>JAANMV010000996.1_pt1 | contig 33092 bp, 32 predicted proteins | sample 7279661 | NCBI WGS metagenome assembly JAANMV01 (sample SAMN14094540, study PRJNA606508) | bioreactor metagenome | isolation source: A lab-scale SPAN reactor treating ammonium-rich wastewater day 121 | place: Ireland: Galway | collected 2017-05-16
CTCGCGGTTTCGCTTGTCTGGATCCGCTTGGCGGCGCTCGCGTCATCGGTCGGTGTCGGAGTTCTTCTGGGGTTTGCGGCGTTTCTATCGTGCGAGGCGATTTTCGGCGATGCCGAACTCCCTTGCGGATGTCTCGGGGGAGAGTCATCCGGGACTGTTCTGCAAGGCGCGATCCGCAACGCAGGGTTCGCGATCGTTCTGATGCTGGCGGGCCTTGCGGGCTGGAATACACGTGGAGAGCCGGGTCAGGTGCGCACGAGTTGCAGCGTCCGGTAGTTCCCTTCCAGAATCTCCTTCGACGGCGCGCCCATCCACCGTTCCAGCACGGTCGCGTAGACCTGCCGGAAGTCGATGCGGAACTTCAGGTCGCCGTCGTCGAGGTCGCGCATGGAGGGGTGCTCGCCGTGCAGCCCCGCGCGCACCATCGGCCCCAGCACGAACATCGGCGCGGCCGTGCCGTGGTCCGTGCCGCCGGAGGCGTTCTGCCCCACCCGCCGCCCGAACTCCGAGAACACCATCGTCATCACGCGCTTGTCGTTCTCCTGCGCCTTGAGGTCCGCGTAGAACGCCCGCACCGCCTCGGCGAACGTCCGCAGCAGGTTGGCGTGCTGCCCGTTCGCCCCCCCCTGCCCCGCGTGCGTGTCGAACCCGCCCAAATCGCAGTAGTACACGCGCGTCTTCAGCCCCGCGCGGATCATGCTCGCGATCATCGCCAGGTTCCGCGCCAGCCCCGACCCCGGGTACTGCACCAGCGGCCGCTGCGCCACGGCCCGCCGGATCAGGTCGCTCGACACCTGCGCATCCAGCGCGGTGCGCATGAGGAACGACGCCTGCGAGTTCGCGTCCGCGCCCTCCGGCACGCCCGCCGTCGTGATCGCCCGGTACGGCTCCTGGAGCGACTCGTGCACGTCCTGCCCCGTCCAGCGGAACAGGTTGGGCGTCTCGAACGCGACCGGCTGCAGCCGCCGCCCCTGCATGGCCAGCGGCGCGGTGCGCCCGATGGCGATGCCCGGCTGTGGGTTTGTCTGCGTTTGTTCCGCCGTGCCGGACTCGCCCTTGCCATACCCGCAGCACTGCGAGTCGTAGTACCGCCCGATCCACCCGTCGCCGGTGCCCGAGGTGTCGGCCGTGTGCCAGATGTCCATGCTCTTGAAGTGCGAGCGGTTGGGGTTCGGGTAGCCGACGCCCTGCACGATCGCGGCCAGCCCCTCGTCGTACATTTCCTTCAGCGGCGCGAGCGCGGGGTGCAGCCCGATGCCGCCCGCGCGCGCATCGAGCCGCAGCGCCTGCTGCTGCGTGACGGCGATGCCCTGCCGACGCCGGAAGTACTCGTCCTCTCCGAACGGCACGACCGTGTTCAGCCCGTCGTTGCCGCCCGAGAGTTGCAGCACCACGAGGATGTGGTCCTCCGGCACGCCGGGGATCGACGACATGCCGTGCGCAGGCATCGGCAGGCCGAATGCGGAGCGCTGGAGGAACGCCGGCAGCGTCGCCGCGGCCGACGCCATCACCAGGCCGGAATGCAGGAACTGACGACGAGTGAACGCGGCAGGGTCAGAGAGCGGCATGGGAGGCTCCCAAATCGCCAAATGGCCAAATCGCCAAATGGCCAGATCAGAACTGCGTCAAGGGCACGGCATTCGGTGTGGTTCAACTTCCATCGGCCGACACGTCATCCCCAGTGTGCAACATACTCCATTCCGAATTTGGCCCTTTGGCCATTTGCTCATTTGGCCATTTGCTCACGTCAACTGGTATTCCGGCATCGCCGTGATGATCAGCAGCAGCCCGGTGATCATGTCGTTGCTCACCCTGCCGCCGTGCGATGCGACGAACTGCTCGAGCGTCGCCCGGGCGTGCGCCGGCGAGGCGCCGATCGTGAACCGCAGCAGGTAGTCGATCACCCGCGACGGGTCCGTCCGTGCCGACTCGTCCAGCCCGCTCAGCAGCGGGGCGGGGTCGTACTTCTGCTCGTCCGCCAGCGGGTCGTACCCCTGCGGCCGCTTGCCCGTCAGCAGGTACGCCAGGATGTTCTGCCGCACGAACAGCGTCGAGGTGTTGATCCACGCCCGCCCGCCGGCCCACCCCGCCACGCTCGGCGGGAAGAGCAGGCTCTGGCCCATCAGGTCCATCGCGTCCAGCAGGATCGACAGGTCGCGCGCCGGCGTCAGCAGCGATCGCACCGCCCCGACCACGAGCTCCGTCGGACTCTTGATGTGCTGCCCCATCACCTCCGGCGAGTAGAAGTGCTCGCTCAGGAAGAGCCGCCGCAGCACGGGCTTGACGGCGTACCGCGAGCGCAGCATCTCCGATGCCATCTCGCGCAGCGCCGCCGATGAATCCCGCGAGAGGTCGCGGTCATTCTCCGGCAGTTCGGCGGCGAAGAACGCGTACAACTTGCGGCACATGAACCGCGAGCACGCCGGCCGGGCCAGGATCGCCCGCACGAACCCGTCGCCGTCGAGGTTCCCTCGTACGCCGAGGATGTCCTTCGCGCCCGTGTCGTGGTTCCCCTGGTCGAAGAAGAACTCGTCGTCGCGGAAAGTGTAGCCGGTCAGGGCGCGCGCCCCCTCCTTGATGTCCCGCTCCGTGTAGTTCCCCACCCCGAGGCTGAACAGCTCCATCAGTTCCCGCGCGAGGTTCTCGTTGGGCCGGTCGCGGCGCGAGTCGTTGTTGTCCAGGTACGCCAGCATCGCCGGGTCGCGGATGATGCGGAACATCAGGTCGCCGTAGTTCCCCAGCGCGTGCGACCGGAACATCTGATTCTGCTGGAACATGTGGTACGAGTCTTCGATCGTCCGGTACGACGTGGCGAAGTGCCCGTGCCAGAAGAGCGTCATCTTCTCCTCGAGGGGCCGTGGCGTCTCGATCATCCGCGCCAGCCACCACCGCTGCACTTCGCGGATCTGCCGACGGTCGTCCCGCTGTCGCCGCTGCTGCTCGAGCCGCAACTGCGCCAGCGCGTTCTCGTCCTGCGTCTGCCGAGCGCGGCGGATCGTCGCCTGCTCCTCCGCCGTCGGCGGGCGCATGATCGAAGAGTTGAACTCGTCCGCACGCACCTCTCGGAACGCGACCTTCTCCGCGTCCAGCAGGTAGTCCACCGCTCTCGTCGGCCCCCACGACACCAGCGTCTGCACCTGCTCCGGGGTCCCACCGAACCCCGCCCGCCACAGCAGGTGCCGGGCCTGGTCATAGCCGAACGCCTCGGGGCGAATCTGGCTGGTCGGGCTTCGAGTCGAGGCCTGCTGCATCGATGCCTCCGAAAGTTCGATCCGCACCCCCGCCCGAGGGGATGCCCGCGCCCGTCCGGTCAACGCCGCCACGCCGACCGGATTGCACCCTTCCTCCAGTATGAGGTCGGGCGACCGGTGATGGAACATTCGTCTTCGGGTTTATCCGGTTTTCTGGGCGGCATTTCCACGCCCCGCACGCCACGCCAGGCGCGTCCAGACCACCGCCAGCGCGGCCAGAGCGAGCAGCAACGCCCCGTTCGCCTGGTGAAGCGTCCCCGCAAGCGCTTCCGCCAGCGGCACCGCCTCGGCGTGGGGCAACTGCTCGCTCGTCGGCACAGGCCCCCGCCGCGGCGTCGAAAGCACCGCCCAGAACGCCACCCACCCCAGCGCGAACTGCACCCCCACGACCACCACCAGCCCAGTCCCGAGCCTGCGAACCAACCGCGATACCGCGTCCGCCCCGGACCTGCTCCGGAGCACGAACCCGGCCGCGAACGCCAGCCCGACCACCACCAGCGAGAATCCGATGTGCGTCCAGAGGGCGTGCATCGCGCCCGGCGAGTCCTCGCGGCGCAGGTGCCGGAACGCAGCGCCGAGCAGCAGTTGCATGAGCAACGCGTGCAGCGTGCCCGTTGCCAGCGCCTTGCGCCTGCGGTCGGCCGGGTCCGGTGTGATCTCGGCGGTGCGAGAGAGCGGTGCGAGCCACGCCGCGACACACACCGCCAGCGCGAGCACTGCCTGCCCAAGCACGCCGTGCACGATGCCGAGTTTCGCGCTCCCTTCCGTCACGCGCAGGCCGCCCAGCACGCCCTGCAGGCACACGACCGCGAACGTCAGCGCCACCCAGAATCGGACCGGCCTCCCTGCCGGCGACAGGCCGGCCATCACCGTCAGCGTCAGGAAGCACAGCCCGACCATCGCGCCGAACAGCCGGTGCGTGTGCTCGAAATACACCCGCGGTTCCGACATCAGCGAGATCGGATACAGGAACATGTTCGCGCCGAAAGTGTCGGGCCACCCCGTGACCGCCAGCCCGCTCTCCGTGCTCGTCACCGTCCCGCCGATCAGGATCAGCGGCACGACCGCGACCGCGGCCACCAGCGCCAGTCGCCCAAGCCACGACTCGCCCTCGCGCAGCACGGGCCGAGGCCCACGCGTCGCGGAGCCGATCACACCACCGATCGTGCCGACGACCGCGCCGAGTGCGACGAACCCGGCCGCCGCAAGCGCGGCATTCGGTCTCACCGCCGGCTGCCCCCCCGTGTAGGTCGCGGGGTCCGCCTGCTCGACGAGCAGCGATCCCAGCGCCAGTAGATTCACAAATGCGGTTACAACGCCGCCTGCCGCACCCGTCATCGCGCTTGCCCCCCACGCGCTCGACAGCCCTGCCGCTGCGCCCAGCCATGCCAGCAGCAGCACGATCGCCACCGCGATCGGCGGCATGTTCAGCCCCGGGAGGTGCGTCAGGAACCACGCGCACCACATCGCCACCGCCGTCCCGAACCCGAGCGCGAGCGGGGCGGTAATCCGATCCGATTTCGGGAGAGCAGCGGAGGACTCGGCAGCCATCGGCGTCCTTTGTAAGCGTTGTGTACGGTATCGATGTTGTTGCGATCGCGTCTCATTTACTACGCAACCGGTCGCCCGGACTTGACAGACTACACGCAACCTGCGGACATTTCTGCCTCACAGCAACGGCGCATGGAAAACCGGACGGCCACCGTGCCAGGTCCGGACCTCCCGCGTCCGGCTTTTCCGGGGTCCGAGTCCCCGACAGTTCCCGCCCGCCCGTCGGCCCCGCGCGGGTCGACCAAGAGGAGCGTTCAAGGTGTCGGCACTCTTCCCGAAATGGATGAACGCCCTGCCGACGCTCGGCGCCGGCGCGGCGTTCTTCGGGCTGATCGGCGTCGTCTGGGGAACCTGGTACTGGGCCACGCCCGACTACACCCGTGTCGGCTACATGCCCACGCAGCCCGGGACGGGCTTCAACCACCAGTTGCACGCCGGCCAGTTCGGCATCGACTGTCGCTACTGCCATACCAAGGTCGAGAAGTCCTCAGAGGCGAACATTCCCAACGTGGCGACATGCATCGGTTGCCACGCCGAGGAGCGACTCCGCAACTGGGACATCCACCGCGTCGGATTCGTCCGCGAGGCCTATGCGGAAGACCGCTCCATCGAGTGGCGACGCATCCACAAGCTCCCCGACTACGTGCGCAACTTTCCGCACGACGCCCATGTGAAGGCGGGTGTTTCCTGCTTCTCCTGCCACGGCCAGATCATGGGCATGCCCGTCGTCTACCAGGCCGAGGGGCTGCACATGGGCTGGTGCCTCGACTGCCACCGCAATCCCGAGAAGAACATGGTCCCGCCGGACAAGGTCACCGACCTCGTCTGGGTGGAGACGGAGTGGCTCGCGCGCCCGATCGCCAGCCGAAACTACAACGGCGTGACCCCGCAGCAACTCGTGGATTCGCTGCGGCGCTCCCCCCCCCAGACCTGCGGAGCCTGCCACCACTGACCCCCACGGCCCACACGACCGACGAGCGAGCGGACGCATGACGCAACACCAGTGCCCATCCACCAAAGGCAAGGTCGAGCCGCCCTCCGGCCCGCGACACCTGGCGCGCCTGAACGGCCGCGCCGCGTGGCGCAGCACCGAGGAGTTCGTCGATGCCCCCGAGTTCCGCGACTTCCTCGAGCGCGAGTTCCCCGCCGGCGCGAGCGAACTCCTCGCCACCTCTCGACGCGACTTCGTCAAGTTGATGGGCGCAAGCCTCGCTCTCGCCGGCGCTGCCACCATCCCCGGCTGTCGCAGACCCGACCACAAGATTCTCGCCTACTCGCGCGAAGTGCCCGAGGAAGTCATCCCAGGCAAGCCGCTCTTCTACGCCACAGCCATGCCGCTCCCCTGCGGAGGCGCGGAAGGCCTCCTCGTCGAGACGCACGAGGGTCGCCCGACCAAGATCGAGGGCAACCCGCTCCATCCCAACAACCGAGGCCGCGCCGGCGCGGAGGCCCTCGCCAGCATCCTTGGCCTGTACGACCCCGACAGGCTTGTCAACCCGCGCTACGACAACCCGGCGCGGGGTCGGCTCAACGCCACCTGGGACGACTTCCGTGTCTGGGCCGAGCGCGAACTCAAGGCCTACGACGCCACCCGCGGCGACGGCATCGCCTTCATCGCCGAGCCGACCGAAGGCCCCGCCTGGGAGCACGCCCGCGCGATGCTGCGCAAGCGGTGGCCCAACGCCGAATGGGTCGCCTGGAGCCCGGCCTCCGTCGATGAGCCGATCGCGGGCGCTCGCATCGCCTTCGGCGAGCCGCACCGCGAACTCTTCTTCACCGAGCGTGCCCGCGTCATCGTCTCTCTCGACCGCAACTTCCTCGAAGACGAGCCGGGCGCGATCGCCAACAGCCGCGGCGTTGCCTCGATGCGCCGCCCCATGAGCTCGCACGACGAGATGAGCCGCATCTACGTCGCGGAGTCCGCCTTCAGCACGCTCGGCGGGCTTGCCGACCATCGCGTGCGCCTCGCGCCTTCGCGCATCGCCGCCTTCGCCGTCGAGCTCACACGCGCCCTGCTCCGTCGTAAGCCCGACCTCCCCGGCGCGTCGCGTCTGCGCGATGCGATCGCCGCGGTCAACATTCCCGCGGGCGACGACCTGCACATCCCCGTGGCATCCGGCGAGTCCGGTTCGTTCTTCGACGCGCTCGCCGCCGACCTCCTCGCGCCCGAGCACCTCGGCCGAAGCCTCATCGTCGCCGGCGCGACGCAGCCTGCCGCCGTCCACGCCCTCACGCACGCCCTCAACGCCGCGCTCGGAAACGTCGGCACGACCGTGGCGTACATGCCCGTTTCCGAGGAACGCGCCGCCCCGGCGCACGCCGGCATCCGTCGCGTCACCGAGCGCATGCGCTCCGGCGGCGTCACCGCCGTCTTCTGCCTGAACGTCAATCCCGTCTACGACGCCCCCGCAGACCTCAACTTCGCCGAGGTTTTCGCCCGCGTGCCCGCCCGAGTCTGCCTCAGCGTCGGCGCGAGCGAGACCGCAGCCGCCAGCACCTGGAGCCTCAACGGCTCGCACTACCTTGAGTCCTGGGGCGACGCCGTCGCGAACGACGGCACCATCAGCGCGATCCAGCCCATGATCGCGCCCCTCTACGAACCCGCCCACAGCGCGCTCGAACTCCTCGCCATGCTCGCCACCGGCGAGACCGTCAGCGGCCACGACCTCGTTCGCGCCGCCTGGCGCGAGCGCCTCGGCTTTGCCGAGGGCGACGCCCGCTTCGAGAAGGTCTGGCGCCGCGCCCTGCACGACGGACTGCTCGCCAACTCCGCCCCCTCGCCCGTGCGACCGTCCGTGCGGTTCGACGCCGTTGCCGAGTCCCTCGTGAGTCTCGACATCCCAGCGCCGCCCACCACCGCGTCGATGGAACTCGTCTTTACGCTCGGCGCGGTCGGCGACGGCCGCCACGGCAACAACGCCTGGCTCCACGAGAAGGGCGACCCCGTCACCAAGGTCGCGTGGGACAACCCCGCCGCCGTCAGCCCTGCCACCGCCAAGGCCCTCAACCTCGAACCGGACCCCTACACCGCTCGTCAGGAGCCTCGCGCCCGCGTCGCCACGCTTGCCGTCGGCGGGCGCACCATCCGCGTCCCAGTCTGGATTTCACCCGGCATGGCCGACGGCGTGATCTCGCTCGCGTTCGGATACGGGCGCGAGGTCTGCGGCCTCGTGGGCACCGGTGTCGGCGTGAACGCCTACGCCGTCCGTCAGGCGGGACAGGGGCGCGTGGTTCGTGGCGCGACCCTCACCCGCACAGGCGAGCACTACCCGATCTCGAGCACGCAGAATCACTGGTCCCTCGAAAGCCGCACCGCCGTTGCACGCGAGATCGACCTCCCGGTCTTCCGCAAGCGCATGGCAGACCTTGAGCACGTCGGCAAGGCGACCGTCAAGGATCCCTACGCCACCGGCGTCGCCGAACTTGGACTGGCGGAGAAACTCGGCGAACTCAGCCACACTCCGCCGAACCTCAGCCTTTACGAGAACCCCTACAACCAGTCCCGCGGCAATCCCGATCCCCGCGCCATCGACCCCAAGACCGGCGCTCCGCCCGCTTATTCGACGCGGCCGCAGTGGGGGATGACGATCGACATGAGTTCCTGCACAGGCTGCGGTGCGTGCATCATCGCCTGCCAGAGCGAGAACAACATCCCCGTCGTCGGCAAGAAGGAAGTCGCCAAGGGACGCGAGATGCACTGGATCCGCGTCGATCGCTACTTCGTGGGCGACGACCTCAACGACCCCGAGGAGATGCTCGCGCAGCCCGTCGCCTGCGTCCAGTGCGAGAACGCGCCGTGCGAGACCGTCTGCCCCGTCAACGCCACCGTGCACGACGAGGAAGGCCTCAACGTCATGGCCTACAACCGCTGCATCGGCACCCGCTACTGCATGAACAACTGCCCCTACAAGGCGCGGCGATTCAACTTCTTCGACTGGGCGCAGAGCAAGTTCAACGGCGGCCTCGACCCCCGCTACGTCCCCGAGAGCATGGCCAAGGACTCCGCCACCCGCATCAGATTCAACCAGAACTTCATCCCCCCGCGCCTCCGCGCCAAACTCGACGAAATCTCCAAGATGAAGCAGAACCCTGACGTCACCGTCCGCGGCCGCGGCGTCATGGAGAAGTGCACCTTCTGCATCCAGCGCATCAACCGCGCCCGCGTCGAGATGAAGCTCCAGGACCTCGACAACGTCCCTGACGGCTTCTTCCAGGTCGCCTGCCAGCAGGCCTGCCCGAGCGAGGCCATCGTTTTCGGCGACATCCTCGACCCCGACAGCGCGGTGACGAAGAACCGCACCAGCCACCGCGGCTACCTGCTGCTCGGGTACCTGAACACTCGCCCGCGCACCAGCCACCTGCTCCGGGTACGCAACCCCAACCCCTCCATCCGTGCCGCGGTGGACAACTTCCACGACCACGGCGGGCACGACAGCCACGGCCACGATGAGCCGCCCGGAGACGCACAGCACTCATGGAGACACGATCCCGTGCGACGAACCGATGACGGCGGCTACGCCCTCAGCCTGCGAGTCCTGCCGATCTCGATGGGAGCGCCGGCATGAGCGCCATGCACCCCGACAGGATCACCGCCGAGCGGCTCGCCGGTCTGGCCCCGGCCGTCGCCGCCCTGCGCGACGCGCCGACCGGCGACGGCACCCTCATCGAGGACCCCGCAGTCCGCGCCCCGCTCGTCCTCAACGACCGCTCGATTCACGATGTCACCGAGATCGTCTGCGGCTACTGCGAGCAGAAGCCGCCTGGCGGCTGGTGGCTGCCCGCGTTCTGCACCGCAGCGACCGTCGCCGGTGTCGGGATGCTGATGATCCTCTACCTCATCATCACCGGCATCGGCACCTGGGGCCTGAACAACCAGGTCGGCTGGGCGTGGGACATCACGAACTTCGTCTTCTGGATCGGTATCGGCCACGCCGGCACGCTTATCTCCGCCATCCTCTGCCTCTTCAAGCAGAAGTGGCGCACCGCCGTCAACCGTTCCGCGGAGGCCATGACCATCTTCGCCGTCATGTGCGCCGGCATCTTCCCCGCCATCCACGTCGGCCGCATCTGGTTCATCTGGATGGTCTTCCCCATCCCCAACTACAACTGGATCTGGCCCAACTTCCGCTCGCCTCTCCTCTGGGACGTCTTCGCCGTCAGCACCTACTTCACCGTCTCGCTCCTCTTCTGGTACATGGGCATGATCCCGGACTTCGCCACGCTGCGCGACCGCGCCGACCGCCGCCTCCGCCGCGGCCAGAGCGCCCGCATCCGCCTCGAAGCCCCGGGCCCCGTCAAGTTCGCCGTCGAGCTTCCCATCCTCGCCGATCGCATCCGAGCGATCGTCTACGGCCTGCTCGCCGTGGGCTGGCGATTCTCCAGCCGGCACTGGCACCGCTACGAGAACGCCTACCTCATCCTCGCCGGCATCTCCACGCCGCTGGTCCTCAGCGTGCACTCGATCGTGTCTTTCGACTTCGCCACCAGCATCCTCCCAGGCTGGCACACGACCATCTTCCCGCCCTACTTCGTCGCCGGCGCCATCTTCGGCGGCTTCGCGATGGTGCTGCTCCTGCTCATTCCCGCCCGTGAGCTCTACCCGAACTTCAAGGACCTGCTCACGCTCCGCCACCTCGAGAACATGGCGAAGATCCTGCTCGTCACCGGCATGATGGTCGGCTTCGCCTACGCGATGGAGTTCTTCATCGCCTGGTACGGCGCCAACGAGTACGAGCTTTACGCCTTCATCAACCGCGCCACCGGCCCGTACTGGTGGGCCTACTGGACCATGATCACCTGCAACGTCGTCAGCCCGCAACTCTTCTGGTCGCGGGCCATGCGCACCAACCCCGTCGTCATCTGGATCGTCGCTCTCCTCGTCACCATCGGCATGTGGTTCGAGCGATTCGTCATCATCGTCACCAGCCTCCACCGTGCGTTCCTGCCCGGCGAGTGGCACATGTTCTTCCCCACCTGGGTGGACATCCTCATCTTCACCGGGTCGCTCGGCATCTTCGTCTCGATGTTCATGCTCTTCATGCGGTTCCTCCCGCAGTTCCCGATGGCCGAGGTCAAGGCCGTCATGCCGCAGGCCGACCCGCACGGGCACCACGGCTCGCACCAGCACGGAGGGGGGCACTGACCATGGCTCTTTCCCACTACCTCCCGTTCCTCTTCCGACCGCCGACGCCGCGCTTCGTCACCGAGGCCGGCACGCCCGTCCACGGCGTGCTCGCCCAGTTCGACGACGTGGCGAAGGTCTACCACGCCGCCGAGAAGATGCGCGACGAGGGATTCACCAACTGGGACGTCCACTCCCCGTTCCCCATCCACGGCATCGAAGAGGCGATGGGACAACAGCGCACGAAGCTCCCCTTCATCGTCGGAGGCGCGGCCTTCACCGGCGTCGCCGGCGCACTCCTCATGCAGTGGTACATGAACGGCTTCGATTTCCGCTTCGTCGTCCAGGGCAAGCCCGACTTCGCCTGGGAACCCTTCCTCATGGTCACCTTTGAACTCGGCGTCCTCTTCAGCGCGTTCGCCGCCCTCTTGGGCATGCTGGCCCTCAACGGTCTTCCCCGCTGGAATCACCCCCTCCTCGCCAGCGAACGCTTCCTCTCATCCAGCGACGACACCTTCTTCATCGTCGTCGAGGCCGCCGACCCGAAGTTCGACCCCCTCGCCACGCGGCGACTGCTCGAATCCCTCGGCGCGTCCGCCATCGAACTCGTGGAGGAATCATGAGCACGAGCACGTGGCGAAGCGATCGGGCGACCAAGCGGACAGGTGCCGCCGCCCGCGCGTCCACGCACGCCCTGGCGCTGCTCCTCGCCGCAGCCTCGCTTCCCCTCGTCGGTTGCCGCGGCGATCGCTCCGACAACCCCCCGCGACAGTTCTTCCCCGACATGGACGATCAGCCCCGCTGGAAGGCACAGGATCGCAGCGAGTTCTTCGCCGACGGTCGCACCATGCGCCAGCCCCCGCAGGGGGCGGTCGCCTTCGGCCGCAGCCCGGTCGTCTCCGACGAGCCTTGGGCCGCCACCTACACGCTCCAGCGCGCCCAACTCCTCAAGGCCGACGATCGCGTCTACCGCGGCGTCGATGACAACGGCAACCTCCTCACCACCATCCCCGTTGAAGTCACACCGGCCCTGCTCGACCGCGGCCAGAACCGCTTCGACATCTACTGCGCCGCCTGCCACGGGATCAAGGGCGACGGCAAGGGACTCGTCGGACAGACCTGGGCCTACCCGCTCCCCTCCTTCCACGACGATCGCTTCCTCCCCGGCGGCGCATCCAGCGCGGAAGGACACATCTTCGACGTCGCTCTACACGGCTTCATCGGCCCAACCGGCCGACAACTCATGCCCGGCTACGCCCATGCCCTCACCGAGCACGACGCCTGGGCCATCGTCGCCTACATCCGCGCTCTGCAGCGTGCCCACCGCGCCGGCCTCCAGGACGTCCCCGAAACCGAACGAACGCAACTCCAGGGCGCGCCCAGACCCGCGCCCGCCGCGGAGGGCGGCTCATGACCACGCTCAGCGCCGAAGCCTACCAACGCCAGCTCGATGCCATCGCCGCCGAGCCGCGCATGCGCGACGAGAACGTCCGCCTCGCCGGCTCGGGCGCGGCCGCCATCTCACGCTCGCTCCTCTTCGTCGGCGCGGCCGGACTCGCCCTCACCGTCATCGGCGCGTTCGTCTACGGGCTGCGACACGCCCTCGCCTCCTACCTCGTCGGCGCGGCCGCCGTTCTCGCCCCATGTCTCGGCGCGCTCCTCTTCACCATGGTCCTCCACCTCGTCAACGCAGGATGGGCCGCCTCCGTCCGCCGACAGGTCGAGAACCTGATGAGCATGCTGCCACTCGCCGTCGGGCTGATGATCCCCGTGCTGCTCATCGAGACCCTTACCAGCGGCACGCTCTACGCCTGGATGGACCCGGACCTGCGCGCGCACTCCTACCTGCTCGAAAAGAAGGCGCCCTACCTCAACGTTACCTTCTTCCTCATCCGCGCTCTCTTCTACATCTTCGTCTGGACCTATCTCGCTCGACGTCTCTGGTGGTACTCGACGGAGCAGGACCGCACCGGCGACCGCTGGCTCACCGCCCGCGCCCGCTGGACCAGCGCGTGGGGCATCCCCGTCACCGCTCTCACCCTGGCCTTCGCGGCCTTCGACTGGCTGATGAGCCTCGACTACGAGTTCTTCAGCACCATGTGGGGCGTCTACTACTTCGCCGGCGCGTTCATGTCCTGCTTCGCCATCGTCGTGCTCACCCTCTTCTCGGCCCGGTTCGTGGGCAGACTCAACGGCCTCGTCACCGAGGACCACTTCCACGACGTCGGCAAGCTCCTCTTCGGCTTCACCGTCTTCTGGGCCTACATCGCCTTCAGCCAGTACTTCCTCATCTGGTACAGCAACATCCCCGAGGAGACCCGCTTCTTCCTCGACCGCAAGACGGGCGGGTGGGAGAACCTCTCCTTCATCCTCGCCGCCGGACACTTCATCGTGCCCTTCATCTACCTCATGGCCCGGCGCATCAAACGCACCCCCGTTCTTCTCTCGCTCGGCGCGTGCTGGCTCCTGCTCATGCACGTCCTCGACATGGTCTGGGTCGTGCGGCCGACGGTGTACGTCCACCCGATGAACGAAGCCTGGCTGGAGGCGATCCGGGCCGGTGCGGGTGCCGAGGCTGCCCAGGCCGCTCGCGACGCCCAGGCCGGTCCCGGTCCGTCCGCGTGGTGGCTCGACGTTGCCGCCACCGTCGGCGTCATCGCCGTCTTCGCAGGCTTCTATGTCCGAAAGGTCGCTTCCGGGCCCCTCCTTCCCCTCAAGGATCCCCGCCTGCCCGAGGCGATGGAGCACAAGAACTATGTCTGACCACCCCCGGACCCAGCCGACCCAAAACCCGGGTCCGGGCCTGCTCGTCCTGTCGGACAGGAATGCATATTGTTTGGCAAGAGTTATCCGGGGCCGGGGGGCCGCATCGGAGACCGGTCGATGAGCGCGCACCAAGAGCCGCACGAGACGCCGATCGTCCACGAGGAGCCGGATGCATGGCACCGGCACACCTTGGACGAGGGCAAACCGCAGCACGAGCACGGCGCTCGCGCCAAGCCCGCCATCCTGGCGGTCGTGTGTATCTCGATGATCGTTTCGGTTGTCGCAATGGTGCTCGGCGTCGCCGTCTACTTCGAGTGGTACGTCACCCGCCTCAAGGCCCAGCGCACCGAGACCATCACCGCCGCGACGAAGGCACGCAGCGAGAAGGAAGCGGCCCGCAACGCGCTCGCAGCCCCGAGCGTCTGGGTGGACCGCGACACGGGCACCGTCACCATCCCCATCGAGCGAGCCAAGCGTCTCGTCGTCGAGGAGTACCGGAGGTCCGGCACGAGTGGCAGCTGACCGGTTCACAACCAGCGTTCGTGCATGGGCGGCACGCTTCGCGCTGCTCGCCGTTCTCGCTGCGCAGGCCGCGAACGCGCAACTGCTCTCGAAGGAACTCCCCGAGCAGGTGCGCGGCCTCGAAGTCGTCGATCGCCGCGGCCAGCCCACGCCACCCGACGCCGTCCTCGTCAACCACGACGGCAAGGCGGTTCCCTTCGGCTCCTACTTCAACACCGACGGCCGTCCGATCATCCTCGTCCTGCAGTACTACCGATGCCCGATCGTCTGCCCCGTCGTGCAGCAGAAACTCGTCGAGTGTCTCAACCAGCTCGACTACACCGCCGGCAAGGACTTCCAGGTCGTCGTCGCCAGTTTCGACCCGAGCGAGCGCACGCCCGTCGCCGCCTCGGCACGCCAGCACACACTCGAGTCCTACGACCGCGAGAAGACGCCCGGAGTCCGCGCCGGCTGGGCCTTCCACACGGGCGAGGAGCAGCACGTCCGCCGTCTCGCCGACGCCGTCGGCTACGACTACCGTGCCCTGCCCAACGGCGAGTACAGCCATCCCGTCGCCTTCTTCGTGCTCACGCCGGACGGCCGCGTCTCGTCCGCTGTCTACGGCTTCGAGTACCCGCCGCGAGAGGTCCGCCTCGCGCTGCTCGACGCCTCCGGCGGTCGGATCGCCCAGTCGATCGGCGACTATTTCCTCCACTTCTGCTATCGCTACGACCCGACCGCGGGCACGTACACGCTCGCCGCATTCCGCGTCATGCAGATCGGCGGGGTGCTCGCCATGATCGGCGTCTTCGGCCTCATCGCCGCCCTCCTCGTCCGCGAGCGCATCGTCCGTCGCAGGCGAACCCGGGGCCGGCGCTCCGACGCTTCCACAACGCAAGCGCCCGCACGCGGCGCGCTGGCAGGGCAGACCACATGACCGCAACAACCCTCACAACCCTCGCGCAGCGAACCGGCCCCGTCCACGACATGTTCTTCCGTGGAAGCGCGGCGTGGGACAAGGGCGTCGCCACCGACAGCCTGTTCATGTGGGTCTTCTGGTTCTCCACCTTCTGGTTCGTCCTCCTCATGGGCCTCATGGTCTGGTGGGTCTACAAGTACCGCCGCCGTCCCGGCGTCCCCGCCCCACGCAGCGTTTCGCACAACGCGCCGCTCGAAGTTGTCTGGACCGTCGTTCCCTCGCTCTTCCTCGGCTACATCTTCTTCCGCGGCTTCCACGCCTACATCGACAAGCTCGTCCCCCCCGCCGACTCGATCGAGATCGTCGTCAAGGGCATGAAGTGGAACTGGACCGCTACCTACCCCAACGGCGCCATCTCCCCCGAAACGACGCATCTCGGCGCGAGCAACGTTCCCGTCATCGTGCTCCCCGCCGGGCGTGCGATCCGCTTCAAGATGTACAGCGACGACGTGATCCACTCCTTCTGGATCCCGGACTTCCGCATGAAGTTCGACGTCATGCCCAACCGCTACACCAGCTTCTGGATCCAGCCCATGCAGCCCGGCGAGACCCACTGGGTCTTCTGCGCCGAGTACTGCGGCGACCAGCACTCCGAGATGGCCGCCGTCATTCGCGTTGTCACCGAGGCCGAGTACAACGACCTCGTCGGGCAGTGGGGTATGGTCGGCGGCACCCCGCAGGAGATGGGCGAACGCGCCGCACGCAAGCACGGCTGCTTCGCGTGCCACTCCATCGACGGCACACGCAACGTCGGCCCCACCTGGCGCAACGCCTACGGCAACCCCGTCCCGCTCGCCGACGGCTCCTCGATTCCCGGTGACGACCGCACCGCCTGGGATAACTACATTCGAGAGTCCATCCTCGTGCCGGGAGCAAAACTGCACGCGGGCTACCCCAACCAGATGAACTCCTTCCAAGGGAACATCACCGAGGACGAGATCCTCTGGATCACCGCCTACATCCGCAGCCTCAGCGACCACCCGCTCGGAGCGGCCGCGCTCGAAGCCGAGCAGGCCGCAAATCCCGAAGGCGACGCGCCCGCGAACGGCCAGGGAGCCAACGGGGGGCCGAACTGAACCACCCGGCGCGCCGAGACGCGCCATTCCGGGAGCGACCGGCTCCGAAGGCGAGCGACCGATGAGCACCATACCTGCCGCACACGACACCGCCCACGGGCACCACGACGAGGGGAGCTACCTCACCCCGCGCGGACCGTTCCTCTCCACCGTCGTCGCGTGGGCCACCACCATCGACCACAAAAAGATCGGCGTCATGTACCTCGTCGCCGTCCTCACCATGTTCTTCCTCGGCGGCGTCGCCGCCATGGCCGTCCGCGCCGAACTCTGGACGCCAAACCGCTACGTCGAGCAGGTCCAGCCCGACGGTTCCGTCCAGACCGTCCTCCAGGGCGACCTCCTCGGCAAGCTCTTCAAGGCCGACGGCCTCGGCGCGGCCAACAACATCTACAACCGTGTCTTCACCCTCCACGGCGCCATCATGGTCTTCATGGTCATCGTCCCGGGCGTGCCCGCCTCGCTCGGAAACTTCTTCCTTCCCATCATGCTCGGCGCCAAGGACGTCGCCTTCCCGCGCCTGAACCTCCTCAGTTGGTACATCTACGTCACCGGCTCCATCTTCGCCGTCCTCTCCATCATCCTCGGAGGCGTGGACACCGGCTGGACCTTCTACACCCCGTACAGCTCCACACACGCCGCGGGCCACTGGAACGTCGTCTTCATGATCCTCGGCGCGTTCATCCTCGGCTTCAGTTCCATCCTCACCGGACTGAACTTCATCGTCACCACCCACAAGCTCCGCTGCCCCGGAATGGGATGGTTCGACATGCCCCTCTTCATCTGGGCCATCTACTCCACCTCCATCATCGCCGTGCTGGCCACGCCCGTCATCGGCATCACGCTCCTGCTGCTCATCTTCGAGCGGCTCTTCCACGTCGGCATCTTCGACCCAGCCATGGGCGGTGATCCCGTCCTCTTCCAGCACTTCTTCTGGTTCTACTCGCACCCCGTCGTCTACGTGATGATCCTCCCCGGCATGGGCATCATCAGCGAACTCATCGCCGTCCACTGCCGAAAGCCCATCTTCGGCTACCGCGCCGTCGCCTTCGCTTCCCTCGGCATCGCGGCCGTCTCCTTCATCGTCTGGGGGCACCACATGTTCGCCTCCATGGGCGAGCTTGCCTCCGCCGTCTTCTCCTTCCTCACCTTCCTCGTCGCGATCCCCACCGCCGTCAAGGTCTTCAACTGGATCGCCACGCTCTACAAAGGCTCCATCGCCATCAACACCCCGATGCTCTACGCCATGGCGTTCCTCTTCCTCTTCTCCATCGGCGGCCTGACGGGCCTCCCCCTCGGCGCGCTCGCCACCGACCTCCACCTCCACGACTCCTACTTCGTCGTCGCCCACTTCCACTACGTCATGATGGGCGGCACCATCATCGCATTCGTCGGCGGACTCCACCACTGGTGGCCCAAGATGTTCGGACGCATGTACAACGAGAAGTGGGCCATGCTCGGATGCGCCCTCGTCTTCATCGGCTTCAACGTCACGTTCTTCACCCAGTTCTTCCTCGGCACCCAGGGCATGCCGCGCCGCTATGCCAGCTATGTCGATGAGTTCCAGTTCCTCCATCAGCTCTCCACCGTCGGGTCCTGGTTCCTGCTCCTCGGTTTCCTCGTCCACCTCGCCACCTTCATCCACTCCCTCGTCGCCGGGCCGAAGGCGCCGCCGAACCCTTGGGGCGGCCTCACCCTCGAATGGGACACCGAAAGCCCGCCCATCGAGCACAACTTCCACCACGAGCCGATCCTCAAGCACGGCCCGTACGACTTCGACAAGACCGTCCCGCCGCACTACGACCCGGCCGACTATCCACTCGACACCTCCACGCCGCACCGCTCGGGCCACTGACCGGAGACGACGATGACCAGCATCCCCACGCACCACGATCATCAGCCGTCGCCGGCCGACCCTTCGGTCCCGGGCTGGAAGCGCTACGTCGCCGCGTCACACTTCCGCTCCGCCGCCGACGAGTTCGACGCCTGCAAGCTCGGCTTCTGGCTCTTCCTCGCCACCGAAGTCCTGCTCTTCGCCGGCCTCTTCTGCGCCTACGCCATCTTCCGCATGATGTACCCCGAGGCCTTCGCCTCCGGCAGCCACTCCCTCGACGTGCGCTGGGGTGGGCTGAACACCGTCGTCCTGCTCATATCTTCCTACACGGTGGCTTCCAGCATCCGCTGCGCACAGCTCAACAAGCGCTTCTGGCTGCACTTCAACCTCATCATCACGCTCATCTGTGCGGCAGCGTTCGTCGCCATCAAGTTCACCTTCGAGTACGGCCCCAAGTGGGCCGAGGGCAAACGGCCCGGCGTCCTCTTCGACTACCCCTACTGGGGCCACCCGCAGGAGCCGATCTGGTGGAGCGTCTACTACTGCGCTACCGGCATCCACGCCCTCCACGTCGTCATCGGCGCGTGCCTCCTCGCCTGGTGCCTCTACCGCTCCGTGCGCCACAAGGCCTACGGCCCAACGCACTACACCATGCTCGAAAACTCCGGACTCTACTGGCACCTCGTCGACCTCATCTGGATCTTCCTCTTCCCGCTCCTGTACCTCATCCACTGACCGGACCCACCCATGAGCCACAGCAAGCCGACCCACCACAACGGCGACGAGTACGACCCCAACAATCCACACGGGTTCACCTACGTCGACCACGGGCATCACGTCATGAGCGGACGCACTCTCCTGCTCGTGCTGCTCGCGCTCCTCGCCTTCACGGGCCTGACCGTCGGCGCGGCCGAGGTCGAGACCTACATGATCGAGGTCATGGGCTGGAACATCCCGCACTGGGCGAACGTCATCATCGCCATGACCATCGCCACGGTGAAGGCCTTCCTCGTCGTCACCTTCTTCATGGCCCTCAAGTACGACAACCCCCTCAACACCATCGTCTTCCTCTTCTGCCTCTTCGCGTTCGCCATCTTCCTCTCCTTCACCGCCCTCGACCTCGGCAACCGCGACCGCGTCGAGGCGTACCGCGCCCAGCAGATCACCGCCGGAGGCACCGGCGTCAACCTCACACGCAAGTCCGGGGAGGTTGACGAGCACGGCAACCCAAGGGTAGAGAACATCGTCGGCCCCATCGCCGGTTACGTCCGCAACGTCACCGTCGAAAAGAAGGGCGCGGACTACGTCGAGAAGAAGCTCGCCGAGAAGCACCCGCACCACGAGGACGCCGCTGTCGGACCCAACCGCTCGCGCCCGCAACGCGGCCTGAGCGGCGCGCTCGACGAGCACGCCCCGGCCCCCGACGCCGCGCACGGCGGGCACTGATGCGCTCCTATCCTCGCGCATGAGCCGCGCTCGCGCCATCGCCGCCGCGGTCGCTTTGCTCGCCCTCTTCGGCGCGATCGCCTCCGGCTATCTGATGGCCCGCCGGCTTGCGGCCTTCGTCGAGCGCCACGGCCGCACCGTCTACGCCTTCCGCCCGGTCGCCGACACGCGCTTCGAGTACGCCGGCCGACCGGTCGCCTTCGACGATCAGCCCGCAACCGAGGCCGAGCCGTTCGGGGCGCTGTTGCTCCGCTACGGCGAGGAGCAGGTGCGATTGCGGGTCACCGTCGCACCCCGCGCGCACGCCGCGAGCCTGCCCGGCCTCGTCCGCCACGAGGACTGGATGCGTGTGCTTCGCTTCGCGCCCCTCAGCGGCCGCACCGACCGCGAGTTCGCCGACGCCCTCACTTCGGGCGAGATCGCCGACCGCATCGCCGTCGTGACCCGCACCCCCCCTCCGGGGGCGGACCCCGAGACCTGGGGCCGCATCTGGCGCAAGGACTGGACGTTCGACGTGTACGAGCTCCTCCCCGACGGCACGATCGGGCACGAGCGCTTCGCCTACCCGCAGGGACGGCCCTACTCGCCCGACGCGCCGACGGTCCACAACGGCCTGCCCACGCTGCGACCGGACTCATGGCAGTTCGACGCCGCCTTGCACGTCATGCCCGAGGGGAGCGGCCCGCGCATCATGGCCGCCGACAGCGCGATCCGCGCCGCAGGCTGGACTCTCCCCGCGGCCTCCATTGCCATCTTCGCCTTCGTCGCCGCGATCCTCGTCGCCGTCGCACCGAACCGACCCACAACGAACCCGACCGTCAAACAGTCGCGACCGTAAAGGAGCGTTCGCGCTCTTGTCTCGTCGCGTGAGCCGCCCTCACTCGGACTCGTCTCGCTCAAAGCCCGGCAGCCCGCACTCCGGGCACCGGCCCTCCGAGTCCGGCGTCGGGTATCCGCACCGCGGGCACCCCGTGGCAGGAACCGGAACCACCCAGCCCGCGACGCGCCGCGAAAGCAACGCGAGAACAGAGCCGACCACCATCAGCGCGAGTCCGCGCGATGTGGAGTGCATGTCGCCGTCGTCCATGTAGACGCGGAACATGTGCGTCAGATCCCCGATGCTCACTGCAAGCAGGGCCTTCTTGAGAAACAGGTACGCTCCGAACCCGAGGCACCACACCGCCACCCCCCGCACAACCAGCGTGGCGATCGCACGCAGAGCGTTGATCCGCTCGGGCGGGATGGCGGTGCGATGCGGCATCGCCGCAGTGTACCGAAAACGCATCAACAAGGAACAACCCGACCCATCGGGCCGCGTGCGAACGCTGCGCACGCCGCATCCTCGCCCTCCGCGTCCCCCCGCCTCCGCGTGAACGTCTCAGCGGCCCGGACCGGGTATGCTCTGCAAACGGAGGGCGGAGGCCACCATGATCCGGCGCGAGGACGATGGCTACTGGATCGAGCACGAGCAGCGAATCGCCGTGCATCACGAGCTGACCTTCGCCTGCCTCACAACGGGCGCGGGACTCTCGACGTGGTTCCCTGTCTCCGCCGAGGTGGACCTGCGCCAAGGTGGTCTCATCACCCTCGGATGGGACGAGAAGGCCAAACGCCGCACCACCATCGCCATTCTCGACTACGACCCCGGCGGCCGCATCACCTGGGACTGGTACGCCGCCCACCGCGACCAGCACGCACCCATCTACTGGGAAGTCGTACCGGACGTCGAGCGAGGCTCCATCCTCCGGTTCCGCCAGGGGCCGTTCGCACCGGACGAGGACTCGCTCGTCGGCATGGCGCTCGAAGCCCAGTTCTGGGCCTGGCATATCTGCAACCTCCGAGCCGTCCTCGAAGCCAAGCACGACATGCGCGCCATCCGCCCCCTCTAGCGCACCGTCGTTCTACTTCTGCTCCTTACCCTCCGCGCCCCTGCGCCTCCGCGTGCGGTTCTTCCTCCCCCAAACCCAGCGGATCGTCCGGCACCGCGAAACGTCCCCCGATGATCCGCGCCCCGGCCTCGACCCGCAGCGTCCGTGCCGCCAGGTCCCCCTTCCACGTTGCCTTCGGCCCGATCCGCACGCCCCCCCCCGTGACGGCGTTCGCCTCCAGCACGCCCAGCACCTCGATCCCCGCGTGGGCTTCCACCAGCGACGCCATCACGTGCCCGCGACGCTGCACCACCACCCGGCCGCACGTCTGCAGCTTCGTGTAGGCCTGCGCGTTCTTGATCACCAGGTCCTCGATCACCAGACGCTTGTGGCAGCCGGGACACGACACCGTCACCGCCCGCACGCCGACCTCGAACCGTCGGCGGCAGTGGTAGCACTGCACGCTGCGCTGGGCTGTCTCCGCCGGCATCGCTGGCGCGCTCTCCGTCTCAGGCCGTCGGCACGCCCGCTCCCTTCGCCGCAGGCTTCGCCTCCGCCACGCTCTTGGCGTGCTCCTTGCCCGCGTCCGGTCCCACGCGGCAGTGCCCGTAGAACGACGCCCCCTCGTTCACCACCAGTTTCGGCGCGGTCACGTCGCCCGTCACGCGCGCCTTGGCAGTCAGTTCCACCCGGTCACGCCCCACGACGTCCCCCTCCACCGTGCCGTCCACGGTCACGCGACCCGCGTCGATCGCCGCCCGGCACGTCGCACCGCTCCCGATCCGCAACTCCCCCTTTCCGACGATCTTCCCCTCCACCCGCCCGTACACCTGCGCCGCCGACTCGAAGCTGATCTCCCCCGTGATGCTCGTGTCCGCTCCGATGGTCGTCGTCTGGTTCGTGCTCTCGGCCATGATCTCCTCCGTGGGTTCGGCGTGCGTGCCCCCGACGCCGGGCAGTCTACCCGACCCCCGAACCCCTCAAAAAAAACCTGCCGACCGCGTGAGGCCCGTCGTGCTCCGTCGCTCTGCACCGGAGCCGCGAGACACGCGGCACACGATCCCCGACCCGACGCATCCCCGGGTGTTCCGGTCCGACGGGGGAGGGAACTCCTCACACGAAAGGTCCGTCCCATGAACCGTTCGCGCACGCTGTCTCTCTGTCTCGCACTCGCCGCGGCCGCCGCCTCGGCCAATGCCTCCATCGTCGCCACCACCGGGCTTTGCACCCAGATCGCCGCCCCGCCGAGCGCGGTCATGGGGCCGCTCAACGCCACCAACGCCTGGGCGTGGGACGAACAGCAGGGCATCAGCCTCGCCCTCATGCCCGTGGACCTCAGCACCAACCCCAGCAACAGCAACGCCGCCGTCCCCGGCTTCCTCACCGGCACCTTCGACTCCCACATGGTCCACTTCGACGGCCCGCCCGGCATCGTCATCTTCGGCACCGTCACCTTCAAGGATCCCATCGCCGCCGTCCAATACTCCGACTTCAACCTCGACCTCTCCGACGCCATCGCCACGACCGGCACCATCTACCCCACCGGCATGCCCTTCCGCGGATTCAACAACTGGACCGGCGCGGACTTCGTCGACATCAACGGCAACGTCCTCACCTTCCAACTCTCCACCGTCAGCCCCGTCGCCGACATCGAGCAGATCCGCGTCTTCACCCGCGTCATCCCCGCGCCCGGCACGTTCGCGCTCCTCTCACTCGCCGGCCTGGTCGCCGCACGCCGCCGCCGCGCCTGAACCATCACGGCTCACACGCATCTCCTCTCTCTCTCCGTTCCGTTCACCGCCGAAGGCCCGCCGAGGGCCTTCCGGTGCGCGCACTGACCGCCTGCAACCGAGCCGCAACCCGGCGGCCCAAACCTTCGGTATACTGACCCTCAAGACCCCCGAGGAACCACAATGACCCGTGCCACGCTCACCGTCGTCTGCATCGCGCTGCTCACCATCGCCGCGTGCTCGTCGCAGCCCGCGCGCCGCGCCGCCTCGCCCGAGCGCGACGCCGAAATGTTCGCCCGCATCGCCGCCCTCGAGGGCGAATGGGAACCCGCTTCCCCCGACGCCGGCGTGCCCTACACGGCCGTTTTCACCGTCTCCTCCGCCGGCTCCGTTGTCCGTGAGATCATGTTCCCCGGTCACCCGCACGAGATGACCAACCTCTACCACATGGACGGCCGCGATCTCGTCCTCACCCACTACTGCGCAGCCGGCAACCAGCCCCGCATGGTCGCCCGCGAAGTCCGCGAGACCGCCGAGGGCACCGTCTACGAGTTCGACTTCGACTCCGTCTCCAACCTCCGCCCCGAGCACGACCACTACATGGGCCGCGTGACACTCACCCTCCTCCGCGACGGCACCATCCGCCAGGACTGGCGCTCCTACGACCGCAACGGCAAACTCACCGAGCCGACCGCGTTCGCGCTGAAGCGAAAGCGCGGCTCGTGATCCACACGCTCAACGAGCCGCGACCGTGAAGGAACGGTTCCCGCCGCTCGTCACAACTGGGTCATTCGAAGGAGTTGTGAGGAGACTCCGCAGACGTGGAGCGTCCTCTTCCGCCACTCTGCGGCGCTGCGCCACAGCGTGAGGAGTCCTCACTCCTCCCTCGTATCCAGCACCGCCATGAACGCTTCCTGCGGGATGTTCACGCTCCCGATGGACTTCATGCGTTCCTTGCCCTTCTTCTGCTTTTCCAGCAGTTTTCGCTTGCGCGTCACGTCCCCGCCGTAGCACTTGGCCGTCACGTCCTTGCGGAACGCCTTGATCGTCTCGCGGGCCACCACCTTCCCGCCGATCGCGGCCTGCAGCGGGATCTCGAACTGGTGCCGGTCGATCTGCTTGCGCAGCTTCACCAGCAGCTGCCGACCGCGCTGCTCGGCCCGTTCGCGGTGGCAGATGAACGACAGCGCCTCGACCGGGTCGCCGTTGATCAGCACGTCCACCTTCACCAGCCGATCCGCGCGGTAGCCGACGACCTCGTAGTCCATCGTCCCGTACCCGCTCGTCAGCCCCTTGAGCTTGTCGTAGAAGTCGTAGATCAGCTCCGCAGGCGGCACCTCGAATGTCAGCATCTGCCGTGTCTCGGAGGCCACCATCTGGCTCTTGTACACGCCCCGCCTGTCCAGGCACAGCTTCATGATCTCGCCCACATACTGGTTCGGGATCATGATCTCCACCCGGCAGATCGGCTCGCGGATCTCCTCCACCAGTCCCATGTCCGGCAGGTCGGCCGGGTTGTGCACCTCGACCTCCTCGACGACCCCCCCCTTGCCACGCACGAGCACCTTGTAGCTCACCGTCGGGGCCGTCTGGACCACCTCGACCCCCCCCTCGCGCTCCAGCCGCTCCTGCACGATGTCCATGTGCAGCAGCCCCAGGAACCCGCACCGGAACCCGAACCCAAGCGCCTCCGAGTGCACCGCCTGAAACGTGAACGACGAGTCGTTCAGGCTCAGTTTTTCCATCGCCTCGCGGAGTTCCTCGAAGTCGTTCCCTTTCTTCTCCGTCGTCGCGGGGTAGAAGTCGCAGAACACCATCTGTCTCGGCGGCTGGTACCCCTCCAGCGGCGCCTCCGCCGGGTCCAGTTCCAGCGTGATCGTGTCGCCGACACGAACGTCGCCCAGCGTCTTGATCGCCGCCACCAGGTAGCCCGTCTCGCCCGGCCCCAGTTCCTGCACTTTCACAGGCTTGGGCGTGTACTTCCCGAGTTCCGTCACCTGGTACGTCCGTCCCAGCCCCATCATGCGGACCTTCTCGCCCACGCGAAGCCGCCCGTCGAACACCCGCACGTACACGATCACCCCGCGGTAGTCGTCGTACACCGCGTCGAAGATCAGCGCCCGCGTCTTGCTCGTCTCCGGCGTGCGCGGCCCGGGCAACCGCTCGCAGATCGCCGCCAGCAACTCACGTATCCCCTCGCCGGTCTTCGCCGACACACGCAGGCAGTCCTCCGCCGCGAACCCGAGCACCTGCTCGACCTCCATCGCCACCTCGTCCGGCCGCGCCGACGGCAGGTCGATCTTGTTCAGCACCGGGATGATATCGAGATCCTGCCCGATCGCCAGCAGCGCGTTCACCACCGTCTGCGCCTCGACCCCCTGCGTCGCGTCCACCACGAGCAACGCGCCCTCGCACGCCTTGAGTGCCCGCGACACCTCGTAGTTGAAGTCCACGTGCCCCGGCGTGTCGATGAAGTTCAGCATGTACAGCTCGCCGTGCTCCTCCGGCGAGCCTTTGCGGGCGCGGTGCCGCCCCTCCTCGTCGGTCGGCTCCTCGTAGTCCGCCTCCAGTTCGTCGCGCTTCGTCCCCGGCCGGTGCCGGTGCATCACCGTCACCGCCGACGCCTTGATCGTGATGCCCCGCTCGCGCTCCAGGTCCATCGAGTCGAGCATCTGCTCCCGCGCCTCGCGCGCGGAAACGGCGTTCGTCGCCTGCAACAGCCGATCCGCCAGCGTGGACTTGCCGTGGTCGATGTGGGCGATGATCGAGAAGTTGCGGATGCGCGGCGTCGGGTCGGTCATCGCGGGCGGCTTCGGGATGCGGGGAAGGGTCGCAGTGGGGGGATTCCCGCCACACACGCGGCGGTGGCGCCATCATAGGCGAACCCCGAACGCTAACCGCCCCGCTCGCCCGCTCCCGCCACGATCGCGTACAGCTTCGCACCGCCGACGGTCGATAAGACGATACCGTTCAGTCCCGGCCGGGTCGGACTCGGAGGTCACCATGCCCACGGACACACTCCGCCAGATCAAAACCATCCTCGTCGGCTCCGGCCTCACCCCCGAGTCCATCGGCGGCGTCGTAACCGCTCGCCTCCTTGCTCACCGATACGGCGCGGCCCTGCACCTCGTCCACGTCGTCGAACCCGTTTCAGAGGTCACCGAACACGCCATCCCGGGCCTCGCCGAAAAGCACGTCCAACTCGCCGAGGAAGAACTCCGGCTCTTCTGCCAATCGCACGGCCTCGCCGACGGCGTTACGCTCCACGTCCTGCGCGGCGACCCCGAGTCCGAAATCCTCGCCCTTCGCGCCAAACTTCACGCCGACCTCATCGTCGTCGGACGCTATGGCAAGGGCGGCCTCAAGCGCGGCCGGCTCGGCAGCGTCGCCGACAGGCTCCTCCGCGCTTCCCCCGTCAGCGTCGTCATCGCCCTCCCCGAGTTCCGAGGCGACATCCAGCGCGTCGGCATGGCCTGCGACCTCCACGCCGACAACGACGAGTTCCTTATCCGAGCCGTCGAGGTCGCCTCGCGCCTCTGCGTCCCGGAGGTCGTCCTCCTCGGCTCCTACGAAGTCCCCAGCGGATACCACATGGTCCTCACCTGGGAAGAAGCCTGCGAGAAGATCGCGCACGCTCTCCGCGAACGCGCCGACGCCATGATCGCCCGGGTCGCCCGCATCGCGCCCGGCGTCGCCGTCCGCGTCCGTATTGAGGAGGGCCTCCCCGCCTCGCGCATCCCCGCCCTCGCCCTCGAAGAGCGCCTCGACCTCCTCGTCCTCGGCACCCACACTCGAACCGCGCCAGCGCAGGTGCTCCTCGGTCGTATCAGCGAGAAGATCATCGACGCCGCGGGCTGCTCCGTCTGGGCCGAGAAATCTCCGAAGCGCTTCCAGCGCTTCGTCGACGCCCTTGCCCACCTCCTCGACTGACCCGTCCGGACGTTCATCGAGTGCGCCGCCACCATCGGTTGTTCTGGACCGATGGTGGTGCCGAGTCGGATCACTCCGCCTTCTTGAGCGTTACCTCCGCCGTCCCGTGCAGCCGGCCGCGCCGATACCCTACCTCTACAGTCTCCCCCGGCGAACGCTGCGCCAGCACACGCACCAGCTCGTAGTAGTCCCGCACCGCGCGCCCGTCCACGTGCGTGATCACGTCGCCGACACGCAGCCCACCCGCCGCGCTCCGAGGCACGAACGCGCTGATCGTCAGCCCCTCTCCCGTCCCCGTCGCGTCGATCTGCACGCCCAACGACGCCGACCCCACCCGCACCTCCTCGGGCACCTTCGGCAGCGACAGCAGCCAGCGTCGATACTCGCTGTCGATCTCCTCCGCCGACATCTCCAGCGCGGCCTCCAGCGACGCCAGACCCGTCGGATCGTCCCGGAAGTGCTCCGTGAAGTGCTTGTACCACCCCGACAATCTGCCTCGCGAGTGCAGGTACAGAAACAGCGTCCTCGCCTGACCATAGAACGCCAGCGGCCTCGTTCCGGTGAAGTGCTCCCGAGGCACCGACACCAGGTCGCGCACCTTCAGCAGCTTCCCCGCCTCGGCCAGAAACCGCGCCTGGTTCGTCCGCCACGACGGCACCGGCACCGGGCGTCCGTCGGGTCCGGGGTCGTAGTCCTCGACCAGCGAGCACAACCCCTCCTGCACCCACACCGGATGAATCTGCCCCAGCCGCGTCGTGCTGCGCCAGTGCAGCACGTGCATGAACTCGTGCCGCAGGCTCGCCCCGAGGTCGCCTGTCACCAGCTGCTTCGTGTCGTGGTTGTAGTGCCCGCCGATCCCCTGCGTGTAGCCCCGCGCCGCAGGCCCATACGTCTCCACCGCCCACCGCTCGAAGTCCCGCCGGGTCGGCAGCGCGACCAGCACCCACGCGTCCTTCGAACCGGCCAGTTCCGTGTGTGTCTCGCCGAACACCTCCGCCATCGCCCATTCGTAGATGCGCTCCACCTCCGCCCGGCACTGCGCCGTCGTTTCCGCCGTGAACCCGGACGCGAACAGCAGCCGCAGACGCCCATCACGCTCGTACAGGTACCCCGCCCCGAATCGCTCCCGCGCCCTTTCGAGGTCTGTCGCCGCCCGCCGTTCCAGGATCTCGTCCCACCGCTGCACGATCGCCAGGTATCGAGGGTCGCCCAGCAGCGGCGCGAGGTGCGGGTCGTGCGTCAGCTGCCGAATGTCCGTGAACCCGTGCTCCACCGCGCGAATGAGCATCTCCCCAGCCTCGGCCGTGTCCCCGCGCATCGCCCGCACGCACGCCAGGTTGTACATCGCCACGAAGTTGCCCGGCTCCTCCTCCAGCTGCAGGCGCAGCGCGGCCTCCGCAGCCTCGTAGTCCCCCGCCGCGAACGCACGGATCGCCCGCTCCTCCAGCGACCCGCCCGCGTCCTGACCGAGCACAGCGCTCGGACACGCCGCCGACAGCGCAGCCGCCACGACCACAACGCCCGACATCCCGCGAAACGCTCGCACCGCGCACTGCCCTCCGCCCAATCCTATCGGCCGGTTGCGGAGTCGGATGCGTCGTCAGGTCTTCCCCTCGATCAGACGCCGCAACGCCTCGGGATACACCCGACACTCCAGCTCGAACACCCGCTCCGCCAGCGCCTTCACGGTGTCGCCCGGCAGCACCGGGCACCGAGCCTGAAGGACGATCGGCCCGTGGTCGTACTCCTCGTCCACGTGGTGAACCGTGCACCCCGTCTCCGCCGCCCCGGACGCCAGCACCGCGGCATGCACGCGCTCGCCGTACATCCCCTTGCCCCCGAACGCGGGCAGCAGCGCAGGGTGTATGTTCACGATCCGCCTACGGTACGGCTCCGGCACGTGCACGTACCGCAGATACCCCGCCAGTACGACCCAGTCGATCGCCCGCTCATCGAGCAGCGCCGCCAGCGCATCGCGCCCGATCTCACCGGGCACGACGACCGTCTCGAACCCGCGCGCTCTCGCCCGTTCCGCGCCGCGGCACTCGCGCGACGCGATCACCAGCGCGATCGTCGCCCGCAGCCGACCCGTGTCGATCGCGTCGGCGATGTTGAGGAGCGTCCGCCCCCCCCCGCTGATCATCACGCACAGCCGGGCCGCCGCGCCGCTCACGCCACCGCCTTCACCGCCGCCTCGAGGTCCGTCTTGATGACCAGCATCCGGTCCAGGCGGCTCAGTTTCAGCGCGCCCAGGATGTCCTCGCTCACCCCGCAGATCGCCATCTTCCCGCTGTTGTCGCGGCACTTGCGGTGCAGCGTCACCAGCATTCCCAGCCCCGCCGACGCCAGCATCCCGACCTCCGTCAGGTCCACCACCATCCGCCACGCGCTGCCCTCCGCTGACCCGCTCAGTTCCGCCTCGATGATCGGCGCCTCGCGCTCCGTCACCTTCGACGACACTACCCGCCCGACCAGCGCAGGCCCTGTCCGCCCGATCTCCACGAACATCGCCCCCGACATTGCCCCAGTCTACCCGATCTCTCACGCCCCGGTCGTCGGCTTGTCCAGGAACGGGATCGGCCTTCCCGCCGCGTCCACCGACACCAGCGTCACCGTCGCGCTCGTCACCGGCACCGTCTCCCCCGTCGTGTACCGCTCCGCCTCCACCTCCACCCGCACCGTCACGCTCTTCGTCCCCAGCCGCACCGTCTCGGTGTGGAACGACACGATGTCCCCCAGGTGCACCGGTGCCGTGAAGTCCACCCGGTCCATCGACGCCGTCACCCACCGGTGCTGCCCGTGCCGCCGGGCCTCGACGAACCCCGCCTGGTCGATGTAGCTCAGGATCACCCCGCCGAAGATCGTCCCGTACTGATTCGTCTCCCGCGGCATCGTCACGACCCGCAAAGCCAGTCGCCGTTCGCTCATGCCCTCAGCCTAGTGGGCGGTCGGATCATGTGCAGAGGCCGGCGCTCGCTAGGAGTTTGTTCGTGCAAAGCGAAACTTGCAGGCTGCCCCGGGTCGTGGTAGCGTATGTCATGGACCTGAGCCTGCCCCCCCCTCGTCCTTTCCTCGTGCTGAGCGACTGAGGCGGGTTTTCGCGTGCGTCACGGTTGTGGGTGATGTTGGTGTAGGGGCATTCTTCATCATCAGCGCGTTGCTGAAAGCGTTTCGCATGGGCGAAGCGGCGGGATTTGTGACGCAAGTAACGGGTTGGGTTGGTCCGATTCCTGTCACCGTCGCTTACTCCGTGACGATCGGCGAGTGGGTACTTGGCTTGACACTTCTCGGCGGCTTCGCGCTCCGGATCGTGCGCCCTGCCACGATCCTCTTTCTGATTGCGATGACCGGGGTACTCGTGTTCGCAGCGGGTGTCCGAAAGGTTGACACGTGCCCGTGTCTCGGCTGGGCGATGCCGCTCGCTCCCGCACTGGTCAAGAACGCAGTTCTGTTGGTCCTATTGTCGCCATCGGCGTTGATGGCGAACGACCTTGTCCCTCAACGGAGATATGTGGCATGAAGAACCGCATCCTGTCGGTTGTCTCGCTCCTCACCGCCGCGTGTGCGCTCGGCGCCGCCGGTTATTCGTCATCGCTCGATGATCCGTACGTCGGCATCACCGACGGCGCTCTCGACTCCGCGTTCGTTGGCGCCAAGACGTGCGGCGCCCAATGCCCGTACGGCTGGGTGACCGCCGGATGGTGCTTCAACAGTCAGAAGTGCTGCGGATGGGTGAACTGCGACAACGGAACCTCGCAGAACACCTGCTGCTCGTCGAGCCAGTACTGCGTTGACGGTCGGCAGACGACTCCGCCGTCGACTCCCCGCTGTCTCTCGTCGTCGTAAAGCGGTTCGTAACTCTGTTTGAATCCAGGAAAGGACTGCTCCGTGACCAAACCGTCCATGGCTCGCGCGATGGCTGCGATCACCATCGCGCTAGCCAGCGTCGTAGCGATTGCCATCAATCGCGGATGTTCAGCAACGAGCCGATCGCCGGATGGCCAATCCGGCCAAGGCAACACCGCGGACCACGAGCGTGCAACCGGCTCGATGCGGCCGCTCGGCGTGAGCGCCGAGGATCGCAAAGAGGCAGCGACAGACCTCTGCGGTCGTCTCAGTGCCCGACTCGCCGTCAGCGGCGCGCTGATCGAGCAGCCGAACCTTCTCTACGGCCTGGCGTGTAGCGCGATGACATCGATCATCACGGGAGACCCCTCCCAATACATCCTTGCGATGCAGCAGAGGAACAGTTCGCCCGACATAGCGATGATGTGGTCATTGAGAGAGGGCTGGGCGAACGCGGGACTGATCGACTCTCGAGAGAACGAGGATGAGCAGGGAGCACGCCTCTTCTCGGAGATGTGGGAATCCGCGCCCGCTCGCCTCTTGGCCCTACAGGCTGTCGATCCAGAGTCACTCCTTGTGGGCAGGGGCATGGCCATTGTCATTGGCCAGGACCGCCATTGGCCGTACCATTCTGTACGCGGCCAACTCACGAGCTGGATTCCGGCCAGCGGGCGCCTCTCCTACGCACGCGGCATGGAACTGCACGACTCCCCCCAGTCGGCGTTCGTTTCCTTCGGCGTAAGATTCACGGACGGTTCAAGCGGCCACATCCGGATGCACTTCTACTATGACACCACGGCCGCGCAGTGGTACCCGATCACGCTCGCCGTTGCTTCTGAGAGCGAGGAGCACTGGCCTATCCCATTCTGGTGACATGGGTAACGCTTCTTTGAAGCGCAGGCTGCTCGCCCCTTGGTGCCCCCGCGCCAAGGATGTGCCATGACTACCTCATCCACCCCCGTCGGCGCGGTCGCCGGTCACCCCGAGATCGGCCGCGAGATCGACGCCCTCGACACCCCCTCGCTCATCCTCCGTTACCGCCGCGGAGTCGAGAACTTCGACCCACGCCTCTTCGACCTCGACGACGCCCAACTCGACACCGCCTTCCTCCCCGACTCCAGCCTCGGCCGCTGGCCCGTCCGCGTCCTCCTCGGCCACCTCGCCGACGCCGAACTCGTCATGACCTTCCGCATCCGCCGCCTGCTCGCCGAGGACAACCCCGTCCTCGCCGTCTGGGACGAGATGGCCTTCGCCGACAGCCCCCTCTACACCCCCGACCTCCGCCAGCCCGTCGCCGGCTTCGTCGCCGCCATCCACACCCTCCGCCGCTGGACCACCGAACTGCTCATGGCCCTCTCCCCAGAGCAGTGGTCCCGCCCCGCCATGCACCCCGAGCGCGGCCGCATCACCCTCCGCGACGTCGTCGTCGGCACCACCTGGCACCTCGAACACCACAACGTCTACCTGCAGGCCAAGATCGACCGCTTCCTCGGCCCCCGCGCCGAGTGCTCGCCCGAAGAACAACCCCGAGGCCCCTGCGGCCCTTCCTGCGGCTGCCACGGGGAGCGGTAAACTCGCCGTGAGGCGCCGCGTCAATACCACCCCGCGCGGGGAGTTATGCATAGCCTTGACACGCTCAGCACCGGCGAGTACTGTGGGGCCATGATGAGCGGGCTACTTCGCCGAGCCGAGCCGAGCCGAGCCGAGTGGCATGGATGAGGGCGCCTTCGTGCCTCACAAGGACGATTGTGTTCACTGTCGTCGTGTTCATGGCATGTTCAATGGCTCCGGCCTTGGTTCTGGCGCAGCCTGGCGGCGGAGGATCAACGGGGTGCATCTGCACCTACCAAGATCATTATTCGCAAATCCCTGAAGAGTTGAGGCCGTGTCTCGCGGGCTATGTCGTGCAATACGGCGTTCTGCTCGATGAGTACATCTCCGAGGTGATCACGAGCGAGCACTACATCGACTCGTTTACGGCCGATGCGCTTTGCTCTCCCACCATCCCCTGCGATTACGTGCATCTCGAGAACTCGTACACGTATCAGAAACGTTCGTTGCGCAGGTACGCGATCGAAGGGACTGCAACGATCACCAAGAAAATCGGTTGACCTGCCCTGGGAAACCTGATCCAGTCCGAGTGAGAGCCTTTGGGGTACGAGGTACCCGGGAGGTTCTCGATGAAGCGGAAGCGGC
>JAANMV010000998.1_pt1 | contig 33007 bp, 30 predicted proteins | sample 7279661 | NCBI WGS metagenome assembly JAANMV01 (sample SAMN14094540, study PRJNA606508) | bioreactor metagenome | isolation source: A lab-scale SPAN reactor treating ammonium-rich wastewater day 121 | place: Ireland: Galway | collected 2017-05-16
GAAGAAGCGCCGCGACGAATGTCCGGTGAGCACATGTTGGACGGGGGGATAGAAGAAGAAAGGAGATTCACGTGGGCGACAAGCAACAGAATACAGACCTGACGCTGATAGCGGCAAACACAACCTTCGAAGGCAAAATCAAAACCGAAGGCAGTATCCGCATCGACGGAAAGTTTATCGGAGACATTAATGCAAAGGCCAATGCTGCCGTCGGCCTCACCGGCCATATTGATGGAAGCCTGACGGCCCGCAACATCACGGTTGCCGGAAGGATTACAGGCTCCGTGGTTGCCTCGGAGAAGCTTGTCCTTGAAACCAAGTCGGTATTACAAGGAGATATCCGGGCAATCAAGCTTGTCGTCGATGAAGGGGCGATGTTCGACGGGAAATGCGAGATGAAACAAGGCGTCGCGCCCGGAACACCGGGGTTGCCGAAGAAAGATTGAACGGTGTGAGCACACCACACAAGCCCGATGACGCCGGAAAGAACTCGCCCGCGAGCATCAGCAGAAATGTCGCAAGAGATTTTGGACCTTTCCTTACACTTGGCCTGCAGTTGGCAATCTCCGTTGTTGTGTTTTTCTTCATCGGATATTGGTTGGATGGGAAGTTCGGAACGTCGCCGTGGTGTACCATCGGCGGGGCGTTTCTCGGAGCGGCAGGAGGAATGATAAAGTTCATACGCGAAGCGCTTGCGTTAGGAAAGAAATCCGATGCTGCGCTTCGGAAACACGAGAACGAGAAGCGTGAACATTGACCGGCGGTTTCCTATTCAGGTTGCTGTTATCTTCGCCGCCGGACTTGTTGTTGCAGTGGTTTTGCTGATGTCGACCGGGTCGCGGGAAACAGCGATTGCTGTGATTGCAGGTAGCGTGTTAAGCACACTGAATGCGCTGGCGGGATTTCTGGCAATCGAGTACTCACTTCAGAAATCACATGCAACATTCATGAAGGCGGTTCTCGGGGGAATGGGAGTCCGCATGCTCGTCATGCTGGGCGTGCTGGTGTTCTTGATCAAGGTGGTGGAATTGCATACGGTTGCGCTTGTTGTTTCCGTGCTCGGGTTTTACGTCGTCTATCTCGTTCTGGAGTTGTTGTACATCCAGAGAAAAAGTTCTCACATAACTAGTCAGGATTGAATTTGTACGCGTTCTTTCAGGCAGCTCACGATACAACACATCTCTCAGCGCAGCAGGTTGCGGATACGGCACACGCCGCGGCAGCCGACGGCAAGATGTCGGTATCCGAGATGTTCAAGTACTTGTTCGAGCATGTTCAGGATAGCAACCATCTCGAACTTCCCTTTCTCGATATTCATCTTCCCCATTGGGATCCGATTGAAATTGCCGGGCTTACGCTTGATCTTTCTCCCACAAAACATGTCCTGTTTCTCTGGTTCGGTGCCGCGGTGTTGATTCTTCTCATGACTCTCGCCGCCCGTGCCAACACGAAAAATCGCGTGCCGAAGGGTTGGGGAAATGTTGTTGAAGTGTTTGTGAAATTTATCCGCGACGAGATCGTCATCCCGAACATGGGAATGGCGGGCATCCGCTACATGCCGTACGTTCTCACGACATTCTTTTTCATTCTTCTCATGAATTTGCTGGGCCTCATTCCGTACGGCGCCTCGGCAACGGGAAACATCAGCGTAACAGCAGGTCTTGCGGCCATTGCTTTCGTCATGATTCAGGTATCGGCGATTCGTGCGCAAGGGTTCGGTCATTATCTTGCTCACCTGACCGGGGGCGTACCCGTATTTCTCTGGCCGATCATGATTCCGATTGAGATTCTCGGCTTGTTCACAAAGCCATTTGCCCTGTGCATCCGTCTCTTCGCCAACATCACCGGCGGACATCTTGTGATCGTATCGTTGTTCGGGCTTATCTTCCTGTTCAACTCATGGGCAGTCGGTGTCACAACGGCAGCGTTTATCGTTGCTATCAACTTTCTTGAGTTGTTTGTTGGATTCCTGCAGGCATACGTATTCACGATGCTGACCTGCATCTTCATGGGGCTCGGCATTCAGGCGGGTCACGGCGAGCATCACGGCGAAGCGGCTAACGAACACGGCCACTAAAAAAATTTTGTAACTGGAACAACTTCATTCACTATCTACCATTAGGAGAAACACAATGGAACATCTTGGTTGGGCATATCTCGCAGCAGGCATTGGCGCAGCACTCACGATTATCGGCGCGGGACTCGGTATCGGCAAACTCGCCGCGGCAGCAATGGAAGCAAGCGGCCGCCAGCCCGAAGCCGCCGGAGCCGTTCGAACATCCATGATTATTGCGGCAGCCCTCATCGAAGGTGCAACATTCTTCGCGCTCGTTATTTGCATTCTTCTCGCATTGAAGTAACCATCCCTTAAGAAGGACCTATCATGTTAGAAATCAATCCGGGACTGATCTTCTGGACGATTGTTACGTTTCTTGCCATGTTGTTCATTCTGAGCAAAGTGGCATGGAAACCGCTGCTTCATGCGTTGACATCGCGTGAAGAACAAATCCGCACGGCATTGCTCGAAGCAGAAGAGGCGCAGGCCGAGGCGAAGAAGCTGCTTGAAGAAAACAAGCGCCAACTCGCCCAAGCCGAGGCTCACGCGCAACAGGCAATGCGTGAGGGACGTGAGATGGGCGAGCAGTTGAAAGCGGAAATTGTGGAGAAGGCCCACGCGAGCGCACGAAGCATGATTGATCAAGCAAAGGAAGAAATCCGACGCGAAAAGGATGCTGCGCTTCAGGAATTACGCGGTGAAGTTGCCGATTTGGCCGTGACGGCAGCAGGCAAAATCATCGACGCCAATCTCGATGTGAACAAGCATCGTCAACTCGTTGACAACGTCATCAAGGATATCAGGCCGAGTTAATGTATGAAGAACATCCGGGTTGCACGGCGCTACGCGCAAGCGCTGATGATGACGGCAGACTCTCCAAAAGCAATCGATCAAATTACCGCCGATCTTGATGTCATCAAGTCGGCTCTGAACATTTCTCGGGATCTTCGCCGGCTTATCACCAGTCCGGTCGTTTCGGCCGGAAAGAAGTTCGCTGTGCTGCGCGAGGTGTTCGAGAAACGTATCGGTACAACGACTATGTCGTTCATCGAACTTCTCACCGAAAAGCAGCGCGAGGGAATCCTGCCGGAGGTGATTGAGCAATACAAAGCGCTGCGCGATACGAAATACGGCATTATCAATGTTGATGTATCGTCGGCGGTCGAGATTTCTTCCCAACAGGAACAGAACCTGTCGGAGAAACTCGAACACTATACAAAGAAGAAAGTGCGTGTTCGTTTCTCTCTCGACACGGCATTGCGGGGCGGAATTGTTGTCAAGATCGGCGACACCGTGCTGGACTCGAGTGTCAAGCGCCAGTTGGAGTTGCTGCGGGAGCAGTTCATCCACGGGCATGTTTTGAATTAGAATTCCGAAGTTCACTAAAGAATTACGAAGGCATACATTATGGCAGAAGTAAGACCGGAAGAAGTCTCGGCAATACTCAGGAAGCAGCTTGCGGGCTTCGAGAAAGAAACCGATGTGTACGAAGTCGGCACCGTGCTGCAAATAGGAGACGGCGTTGCGCGCGTGTACGGGCTCTCAAAGGCCGTCATGAGCGAGCTTGTCGAGTTTCCGCACGGCGTGTTCGGCATGGTGCTGAATCTTGAAGAGGACAACGTTGGCTGTATTCTTTTCGGCGAAAGCAGCGAAATCAAGGAGGGTGATGTCGTAAAGCGGACAGGCCGTGTCGCTTCCATTCCGGTCGGAGAGGGAATGCTCGGGCGCGTCATCAACTCTCTGGGCCAGCCGATTGACGATCGGGGTCCGATCAAAACAGACAAGTTGATGCACATCGAGCGGAAGGCATTGGGCGTCGTTGATCGCGCCCCCGTCAAAGAGCCGCTGCAAACAGGCATCAAGGCGGTTGACGGCATGATTCCTATCGGGCGAGGACAGCGTGAGTTGATTATCGGCGACCGCCAGACCGGCAAAACAGCGATTGCGATCGATACAATCATCAATCAGAAATTCACGCACACAGAGAAGGCAAAGGAAATCGGCATCAAGCCGGTGTATTGCATTTATGTGGCAGTCGGGCAGAAGAGTTCGACGGTTGCGCAGGTGGTCGACAAGCTCGAGCAGGAAGGCGCAATGGCATACACGACTGTAATCGCCGCAACCGCGACTGACCCCGCTCCGATGCAATTCATCGCGCCGTATTCAGGCGCTACACTCGGCGAGTATTTCCGCGATAGCGGTCGGCATGCGCTTGTTGTCTATGACGATCTCTCGAAGCAAGCACAGGCATACCGGCAGGTTTCGCTGCTTCTGCGCCGCCCGCCCGGACGCGAAGCATATCCCGGCGATATTTTCTATCTCCATTCACGCCTGCTTGAACGCGCATCAAAACTGAACGACTCGCTCGGCGGAGGTAGCCTGACTGCGCTTCCTGTTATTGAAACACAAGCCGGCGACGTATCTGCCTACATTCCCACAAACGTTATCTCGATTACCGACGGCCAGATTTATCTTGAACCGAACATGTTCAACGCAGGTATTCGTCCTGCCATCAACGTTGGTATCTCGGTGTCACGCGTCGGTGGCAATGCTCAAATCAAAGCTATGAAGAAAGTTGCCGGGCGTTTGCGTCTTGATCTGGCCCAGTATCGCGAGCTCGAAGCGTTTGCGAAATTCGGCTCCGATCTCGACAAAGCCACTATGCAGCAGCTCCGTCGCGGTTCCCGGCTTGTTGAACTTCTGAAGCAGGGACAATACGTGCCGATGGCAGTTGAGAAACAGGTGGTTTCCGTTTATGCGGGAACCAACGGGTATCTCGACGAAATTCCTTTGCAGCACGTTCAGCGATACGAGAAGGAACTGCTCGAAGTGATGGAATTGCGCCACGCAGATCTTCTGGCTTCTATAGCCGAGAAGAAGGATCTGACCGACGACATCGTGGCAAAATTGAAAGCGGTTCTTCTGGAGTTCACAGACTCGTTCAAAGTGAGCGTGAAGGCATAATGGCAACGCTACGCGAGATACGCGGACGCATTGTCGGCGTCAAGAAAACGCAGAAAATTACCAAAGCCATGAAGATGGTGGCCGCGGCGAAATTCCGTCGCGCCCAGCGCAACGTCGTTCAAGCGCGGCCCTATGCGGCAAAAATGAAGCAGTTGCTGAATCACCTTTACACAAATCCGGAGGCTTCGGCACACCCCTTCATTCAGCCCCGGAACGTCAATGCGGTTGCGTTGGTCATTGTCACATCCGACAGGGGATTCTGCGGCGCGTTCAATTCGAATCTCGTTAAAACTGCTGAGCGGCTCATCAACGCAAACTACAAAACGCTGCATGAGCAGGGGAAAGTCAGACTCTTCTGCATCGGAAAGAAAGGGGCTGACTATTTCTCCAAGCGCGGACATTCCATTGCAGGAAAATACATCGGCGTGTATAGTAATCTTGTGTTCGGCGAGGCCCAGAAGGTCGCACGGGAGGTGATCGACGGTTACACGAAAGGTGAGTTCGATCGTGTTGACATTGTCTCCAACGTATTCAAATCTGCAGCGCAACAAACGACTGTGACCGAGCAGTTTCTGCCGATTCCGGGCGACGCGTTTGACGGTGATGGTGCTGATTCGGTTGATTACATCTACGAACCGTCGGATATAGCGATTATCGATGCGTTGATTCCGAAACATCTCAATTTCCAGCTCTGGCGACTGTTGCTCGAAAGCAACGCTGCCGAAGAAGGTGCACGCATGACGGCGATGGAGAACGCAACAACAAACGCGAACGAACTGATCAGATATCTGCAGCTATCATACAACAAAGCCCGACAGGCTGCTATCACGAGCGAATTGCTGGAGATCGTTGGCGGAGCGGAGGCATTGAAGAAGGCGGGGTAGCGGAGTATTCACCGAAGTAAGAACAGCCCACTCTATTACAGAATGGGCTGTTTTGTTTTTTCACCGAAGATTTACGGACTAATCCATAATCCTTCTCAAAAATGCCGGCTTCTCCGGATCATTCTTGTCGATCTTCTCGCGATCTTCCTTCGCCGAATCCTGTGCAGGCCGATAGGCAACCTGCAGGTCAACTCCCCGACGGGCAAATGCCGGAGTATCGTAGTTCTTCAACTCGGTGACACCGGTAGGAATGCGTTCAACTGTCTTTGGCGTTTTCAAACCGGGACGAATGCCGGTCCCGACCGTCACCGAAGGGCGGCGGTTGAAACCTGTTGCAATTACCGTCACCATAATATCATCCGTCATTTTCTCGTCGACCACAGCGCCGAGAATGACATTCACATCCTCGCCTGCGGCTCCATGAATGATTTCCGTTGCTTCCTCGATCTCAGACAGCGACATGTTGGGTCCGCCGGTGATGTTGACCAGAACGCCTTGCGCGCCGCCGATCGTCACATCCTCAAGCAGCGGACTTGAGATGGCTTCATGCGCGGCGACGGTTGCACGATTCTCGCCCGAGGCAACGCCGGTGCCCATTACTGCATCGCCCATCTCCTTCATCACTGTTCGAACATCAGCAAAGTCAACGTTGATGAGACCCGGAACGGTAATCACTTCCGAGATACCGCGGGTTGCGCCGTAGAGGACGTTATTGGCGACATCGAACGCAACCTGCAACGGGGTCGTCTTCTCCACAACCGACAACAGTTTTTGGTTCGGGATGATGATGAGGGTATCGACCTGTTTTTTCAGTTCCTCGATTCCCATTTCCGCCTGCGCATTGCGTCGTTTGCCTTCGCAGTTGAAGGGACGGGTAACAATCCCGACCACCAATGCGCCGACACTCTTCGCGATGTTTGCCACAAGAGGGGCGCCGCCTGTTCCCGTGCCACCACCCATTCCCGCCGTTACAAACACCATGTCGGTGCCGGCAAGCGCGCGCGCAATTTCATCGCGATCCTCTTCAACAGCGCGGTGTCCGACTGTCGGGTCGGCGCCGGCTCCGAGGCCGCGGGTAAGGTTCTTGCCGATTTGAATTTTGTTCGGCGCGGCGTTCCGCTCCAACGCCTGCAAATCCGTGTTGATCGCAAAAAAGTCCACGCCATGCAGACCCTTCGCAATCATGCTGTTGATTGCGTTGCCCCCGCCGCCGCCGACACCGACGACGCGAATCTTGGCACCGCGCTCGAAGAAATCATCGAGTTCGATCACAGGATATTCTCCTTATTGAATGATTGATAATTTGTAGAATTCGTTCTGTTCATTTTCCTTTTGTGCTCATCATTGAAGGGAAGCCGACTTACAATTCATCAAACCACGACTTCATCTTCTCAAGAATGTTTGTTTTGCCGATGAGCGGCATTTTCAACTTGCTTGTTGTCTTCTCGCCCGTGCTGGACGGTGTCGCAGATTCTCTTTCCTGACACTTGAGTCCGTGATACACAAGGCCGACCGCCGTGGCGTACACGGGGTTTTCAATCTCGCGAACCAACCCGCCTGCAAAGCCTGTCGGGATGCCGATCTTGACCGGCATGCCGAGAACTTCCCGCGCCAGCTCCGCCGTTCCCTTGATGAGGGCGCCGCCGCCGGTAAGCACAACGCCCGCCGAGAGATGTTTTGAGTAGCCGGAGCGCTTGATCTCCAGCGCGGCAATTTCGAAGATTTCTTCCATACGCGGTTGGATAATTGTCGCCAGAAGTCGCTTGTCGATTTCAATCGGCTGCCTGCCGCCGACGCCCGGCAGAATGATCGGGTCGTTGTCCAGAACGGCAGGCACGTACGCGAAACCGTGATCCTTCTTCAGCTTCTCCGCCTGATCGCCGAGAATGCCAAGACCCTTGCGAATATCGTCAGTCACCTTTCTTCCGGCAATTCCGATCACTGCCGTGTGCCTGATGGTTCGCTCTTCGAAGACGGCAAGGTCGGTCGTTCCGCCGCCGACATCGAGCAGCGCAATGCCAACCTCCTTCTCCTCGTCATCGAGCACGGCATAACTGGATGCAAGAGGCTCAAGCACCATATCTTCGACTTTCAGTCCCGCACGCTCGACACACTTGAAGATGTTTTGCGCGGCGCTGACCAGACCGGTGATAATATGAACATTCGCCTCCATGCGAACGCCGGACATGCCAAGCGGATCATACACGCCATCTTGCCCGTCGATGATGAATTCCTGCGGGATGACGTGAATGATTTTTCTGTCGGACGGCAATGCCACACGTTTTGTATCTTCGATCAGCCGGTCGATATCCGATTGCGTCACCTCATGCTCGGGGCCGCTGATGCCGATCACGCCGCGACTTTGAAAGCTCTGAATATGATCTCCCGCGATCCCGACAATGACCGACTTGATGTCGACACCCGATTGCGAGCGTGCTTCATCAACGGCCGTGCTGACAGAGCGGATGGTCTTGTCGATGTGCGTGACAACTCCCCGCACAATGCCGTCTGATTGGGCACGCCCGACACCAAGAATGTTGATGCGCCCATGTTCGTCCATACCCGCGACAACGGCACACACTTTCGTGGTTCCGATATCAAGTCCGACAATGATGTTACCCATAGATGTTCCTTTGTTAAGAGTGAGCGTCTCCGTTGTCGTGATTCCATCGAACCACGACCTGATCTTCAAATCGTAAATCTATATACAGCAACTCGTGCGCGCCTTGTGAAGCCACCACGGATTTCCAGAAGCCGTCGAACTTCACCAGTCTCGTTCCGACCTGCGTCCGTCCGAGAACGACCGGAATCCCGAATTCCGATGTATAAAAGACAAAATCACCATTGTTCTTTACGTTGATCTCCGAAATATTCAGATACAACTCCTCGTCAACTTGTCGCGCAACGGAAAGAACATACAAAGCATCGAGCGTGCTCTTGTTGGTTGACTTCTTGCCCGTTACGATTACGCCTTCGCCCAACGAGCCCGACAACACCGGAAGGTCAAAGATATGCTCTGAACGGATCTGGGGAAGAATATACCCCTCTTCATCCAGATAGTAGAGCTTGTCTGCCACCATTGCGGCTACAGGCACGCGTTCTTCGATGGTGATGCGAACGCGATTGGGGATGTCGCGAAGCACGGCCACCGATTTTACATACGCATGTTTCATGACGCGCTGTTCAATTGTGTACAGATCCAATTCGAACAGCTTTGTATTTTCGGGCACCTTTGCCAACGCAAGGATATCCTTTGTCGGAACATTGCGATTGCCTTCAACGGTGACATTTTCAACCCGCCGGTCTTCTTTCCAGAGATTCGCCTGTATTGCCACGGCAGTCACCATGATGACAAGAAAAGCCATCAAGAGAAAACTTCGCTTGCTGCTTTTTCCTGAATGCGCCCCGGATATGTTGCCCTGTTCCATCATGTGCTATGCTACCCGAGCGAGAGCATCATTTTCGAAACCGATGAACTGCATATCCATCTCCGGTCGAACGCCGCATCGTTCTTCAATAATCCGGGACGCGTGCAGAACGAGAGCACAAACATCAGCGGCAGTTGCGTTGCCTGTAGTTGCGACATTGTTTCCAACTATCTCGGCTCCGCCGAGAATCAGCCCGTTCAATCCTGCCATATCGATCAGCGCTTCTGCCGCGCCCGACTCGTTCGACCTGAAGATGCGAGCAGTTTGCATCATACTTTGCGCGTCATCCGGCTTACCGGACAGAATCACGGCTCCACGAAATCCCTGGTCCGAAACGACTGCGTTGGCAGAAAGCACAATGTGGGGAAAGCCGTTCTTTTGGAAAAACTTCCGCAACGCATCAACTTCGTCGGCAGACATTGCATGCAACACGTAGTCGGCAGGCCCGCCAACGCGCAACGGACTGTAGCGCGCAACCGGATCGCTGAACGAAATCGAGCCGTGAAAGAATTGTTGTATGTCGGTCAGTGAAAGCATTTCCTTCTAAGCCTTCTCCCCCTTCAGTTTTTTGATGAATTCCTCCCCGTACTTCCAGATATCGCCCGCACCCATTGTGATGATGATGTCGCCGCGCTTCTTCATCTTCATCAGGAAATCGGGTATGTTCTTTTTGTCGGGAACATAATGAACGTTCTTGTGTCCGAATTCCTTCGCCGTATTCGCGATAAGCTCGCCGGTAATTCCCTGTATCGGCTCTTCCCGTGCCGGATAAACATCCGTCAGCACGAGAACATCCGCGTTGAAGAACGACCGGCCAAAGTCTTCATAGAAATCTCTGGTTCGGGAATACAGATGCGGTTGAAACACACACACGACTCTGCGTCTCCATCCCGATTTCACTCCGGCCAGCGTCACGGCAATTTCTGTCGGGTGATGGGCGTAGTCGTCAACAACCATGATACCGTTGATCTCGGCTTTTACCTCCCATCGACGGAATACGCCCGTGAACTTCTCGATACCGGTTTTGACTCGCGCAAACGGAACCTGCAACTCAAGCCCCACGGCAATAGCCGCAAGCGCGTTCTGTACGTTATGCTTCCCGGGAATTTGCAGCGTGATTTCGCCAAGCTCCTTCCCCTCACGGATAACAATGAATGTGGAGGCGTTTTCTTTGTGCCGAACATCCACCGCCTGGAGATCGGCCTGACCGTTCAAACCGTAGGTGATGATCTTCTTCTTGATCTTCGGCATGATCTCCTGCAATGCCGGCTCATCAAGACAAAGCACAACGAATCCGTAGAACGGAACTTTCGATGCAAATTGTATGAACGCCGATTTGATATCCTCAAGATCGCGATAGCAATCAAGATGATCGGTTTCGAGCGTCGTCAACACGGCAACGGTCGGGGTGATGGACAGAAACGATCTATCGAACTCGTCCGCTTCGACAACGATGAACTCGCCTTTACCGAGCCGTGCATTCGAGCCGGCAAGCCCGTGCAACCTTCCTCCCACAATCACCGTCGGATCGATGCCGCCCTCCATCAACACAAGGCTGACCATTGATGTTGTGGTTGTTTTGCCGTGTGTTCCGGCGATGCCGATGCCGTATTTCAAGCGCATAACTTCGGCGAGCATTTCGGCCCGACGAATAACCGGGAGTTTGCGTCGCTGCGCTTCGACAATCTCCGGATTATCGAGCGCAAGGGCGGAGGAATAGACAAGCACATCTACATCCGCCTCAAGATGCTTTGCATCGTGGCCGATGTACACCTTCGCCCCCAGCGAAGCAATCCGCTCGGTGTTGTCGCTTTCGGCTTTGTCCGAGCCGGTTATTGCAAACCCCTGGTCGATCAGGATTTCCGCGATACCGCTCATGCCGATGCCGCCGATACCGACAAAGTGAAGTTTTCTTATTGATCGAAACACGGTTTCTGCTACCTGTCAGTAAATCGTGGTTTGCTCCAGCGCGGGCGTTTGCGCTTCGGAACGTGTTGTGCAATTCTTTCCATTTCGTGAATCAATTCTTTTTCCTTCTCATATCTCCCGATTCTGATTCGAATGGTTCTGCGTCTTCCTTTGAGCTTGATCAGAACGACTTGAAATCTGCCGCTGGTTTGCACGAAACGCTCGCGGCCTATGTGCATCCATTCAATTTCCTTTGTGTGAAGAACGCGCTCGTGAAAGCGGTTCTTGAACGTAATGGAATTCTCTGCAACGACCACCCGGCGGTTACGGATGTAGTTCAATATCAGCGACCCAATCGACATCAACACGAAGAAGATGATGATGTAGAGAATCGGATCGTTCATCACGTACCTGAATTCTTTTTCGACAAACGAACCGCGAATGCCGCCGTATGCTACAAGTGTCAGAAGATAAATCAGCGCGGACACATAGTAGAAATCGAGTTTGTACCTGAACACCTTTTCGTGGTGCGCTTCCATGCTACGCCTTTGCTAACCTCATTACTGCATCGGCAAGTGTTGATGCTGCTTCCCTCTTTCCCAGTGCCTTTGCTTTTTCCGACATTATGTTCCGTTTGGCCGTATCGGTGATCAAACCCGCCACTGCCGCAAGAAATTGATCTTTCAACTCCTTATCCCGAACCATCACCGCCGCTTCTGCTTCAACCATTGCGCGTGCATTCTCTTCCTGATGGTTTGCCGCCGCAAACGGGTAGGGCACGAGTACTGATGCGAGCCCGACAACAGTCAGTTCCGCCAGCGTACTTGCCCCGGCCCGGCATGCCACAATATCCGCCGCAGCGTAGGCATACTCCATATTCTCGATGAACTTCAGCACTCTAACCCTCCGATTTGCATCCTGAGACAGTGACTCCGCAAAGGCAGCAATGCGTTCGAAGTCACCTTCTCCTGTTTGCCAGATCAGCTGAATCCCGAGCCGCAACAAATCAGGGAGAGCGCGTGCTACTTCGTTATTGAGCGATGTCGCGCCGAGACTTCCGCCGAATACAAGCAATGTTGTGACCGCCGGATCGATACCGAACTTCTCTGCTCCGGCTTCACGCGAAACTGTTCCGAGCGTTGCCCGAGTCGGGTTGCCGCTGACCCGAACATTATCAAGGCGGCGCAGATATCGTCTCGAACTCTCGAAGCTGAGATGAACTTCGTCCACGCGATGCGCGAGACGTCGCGTCGTGACGCCGGGATAGCTGTTCTGCTCCTGTATCAGCGTCGGAATTCCAAGCAGTGTTGCCACGTACAATGGCGGCCCGCACACATAGCCGCCGGTTCCGACAACGACATCGGGTTTCATGTTCTTCATAAGAAAGAACGAATGCACAACACTCACCGCTACTTTTACGGGAAAAAGAAGATTACCCGGTTTCAGGCTTCTTCTGAACCCGCTGATCCAAATCGGCACGAAGTTGTATCCCCGTTGCGGAACAACCCGCGCTTCTATTTTGTGCTTCGTACCGATGAACGTAATTTCCGCATTCGGTACGCGTCGCTTGATTTCATCAGCTATTGCGAGGGCCGGGAACAAATGCCCGCCCGTACCGCCTCCGGCAAAACAAATTCTCACCCCTTTTCTCTTTCGTGAAGAATCTTCCGGTGTTTGAGATTCCATGTGAGATTCTTCATCCTGATCAGAATGTCATATCAATACACCAGCCCGACTGCCGGCTCAGGCAGCGGGGGTTCCTTCTTCCCGAATCCCGGAAGCACAAACCGCGGATGCAAATCGGTTTGCGACGAGATGTTGAGCAACACCCCGACGGCAAGCGATGAGAACAAGATTGACGATCCGCCGTAACTCACAAACGGCATTGGCAAACCCGTTGTCGGGAGAATGCCGACGGTTACTCCTGCATTAATAAGTGCGTACAGTGTGATGGACGCTGTAATGCCAACGGCAAGGTAGCGACCGAACTCGTCCGGCGCGTGCTTGGCGATCTTCATTCCGCGCAACATGATTGTCAGAAAGAGAACAAGAATCAGAAGCGTACCGATGAGGCCGTACTCTTCTCCAACTATCGAAAACACAAAGTCTCCGTACGATTCAGGAAGAAAGAAATCGCGTTGCTTGCTTTCGCCGGGCCCGACGCCGAAGATGCCTCCGTTCCCGAACCCGATGATGCCTTGCCAAAGCTGGTAGTTGACTTTGCTTCCCGTTTCTTCGCCAAAGCCGATGTACGCCAGAATACGCCTCATGCGATACGGTGCGCTGAGCATATAGCCGATCAACGCGGGAAGAAGCGCAAGAATAGTCAGTGCCATGTGTGTGAGCTTTACACGCCCGATAAACAACATGACGAAGCTGAGCGCCAGAATCATCGAGCCGTTACTGAAATTGGGCTGCGCCAGAACAAGGACTGTTACAACGCCAATCCAGATGGTCACCGGCAGGAAGCCGGTCTTGAAATCTCTGATTCGTTCCTTCTTAGTCGAAAGAAGGGCACAGATGTGAAAGATGAGAGCGTACTTCGCGAAATCCGAAGGCTGGAAGCTGAATCCGCCAATCCGGAGAAATCGTGTGGCTCCCTTCAATTCGCCACCCAAAGCAAGCGTCACACCCAGCAGTATCACTGCTACAATCAATGCAGGCTTTGTCAGTTTCTTGTACTTCTTGTAATCGATATTCATGAAAACGATAATCGCCCCGAAACCGATAACGACTTTTACAAGGTGCAACAGCATCAGCTTCGAGCTTGATCCCCACTTCTCGAACGCCATTGTCGAGCTGGCGCTGTACACAACGCCGAGACTCAGCACCATCAGCATCAGCACCGAGGTCAATGTTGCGAGATCGATATGATTGCGTTTAGATTTCATTGCTGCAGGTTCATCACAATCTCTTTGAATACGCGTCCGCGGTGTTCATAATTCTCAAACCAATCAAACGAGGCACACGCCGGCGACAGGAGAACAACATCTCCCGGGTGTGCAGCGCGGCGGCCCAGCAACACAGCCTCCTCCATTGTTGCGGCCCTGCTCGTCGGTTTCGATGAAGCAAATGCCGCGAGGACTTTGTCCGCCGACTCACCGATTGCAACAATCGCCTTTACATATTTCTCGACAAGAGGAAGAAGGGGCGAATAATCATTCCCCTTGTCCCGCCCGCCCAGGAGAAGCACAATCGGCTTGTCGAAGCTCTGCAAAGCATACCAAACCGAGTCAACGTTTGTCGCTTTCGAGTCGTTCACATACGTGACACCGTCGAGTTCCCGCACAAACTCAAGCCGGTGTTCCACACCCTTGAAGTTTTTCAGGGTTGCCCGAAGTGATGCTGTCGGAATGTCCATCGCCTGTGCAATCAGCGATGCCGCCATTGCGTTCATCAGATTGTGCGAGCCTTTGATGCTGATGTCGGCAGCCTTGATCACTTCCGTTGTGTTGCCGCCGATTCTTGTCACGACGGTATCGCCCGAGAGGAAGCCCCCTTCTTCAAGCTGCTTCCGTGTGCTGAAGGGAAGACGTTTCACTTCAGGATGTATCCTTGTCTCGACATTTGTCCTGACGATCTCGTCATCATAGTTGTACACGATGGTGTCGCCACTCCGCTGGTTCTCGAACACCCTGCACTTCGATGCAACATACTTATCCATCGAATGGTCATAGCGATCAAGGTGATCCGGGGTAACGTTCAGAAGCGCCGAAACCCTCGGCCTGAACGTCTCGATCGTATCAAGTTGAAAGCTGCTCACTTCAAGTATAACTGTATGCTGTTCCGTCATCTGTTCAACTATTTGCGAGAACGCAAGCCCGATATTCCCGGCTACTGCCGATGGCCGTCTTGCGTCATCAAATATCCTACCGACAAGAGCCGTTGTAGTTGTTTTGCCGTTTGTACCCGTGATTGCAATAATACGCCCTTTGCACAACAGGCTTGCAACTTCTATTTCGCCTACAATTTTCAGCCCTTTTGCGCGTGCCGCCTTCGCAATCGAAGCATCTGCCGGCACACCCGGGCTTAACACCAGAACATCCGCCTGCAGGACTTTCTCCGAATTCCCACCAAACTCGTACGCAATACCCCACTGCTCAAGTTCGGCAGCTGCCTGCCGCATTGTATCCAAAGGCGCTTTGTCGCTGAGAAAAACAGCGGCGCTTTGCGCTTTGAGTAACTTCGCTACGGCAATTCCGCTGCGAGCGCCTCCGATGACGCTGAATGTTTTTCCGCGAAACTCCACCGCCTCATCGTACCTTGAACGTTGCGAGACTGAGAATCATCAACAGTATCGCAACGATATAGAATCGTGTCACAATTTTCGGTTCCGGCCATCCGAGCATTTCAAAGTGGTGATGCAACGGAGCCATTTTGAAGACGCGGCGGCCTTCCCCGTATTTCTTTTTCGTGTATTTGAAGTACACCCGCTGGATGATTACCGAAAGCGTTTCAACGAAGAACACCCCCCCGAGCGTCGGCAGTAAGAGTTCTTTCTTGATCAGAACACACATTGCCCCGATGGCTCCGCCGAGCGCCAGCGAGCCTGTATCACCCATGAACACTTGTGCGGGATACGCATTGAACCAGAGAAATCCCAGAGCCGCGCCCGACATTGCCGCGCAGAACACTGCAAGCTCTCCGTTTCCGCGCAGAAATGGTATTGTCAGATAGTTGCTTAGTACCGCGTTGCCCGAGATGTAACTAATGACGGCAAGCGTGAGCGCAACAATTGCCGTCGTTCCGATCGCAAGCCCGTCGAGTCCGTCCGTCAGGTTCACGGCATTCGACGTCGCAACAATCACAAAGATCACCATCGGCACGTACAGCAGCCCGAAATCGAACTCCATATTCTTGAAAAACGGAACGGTTGACGACGAATTGATTTTCCACAAATCCGGGTCGATCCAATGGGGATAGAAATAAATAATCCCCCCGACAACCAATCCGACAAACACCTGACCAACAATTTTGTATCTGCCGATAAGTCCCTTCGGTTTCTTCTTCACAACCTTCATGTAGTCATCCAGAAATCCCACCGCGCCAAGCGTTACAGTTACAAAAATGATAAGAAGGATGTAGACATTTGTCAGCGTTCCCCACAACAGAGTGGGGATGACAACGGCAGAAAGAACAATCAGCCCGCCCATCGTCGGTGTGCCGGCTTTTGTCAAATGTGTTTTCGGTGCTTCGAGCTTCGCCGATTCGCCGATTTGATGCCGCTTCAACGCGGCAATGATTTTCGGGCCGAGCCAGAACGCAATAAGCAACGCGGTAATTGCCGCTGCCGCCGCGCGAAACGTAATGAATCGAACAACTCCGAAGCCGGGCGGATGATACACCTTGTCGATGATGTCAAACAGGTACGTCAGCATTATGCTCTGCTCTTCAATCGTTCTTGAAGAAACGTAACGATGTCCTCCATTTTCATGCTCCGCGAGCCTTTCACGAGAACCGCGTCGCCCGGCCCGACAAGCTCGGCAAGATACTCCGCAAGCATATTCTTCTGCTCGTAATGGAATTTGAACTTCACGGCTGCCGCATCATGAATATGCCGCGCCTGCTCGCCGAATGTAAGAAGGTATTCAACGGGCAATGAGGATAGTGATTTCCCGACGCGGGTATGTTCTTGAAATGAACTTTCACCCAACTCCTTCATATCTGCCAGAACGGCGATTCTCTTGCCCGCGACCTGAGCGGCAGCGAGAACACGAAGTGCCTCAAGGGTCGAATCGGAATTCGCGTTATACGTGTCGTTGTACACGGTTACACCACCAAAGTCCAGAACTTCCATGCGCTTTCCAACGGGCCTGAATGATTCTAATGCCGACTTTATTTTTCCAGCCGGTACTTTGAACGCCAGCCCGACCGCTGCCGCCGAAAGCGCGTTCAGGGCATTGTGTTTTCCCGGAATTGGCAAACGGATTTTCGTCTCTGTCTTCGCGCTTTTTGCACCAAAACTGAATTGCACGCAACCCCTTTCATCGACAGTCAGGATCTTGCCGCGAACGGAAGCTACTCGCGTACCGAAGCCATACGTCACTTTCGTTTTCAGAGATTTCGCTTTCGCGACAACATGCTTGTCATCAAGATTGACAAACGCAACGGAACCTTTGCGTGACGCCAGGTTTTTGAATAAGAAGGTCTCTTCTTTTGCCACGCCTGCCAGATTCTTGAAGAACTCCAGATGTTCGTGGCCGACATTCGTCACCAATCCGTGCGTCGGTTGAAGCATATTGCACAGATATGCGATCTCACCCGGATGATTTGTGCCGATCTCAATCACTGCCACCTGATGCTTTGTTTCCAGCTTGAACAGTGTTTGCGGAACACCGATGTGATTGTTAAGATTACTCTCCGTGCTCAGCACGTTGTATTTTGTTCCGAGAACGCGTGTCACCATTTCCTTTGTCGTGGTTTTTCCATTGCTGCCGGCAATCGCAAGCACCGGAATCCCGAACTTCATACGATAGAGTCGTGCAAACTCTCCAAGCGCATGAACGGTGTTGCGAACAATCAACAGCGGCATCGTCTTCACGGGGTCAATGCTCGCCGACGACTCGACTACCGCAATTTCACAGCCGCGCTCGAAGGCCTCGGCCAGAAATTTGTGTCCGTCAAAATTCTCCCCTCTGATCGCAAAGAAGACTTCTCCTTCCCGAACAGACCTTGAATCGGTGGAGACGCCGGTGATTTTTCCCCTTTTCAACTTCTCTGCGTTGCGAAGTTCAATATGCGAAATGTGGCGGAGTTCGTCGGGAGAGAGTTTCAAGTTTTCTCCCTCATGAATGATTGCACTTCTTCCCGATCATCAAAATGAGATTTCGTATCGCCGACGATCTGATAGTCCTCGTGCCCTTTGCCTGCAATCAGTACAATGTCGTTCTTTTGTGCCATCGTCAGGGCAAACGAGATTGCTTTGCGCCGGTCTCGCTCGACGTGAATCTGTTTTCCGGCTATACATCCGGCTTTAATTTCCCCAATGATATCATCCGGATTCTCGCGGCGCGGATTGTCCGAGGTAATCACGGTGATGTCGCTCAATTCTGTTGCAATGCGTCCCATTTCAGGGCGCTTGCCCCTATCCCGATTTCCTCCGCAACCAAATACGGTGATGATTCTGCCTGCTTGTAACGAACCGATTTCACGAATCGTTTTCAGGCAATTCTCCAGCGCATCGGGCGTATGGGCGTAATCTACGATTGCAATCCATCCGTCCGGAGAAGCGAATTGTTGAAAGCGGCCGGGCACCGCTTTCAGGTTTGCAATCCCATTACGTACGATGTCATGATCTATCGATAACGCGATGCCGGCTGTGTATGCCGCGAGAATGTTCTGCACGTTGAAGTTTCCAATGAGCGTGGATTCCACTTTGTACGCTGAGCCTTGATAGTTGGCCGAGAACGACGTCCCTGTCAGATTCAGACTCACATGCGATGCGGTCACGTCTGCATTTGTGTGAATGCCGTATCGCAACGTTCGCGCTTTTGTATCAGCAACAATTTTCTGCCCTTCATCCGTATCGGCATTCGTGATTGCCGTTGCATTCTCGTGCAGTTCATCGAACAGAATTTTCTTCGCGTTGAAGTACGCGTCTATTGTCTGATGGAAGTCGAGATGATCCTGCGTCAGGTTTGTGAAGGCGGCGGCTGTGAATGTCAATCCGAACACACGATCCAATGCCAGTGCGTGCGATGATACTTCCATTACCGCCGCAGTGCAGCCCTTCTGCACCATTGTAGCAAGCAACCTATTCAGGTCAGGTGATTCGGGCGTTGTATGTGTAGCAGGAATCACTTCGTCGCCAATTCTGTATTCGATAGTTCCTATCAACCCTGACTTCTCGCCGTTCGCTTCAAGAATCGAGCGGATCAGGTACGCTGTTGACGTCTTTCCGTTCGTCCCCGTGACACCGACAAGCCTGAGCTTTCGTGACGGGTGTTCATAATAATTTCCCGCAATCAACGCCAGCGACTTGCGCGCATTGCTGACCACTATCTTGATCACGCCTGCATGCATGAAGAATGCATCGGGCAGTGCCGCATCGTTTTCGAGAACGACGACTTTTGCTCCGGCCGAAACCGCGTTGCCGATGAAAGCATGTCCGTCAACGCTGCCGCCTTTGATTGCCACAAACAGATCGCCCGGCCCGACTGCCCGTGAATCATATTGTATGTTGCGCACCTCAACATCGTGAGTAACAACCATTTTCCCGTACATTGTTTGGAACATTTTCTGTACGGGAACGCCGTCAAGCAGGCGAGAGAGTGTCATAGCAAAGCCGTCGCCACCAGGTTCTTGGGCTCGCATCGGACGCCGATACGGGTCCCGACTTTCACTTGTTCGCCTGCTCGTACTGATTGCGCCGTAACGGTGCCCGACCCTTCAACGCGTACATCAAGCCGGGCCAACGTCAACCGGTTAAGCGCACGACGCAATGAGAGTCCGCGCAAGTCCGGTACAATTGTATAATCGCCCGCCACTGTTGCAGCAGTGCCGGTCGTGGCAAGCGTAACTGTTTCTCCTTTCGGTACTTTCACGCCCGGTGCAGGAGTTTGTTTGAGAACGACCGTTCCCTCTCCCGATGTTTCCACACGAAATCCCAGCGAGGAGAGAACTGTTTCGGCTGCATCGAGTTCAAGAGTCCGGACATCGGGAGTCGCAACTCGTTCTTTGTCCGACAATGTCGGGATATGTTGTTGTGCGAATGTGGTTGATGTTGTGACCATCTTTTCCGCGATGCCCTTCACAATCGGAGCGCTCGCTACCCCTCCGTAGTATCCCAATGTTTTCGGATTATCCAACATCACAAGACACACAACGTGCGGATCTTCCGCCGGAAACATTCCAACAAAGGATGCGGTGTAGCTTGACGTTGAGTACTTGCCGTCGAGGATCTTCCTTGATGTTCCCGTTTTGCCGGCAATTGCAACCGCTTTTGTTTGCGCGCCGGTTGCCGTTCCTTTCTCTACAACTCCCCGCAAGAAACTCCTGACGGTATCGGCAGTTTGTTTCGAGATCACTTTTCGAATTGCCTGCGAGCGTATCTCGGAGAGTACTTCGTTATGCTCATTCAACACCTGTTTGAGGATAAACGGCCTCATGAGTGTGCCGCCATTCGCCAATGCTCCGTAGGCAGCTGCAAGTTGCAGTGGTGTAACGCCGACTTCGTAACCGTATGCCATTGTGTTCAGCGTTGTGCGCGACCATTGAACCGGCTTCTTGAGCTGGCCATTCACTTCACCGGGAAGTTCAAGTCCTGTCGGAATTCCAAACCCGAAATTGCGTGCTGTCGTGTACATGCGCTCTGCGCCAACAAGGTCCGATACCTTTGCCATCACGATGTTGCTGGAAAGTTCCATCGCATCGCGGAACGAAATGGTGCCGTATTTGTGCACGTCGGTAATCGGGGCAGGACGGCCCTTCACAATATATTTTCCGTTTTCGGCGAAAAATTTCTGTTCGGGGGTGACGATGTTGTATTCCAATGCGGCCGATGCCGTGACAAGCTTGAACACCGATCCGGGCTCGAATACGTCGGTAATAATCCTGTTCCTGCTTGCGGCCGCGTCGATAATCTGATGGCGATTTGGATTGATTCCCGGGTAGCTCGCCATGGCAAGGACTTCGCCCGATTTCGGCTCGAGCATCACAACGAGGCCGCTTTCGGCATTGTTGCGCTCCACGCCTTTCCGCAATTCTTCTTCTGCAATTGACTGGTAGTCAAGGTCAAGCGTAAGCACCACATTGTTGCCGTTCTTTGGCTCAAAACGCGGATAATCAACGGTCGGACGTTTGCGGCCGAGTCCGTCGCGCTGCATAATGATGTACCCGTCTTCACCCCTCAACTCTTTGTCGAACGTAAGCTCAATGCCGCTCAGGCCGTTGTTATCGATGTCGGTAAAGCCAAGTACCTGTCCGGCAACGTGATCGTAGTGGTAGATGCGTTTCGGCTCTTCCGTTTCGATCAATCCGTCAAAATCCTTTGCATTGATGCGCGATGATGTTTGCGGATTTACTCTCCGTTCAAGCCAGACGAAGCGCGAATTCTTCTTCCGTAGTTTGGCAAGATATTCTCCTCTCTTCGATTCCCCGAACACGCGCGAAAGCCGTTCCGCTATCTTTCCTGCATCGTCACCCACAACCTTCGGATCAGCCGCATACGAAACAGCCATTGTGTTCGAAACGAGAACTCTACCGTTCCGATCATAGATGTTGCCGCGTGAAGCGAGCAGCGGAACTCTAACTTCGTACTGCTTCCGGGCTATTTCCTTGTACCGAGCTGAATCAATCACCTGAATCTGCACGAGTTTCGCTGCCACAACTGCGAAGAAGACGAGAAGCGCCACTTTCAGCATCAGCATCCTCATCAACGACTCACGAGCCGGATCCGGCCGCTCTGCGGGCTGCTGTGGAGTATTTTGGTTCCTGTTAAACACAGTTTACTTGTTGCTGAACTTGTTCAGTTTGCTCTCATCAACATCAAAGGCTTGCGCCCGTTTCCGGGGATACGTCAAACCGAGCCGGGCTTTCGCTGTGTTGCCGATGCTTTCCCAGCCTGATTTCCGATTGATTTCCGCTTTCAGAACATTGTTGCTGTTGGAAATCTTATCGAACCGAGCCTGTAGTTGATGAACTTCAACCACCAGTTGATTCACGGTTATGATGTTGCCGATGTACACAACTATGGCGATGGCCGCGAGAAACAACGCCGTTACGATGTTGAACGTGGAACGCCGCTTCCTTCGCTCGACTTTCTTATTCTCCGGGCGAACAGCATACCCGGGAGTCTTCGACTGCGGATCGCCGTTGTAAATTCGGCGCGCCGCCGGTTCCGGTGCGGGTCGTTGAGGCGTTCGCGCGGGGATGTTCGCCGCACCCGATTCAGCGCGATGCAGAAGTTCTTCCAAATCACCGGTGTGTTTTCGCTTCATATTCTCTTCGTTGCCTCAGTTCAATCCGGTAGTTTTTCCGCTGCCCTCATCTTTGCGCTGCGAGCCCGCGGGTTTCGTGCAATCTCTTGTTCGGATGCTGCCTGAGGTGTTTTTGTCAGAATGCGCAACCTCGGACTCACAACCGTGTCGGGCACGTACTTGTGTCCGGAGGGTATTTTCTCGCGTGCCTGCATTCTGAAGAAATTCTTCACAATGCGATCTTCGAGCGAGTGATAGGAGATCACCACCAAACGACCTCCGGGCAATAACAACTCCACCGCATCATCAAGCACGTTCTGCAGACTTCTCAACTCGTCATTGACTTCTATGCGGATTGCTTGAAACACCCGGGCAAGAGTCTTGATGAGGTGTTTCTTGCCGACTGCGGATTCAATTACCGATGCAAGCCTCCCGGTTGTATCGATGTTTCTCCTGTCCGCTATGTGTCGGGCAATCCTTCGCGAATTTCTTTCCTCTCCGTATTTCCAAATAACATCGGCAAGCCGCTGCTCGTCGTACGTGTTCACGATATCCCATCCGCTTAAAGCCTGCCCGCGATCCATCCGCATGTCAATCCTCTCATCGCCACGAAATGAAAATCCTTTCTCTTCTTCATCGAATTGAAAGGAGGATACTCCCAGGTCGAGAAGCAGTCCGTCAATGAAAAGGATGTTCCGCGCTGCCAACTCCGACTTCAAGTTCCGGAAATTTGAATGAACGAACGTTACCTTGTGCGACCATGGCTTCAACCGTTCCGACGCATACCGGATCGCATCGGCATCGGCATCGAAACAGAGAAGCCGACCGTCATCAAGCCTCTTGCATACTTCTTCCGCATGACCGCCTCCGCCGAGCGTTCCATCAACATAGGTCCCATTCCGTCGCGTGATGAACAAGCCCAGCGCTTCGTTCAGAAGCACCGGTGTGTGGTACGCATCGCTCACACGTCTTTTTTCTGCAACACTGTTTCGGCAACTTCTTCGTAGCTGCTCTCCTGCGCAGCAAGATACTTCTTGTATTCATCCGGGTTCCATACTTCGATATGCTCGAGTACGCCCATGATCAGCACTTCGCTTTCTATTGCCGCAAACTGCAGGAGGTCTTTCGGGATTGTGATGCGCGATTGCCCGTCGAGCTGTGACTCAGCGGCTTGCTGCAACAACACGCGCATGAAAAAGCGGTGTTTTGCATTCGTTGAGGAGAGCGCCCGAATGGATTGTTCCAGCCTATTCCATTCGTCTTGGGGATAGATGAAGAGACATTTCTCAAAGCCGCGGGTAATGGTAAATGTGTCGTTGGCCTCGGGCGAAACGTACTTTCTCAACTTCGCGGGAATGTTGATGCGCCCTTTGTTGTCGATTGAGTACTCGTATGTGCCTTTGAATGCAGACACTTCTTCCTCTTTAGTTGTTCAGCCAACAGCAGGGCGGAGGCCTCACAATTCCCCACAATTACCCACCGTTGTGAGGTAAGATACGCAAAACAAACGTAAAGTCAAGTGAAAAATTGTGATTTTGGCTCAAAACAGCCAAAAAGTTCTGCGAATCGTCGTGGGTAGGTAGCTTTGGGGTTGGAGATTGGAAGAGGGAAAAGACGGCATTTTAGGTGGCAACGGTTTCTGTTTGAGATGGACTCACCACTTCTTCAAGCTCGTCAAGTATTGATTCGGATTGAGCAAACGGGTTGCTCTTCTCAGATTGCCTGAACGAACATGTCAGAATGAGGCTCTTCCCATTCTGTCGGATGACAGCCCTTTTCTTCATTTTCTGCCCGATATGAGTCATCAGCAATTGGAATTCATTCGACTCATAGAACAACGATTCGGTTTCGGGTGGAAATTCGATGAGTAGCACATTCTTTGAGATGTTGACTTTTCGGAAACCCAATTTCGAGGCTTTGAGCCTGACCCGAACCAGATTGAACAAGTTCTCCACTTCGTCCGGATACCTGCCAAAGCGGTCAACAAGCTCGGCAGCAATCTCACGGAGGGTGTCGTCGTCCCGAACCGCGTAGAGCCTTCGATAGATGACGAGCCGCTCATTATCGCTTTCAATGTATGAATCAGGAATTCTGACATCGAAATCCGCTTCAACAACAGTCTGATTCTCTGCCTCACGTCGTGCTTCAAGCCCGCTGAACAGATCCTGAAATTCCTGCTCCTTCAACTCCGCTACAGCCTCCTCCAGAATCTTCGTGTACATTTCAAATCCCATCGACTCAATGAAGCCGCTTTGCTCGCCACCGAGAAGATTGCCTGCGCCGCGAATTTCCAGGTCACGCATCGCGAGATTGAATCCCGAGCCGAGCTCGGTGAACTCTTCAACTGCTTGCAGCCGTCGAATTGTTTCGCGGGGCAATACGGACATGGGAGGAATCAGAAGATACGCGTATGCTTGCACATTCGAACGCCCGACTCGCCCGCGTAGCTGGTAGAGTTCTGCCATTCCAAACCGATCCGCCCGATTGATAATAATGGTGTTGACGCTCGGCATGTCGATGCCCGACTCGATGATTTTTGTTGCGACAAGAACATCGAACTTCCGTCCGAGAAATGCAAGCACTACGTTCTCGAGTTCGTGGGCATGCATCTGCCCGTGTGCTTGCCGAAATTTTACGTTCGGCATCATCGTCTGCAATCGGGTAATGACCTCATCCATGTTGTTCACTCGATCGTGAACGAAAAACACCTGTCCCCCGCGCTGGATTTCCCTGAGAATCGCCTCGCGGATGTGATCTTCGTTGTACTGAGCAATATCCGTTGTAACTGGCAAACGATTTAGCGGCGGTGTAGCAATAATGGAAAGATCGCGTGCGCCCATCAGTGAAAAATGCAGTGTACGCGGAATCGGTGTTGCCGTTAACGTGAGTGTGTCGACATTCGCTTTCATTTGACGGAGCTTTTCCTTCGCTGCAACACCAAAGCGATGCTCCTCATCGATTATCAACAGTCCCAAATCCTTGAACTGAACATCCTTTGAAAGCAATCTGTGCGTGCCGATCACAATATCTGCAGCACCGGCTTTCAGGCGTTCGAGGATCTCGGTTTGCTCCTTTTTCGTCTTGAATCGGGAAAGCGCCTCGACTCGCGTTGCATATTTTGACAAACGATCGAGAAACGTGTTGTAATGCTGTTGTGCAAGAATTGTGGTCGGAACCAAAACGGCAACCTGCTTTCCGCTCATTACGGCTTTGAACGCGGCGCGTACAGCCACCTCTGTTTTGCCAAAGCCGACATCGCCACACACAAGACGATCCATAGGATACGGGGCTTCCATGTCCTTCTTGACGTCGGCCGTGGATTGAGCTTGATCCGGCGTATCTTCATACATGAACGTAGCTTCAAGTTCTTGCTGCCAAAGCGAGTCTTTCTGAAACGCATAGCCTGGCGAGCTTTTCCTTTTTGCGTACAACTTGATAAGATCGCGCGCGATGTCTTTGACACGTTTTTTTGCGCGTGCCTTGAGGCGATCCCACTCGCCGCTGCCGAGTCGCGTCAGTTTCGGCACATGCCCCTCTTTCGAAGCATACTTCTGAACTTTGTTCAGGTAATTGAGATTGACATACAGCGTATCTTTCTCCTCGTAAAGAAGTTTCACCACCTCCTGTTCAACATCACGGACTTTGATTTTCCGCAAACCATCAAATCGGCCGATGCCAAAATCGGCATGAACAACATAATCACCTCTACGTAACTGGTGCAGTTCCCGTTGGGTAATGCTTCTGAACGTTGTACGTCGCTGCTTTCCCCTTCGTTTAAGTCGGTTGAAGATTTGATGCTCGGTGAAAACAGCAACGCCTTCATCCGGCAGAATGAATCCTCCGTGCAACGACTCGAGCGAAAAATCAATGCGGGAAATATCGAGATGATGCTCAGTCTCTCGAAGCGCCCGTTCCTCATCCTCAACGAGGGGTTCCAGTTGCGTTAGCAGGTCTTTCAGTCGTTCCTGCTCTGCTGTAGTATCACTTGAAACAAAGACATTGTACTCTCTGGCCTGCAAGTCAGCAATGTGGTTTCGGAGCACTTTCACGCTTCCATTGATCGAGGGTTGAGAGAATGCCCCAAAATCAATTGTCTTTGTGCCGCTTTGCGTTAGCGTTGAGATATTGATTCGAGAGAACATCGCCATGAGTTCTTGAGTTTGCTTCCAGGCTTGCTTTGCCTCTGCCCCCATTTTTTCTAAGGAATCATCCATCTCTTTGAGCAATGCGTCTGGCTCTTCAAGAATGATGATTGCATTCGACTGAAGAAAGTCGAGTAGTGTTGAATAGGAGTTACCGTCCTCCGCTTGCTGGGAGTTCAGTAAGTCCGGAACAATGCTCGCCGCGGAAAGATCTTTGATAGACCGTTGTGAGATTGGATCGAATTCGCGAATTGACTCCACCCTGTCGCCCCAGAACTCTATCCGGACAGGATTCTCACCGATAAACGGATAGACATCAAGGATGCCGCCCCGAACGGAATAGTCTCCTTGCTCTGCAACAAATTGTTTCTTCTCAAAACCGAATTCCACGATCAGGTGGAGAAGACCTGAGAAATCGCAATCGCTGCCAACGACAATCTTAATCTGCTTGTTCTGAAGAGAGGATGGATTGGGGAGTTTGCGGACAAGAGCATGCACTTGCGTAACGATAATGCGAGTTCCGGCGTCGAGCAAGGATCGGAGCGTCTCGATATCATCGCTCATCGATATCGCTCTGTCGGCTCCATCTTGCCGTGATTTGGCGGCTGAGAACAAGCGGACAGATTGTTCACCCATTAAAATGCCGAGATCATCTCTCAGTCCTGTTGCTGTTTCTTTGTCTGGTACCACACATACTATCTGGCGCTGGAGAGTTTCCGCCAGAGAGCAGACAAGGAACGATCGCATTGAGCCGGCAAGCCCGGTAGCGTGAATATCCGCAGACGGCTCAGCAGACAGACGGGCGAGCAGACCGCGGGTCGTGCTGCTTTCTGAGATTATGGTTTTGATTTTCTCTATCATGTTGATTGCCATAAACGGCACAGCCCCGCCCGGCCTCTCTCGACTATTCATCAAGATGGCAAGGCGAGGTGCTATGCACTCGTCATTTCCTATTGTCGTCCTATCGCAACACGGACGAAACCGTTCGCCTGTTCAAGACACGTTTGCGCTTCGCTACGGGTCATGTTGTTTGCTATCATAACGACAGCTGTCTTCACTTGCCCTCCGGCCTTTTCTAAATAGGACGAAGCCGCCTCGTAGTCTGCGTCTGTAATCATCATGATGATGCGTTTCGCACGCTCTACCAGCTTGTTGTTTGTAAGCTGCAGATCAACCATCATGTTTTCGTAAACTTTTCCGAGTTTGATCATCGACGCTGTAGTCAGCATATTGAGCACAAGTTTCTGTGCAGTCCCCGACTTCATGCGGGTCGAACCCATCAGCACTTCAGGTCCGACCTCGGGACAAATGGCGACATCAACATCAAGATTGAAAGATGCCCGAGGATTTGTTGTGATGTAGATTGTCTTTGCACCGAGTTCCCGGGCGCGTCCGACGGCGGCAACAACGTATGGTGTTCTTCTGCTTGCGGCAATTCCGCACACAACATCGTTCGGTGTTACGTTCGCAGCATCGACATCGCGAATTCCGTGTTCTTTGTTATCTTCGGCCCCCTCTTGCGATCTGAACATTGCTGGCTCTCCGCCGGCAATGTGTCCGCTAACCAGTCCCGGCGGTGTTCCGAATGTTGGGGGACATTCCGACGCATCGATTACCCCTAAGCGACCGCTTGTTCCTGCACCGAAGTAAAGAAGGCGACCTCCCTTACGGAAGCTCTCCACGATGATCTCAACAGCTCGCGCGATGTAGGGAATCTCCTTCTCGACTGCCAACGCAACGAGTTTATCTTCGCTGTTGATAAGCCTGAGAATCGAATCTGTTGATAGCAGGTCAATGTGCCGCGAGCGAGAATTCCGCTGCTCCGTAAGCAGGCCGGCAAGTTCCTCAGGAGTATGGTCAGGTGGTGTCATGCAATAGCGGACATAATGATTACATTTGTACTATGACGAGCTTCTTGTCCTGTAAGCCAATCTCTTCGCTCCCACAAAAGACGAGGTCAATTATAGATATTTCGCTCTCACCCGTCTTGATCTTGGCTTTTCTAATCTCTTGTTCAAGGTCTCCTCCCTTGAGGGCAAGCAAGGTTCGGCTGCGAAAGTCCGCCCCCCCTGCGGTGCCATGTGAGGCCGATTGCTTTCTGGTCAGGAGAGGCTTTGACCACCTGATAAGGTCGGTGAGGGAGGCTACGGCCCGCGAGATAACCACATCGAATGGTTCAGACCTTTTGATGAAAGCGGGGTCCTCTGCTCTGCTGGTTTCGACCAGAACATTACCAAGTCCAATAGTTGAAACCATCTGTTGGACAGCGTTTGTCTTCTTTGCAATTGAATCAAGCAGGCTGAAATTTGTGTCAGGCATCAGAATGGCAAGCGGTACACCCGGCAGACCACCGCCCGTACCGAGGTCTAGTACACGTTGGCCGGATGAGAACACTCTGAAGAAGAGTATGGAAATTGAGTGTAGAATGTGACTAAACCAGATGTTCGTGGTATCGCTCCTTGAAATGAGGTTAACCCTCGTGTTACAGTCAAGCAATGAATCAGCGTACAATGCCAGCATACGTAGTTTATCTTCACTCACGACAAGCCCGTTCTCGCGGCAGATTTTGACCACTCGGAGAGCTGGCTCAGGTATGGGTTGGGTATCATGTTCCACGTGGAATCAACTCCGGAGGTGAATCATAAGAACAGAAATATCGGCAGATGTCACTCCGCTAATCCTTGATGCCTGACCGAGAGATCTGGGCCTTACATTCGCGAGCCGTTCTCTCCCTTCCTTACTTATCGATTTGACACTGTCAAACACAAAGTCATGTGGAATGGCAATGCTCTCATTCCTTTTGAGATGCTCAATTTGCTCTTCCTGCCTCTTTAGATACCCTTCATATTTGACTTCTATCTCGACACGATCCATCGCCTCGCGGTCCGACAGGAGTGCAAGCATTGCATCGCTTTGTCCAATACTCTCAACCGACATGAGGTCGGAGATTGAGATCTCTGGTCTCTTGAGAAGTTTCCCCAACGTTTCGTTCTCGGTGATACTCTGGCTCCCTGCTCTCTCGAGCACCGGATTCACGACAGATGGCCGAACGGAATGAACCGCGAGAAACTCCTTCGCCCTTTGAATCCTCCCTTCTTTCTGCCTGAGTCTCTTGATTGAGTCGTTCGGGACAAGACCAAACTCATAGCCCATTTTCATTAGCCGGGAGTCAGCATTGTCTTGTCTTAGTAGCAGTCGGTATTCTGCACGGGAGGTGAATATGCGATATGGCTCATCCGTGCCTTTGTTGATCAGGTCGTCAATCAAGACTCCTATGTACGCTTCGTTTCTTTTTAGAATGAACGGGGATTGACCCCTTACAGCAAGTGCTGCATTGATTCCGGCCATGAGGCCTTGGGCCGCTGCCTCCTCGTAGCCGCTTGTGCCGTTTACCTGCCCGGCGAAATAGAGCCCCTCAACAAACTTTGACTTGAGGCTGTGTTCAAGTTGATGCGGTGGGAAGTAGTCGTACTCAACGGCGTAGCCGGGACGTAGCATCTTCACCCTCTGCAGTCCTGGAATCGTCCTGATGGCTCTTTGTTGGATTTCTTGAGGCAAGCTCGTCGAGAAGCCATTAACATAGACGATATCAGATTCATATCCTTCCGGTTCAAGGAAAATTTGGTGGCGCTCTCTGCCGGGAAATCTATAGAGCTTGTCTTCAATTGATGGACAATACCTTGGTCCAACGCCCTTGATCCTGCCTGTGAACATCGGAGAGTCATCGAAGCCTTGCTGTAGGATTGAATGGGTCTTGCTGTTCGTATGGGTCAGAAACATTGAGATTTGTGGGTTCCTGATTTCCTTCGTTTGGAAAGAGAAGGGAATGGGGTCCTTGTCGCCTTCCTGATGCTCGGTTTCGTCGTAGTCGATGGAATGCCTATCAACCCTCGGGGGTGTTCCCGTCTTCAATCGACCCATCTTGAGACCAAGCGAAGCCAGTTTGTACGACAATCCGGATGAGGCGGGCTCCTCATATCTTCCTCCTGTTGAGGTATACCGACCCGTATGCATAATAGCATTCAGAAATGTACCTGTACAAATCACTACCGCCCTGCAATCAATCCTCAATCCCCCGCCGGTAACTATTGCAGTCAGCCTCCTATTCTCGATACAAATGTCGACAATCGTGTCACGGATAGTTGTTAAGTTTTCTTGACCCAGTATTCTCCGCGCAGCATCACGGCTGTACCACTCCCTATCGCTCTGGCATCTTGGCGACCAGATTGCGGGCCCCTTTGATTTGTTAAGCATCCGGAAGTGAATTCCGGTTGCATCGGCAATCTTTCCCATCTCGCCTCCTAACGCATCGACTTCACGAACCAGGTGCCCCTTTGCGGACCCCCCTATTGCTGGGTTGCATGACATTCTGCCTATCGACGACAGACCCATCGTTACCAAGGCTGTGTTGCATCCCATCCTTGCGGATGCAAGGGACGCCTCGATCCCTGCGTGCCCTGCACCAACGACTACGACATCATATTTCGTATGGATTCTCAATTCGTTTCACGTGAAATGGGGGCTACTTTCCAATGCAGAACTTACCAAATATGTTGTTCAGGAGCTCATCGGACGAGATTTCCCCGACTATTTCGGCAAGTGAGTCAATTGCCATCCTGATATCCAATGCAGCAAACTCTCCAGAAACACCATTCTCAACGGTGTTGAAGGCGGACTTGAGAGCGGTCAATGCACGACACAAAGCATCCCGATGCCTGACATTCATGACCTGCAAACCGCTTGCTTCCAAGCCATCGTTGGCAACCATACTGAGCAACTTCTGACGAAGTGTACTCACACCGAAGCCTGTTTTGGCAGAAACCAACACTTCGTCAACGTGTGAGGCTATCATTTTCAATAACCCTGTCTCTATTCGCTTAGGCTCGCACAAATCGATCTTGTTATAGGCCACGATGACTCTATCGGGACGCTGAGCTTCTTCAAGAAGTGCCAGAGTCCCCTCCCTCTCTCTTTCCAAGAACGAGTCGACAACAAGCAACATTACGTCTGCCATCTTGAGTGCAGACCTTGCCCTCGCGACTCCTTCAATCTCCGCGGGATCATTGGTTTCTCTCAAACCGGCGGTATCATGAAGTCGAAACAATATGCCGTCTATCAAGACATTCTCCTCTAACGAGTCTCTCGTTGTACCGGGAATGTCGGTCACTATTGCTCTGTTTTCCGCTAATAGAGCGTTGAAGATGCTTGACTTTCCCGCATTCGGCTTGCCGACTATAGCCACCGACAGACCATCACGATAGATCTTGCCTACTCTGTATGAGTCTATCATTTGTTCAATCTCGTTCTGAAGAAGATTGATCAGACCCAGCACTTCTTCACGGGGCAAAAGGGCAATACCCTCCTCGCTGAAGTCCAGCTCCAGCTCTATGAGTGAGCAAACGTCCAAAAGTCTACCTCGGATCTCGGCTATCTTCTGCGAGAACTTTCCTTCAAGTTGATTCAAGGATATTCTCCGCGACGCTTCGCTTCGGGCTGAGATGAGACCGGCAACAGCTTCAGCCTGTGACAGATCAATCCTCCCATTAAGGAATGCTCGCTTCGTAAACTCGCCGGGTTCGGCCTGTCGTACTCCTGATGAGACAATTGTATCGAGAACTAATTGGGAAATGTAGATCCCGCCGTGACAACTGATCTCAACTGAATCCTCGCCGGTGTAGGAGAGCGGCTTCCTGAAAACTGTTGCGATAATCTCGTCAATGTGATCCCCCTTCAAGTTTATAAGCCTGCCGTAATGTGCTGTATATCCGGCGGCCTCACTGAGGCTGGACTTGCCGCGGAAGAGAACATCTACTGCCGCTATTGCGTTTGACCCGGACACACGTATAACGGCAAGCGCCCCCTCGCCAAGTGGGGTTGCCCTCGCAACGATTGTGTCATCATGATAAACCCTGGCCACTCTACCCTTCTGTGATAAGCTTACTGAGTGATGGTGAACTTAAGAATTTCCATTCTGACTATCAATCAAACAGCAGCAAACAACAAAGGCTCACTGCATGCAATGAGCCTCTGGTTCGTCTGAATAGTCTTTGATTAACGCTTCTTGATATCGGGCATATTCTTCGCAAGTCGCGCCAAGATCCCGCTCTGAGCTTTTTTCGGGTCAACCTTTCTCAGCGGCTCATCGCCATGTTGTTTGTTTATCCAGAACTGCTGACCGATCGATAGCAGGTTGAATACGAAGTAATACAGGTTAAGGCCGGAGGGGAGACTGTTGAAGATAAGCATCATCATGATGGGCATAAGCCACACCATTGCTTTCTGTCTCGGATCGGTTACGGTTTGCTTCTGCTGAATGAACATTGTGATACACATTGCAAGGGCAACGCCGCTTATCTGGTTCATTCCAAACAGAGGGACTGTGAACGGGAGCTGGACTATCGAGTCAGGAATGGAAAGATCCTGAATCCACCAGACGAAAGGAGACTGGCGGAGTTGAATCGTGGAACTGAACACGTTGTAGAGCGCAAACAGAATCGGCATCTGGAGCAAGATTGGCAAGCAACCACCTGCCGGGTTGACGCCATACTCCTTGTAGAGATTCATAATGGATTTGTTCATCTGCTCGGGGTTGTCCTTGTGCTTCTCGCGCAGCTCGGTCATCATTGGCTGGAGTTGCTGCATCCGTTTCATGGACTTCATGCTTGTCCTCGTAAGCGGATGTAGCACAATCTTGATGATCATCGAGAAG
>JAANMV010001000.1_pt1 | contig 32935 bp, 32 predicted proteins | sample 7279661 | NCBI WGS metagenome assembly JAANMV01 (sample SAMN14094540, study PRJNA606508) | bioreactor metagenome | isolation source: A lab-scale SPAN reactor treating ammonium-rich wastewater day 121 | place: Ireland: Galway | collected 2017-05-16
CCTTGAGGGCGGCGTCCTGCACGACGGCGAAGCGCCAGGTCTGGGCGTTCCAGGCGCTGGGGGCAAGGCTGGCGAGGCGCAGGATCTCGCGCAGGTCGCCCTGGTCCATGGGTTCCTGCACGAAGGTGCGGATGCTGCGGCGGCTTTCGATGGCCTCGGCGACGGTGGTGGCGGTGGTGGGGCGGGGTTCGGCAACAGTCATGGGAGCAAGCCTAGGTGAAGTGCTTTGGATTGTCAAGCGGTGTGATTCCCGTCATACTTTGATCAGCGTTTAGGTGTAGAGTGTGGTCCATGAGTACCGAACACACTGGTTTCTGCCCGGTCTACCGGGCCATCGGCGTGTTGCAGGAAAAATGGGTGCTGCACATCGTGCGCGCCCTGCTCGACGGCGAGAAAGGCTTCAATGAACTCTCCCGCGCGGTCGGCGGCTGCAACAGCGCCACACTCACGCAGCGCCTCGAACACCTGGAGAGCCTGGCGCTGATCAGCAAACGCACCGAGGACAGCAGCGGCAAACTCGCCCGCAGCGTCTACGCCCTGACGCCCGCCGGCCGGGAACTCCAGAGCGTCATCACCGCCATCGACACCTGGGGCCGCACGCACCTGGGCGTGGACGCGGCGCTCACCCCCGCGTAAGCGCCCCCGGCCGGGGACTCCCAAGGCGCCGTGAACCCCTTCACACGGCCCCGCGGCGAGCCCCGGCCTACGCTTGGGCATGAGCCTGAAAGACACGTTCACGCGCGAGGAATGGTTCAAGATCATGACCGGCCCCGGCCGGGCCGGCGCGGCCATCGTGGCCAGCAGCCCCAGCGGCGTGACCGGCCTGCTCGCCGAAGCCCGCGCCATCGCCGACAGCGTGCGGGACAACGTCAGCCGCGCCGGCCGCACCCCCCTGATGGAGGCCATGGCCGCCGATCTGCTCGGCACCCCGCCCACCGCCGACGAACTCAAGGGCATGGACGTGGAACGGGCCCGCGGGCTGGAGGACGCCAAGCGCCTCAGCCTCGAAGGCGTGCGGCAGGCCGTGTGGCTGGTCAGCAGCAAGGCCAGCCCCGAGGACGCCGCCGCGTACCGCGCGATGCTGCTGGAAGTTGCGCAGAAGACCGCGCACGCCGCCAAGGAGGGGGGCTTCCTCGGGATGGGCGGCGAGCAGGTGAACGACAAGGAGCGCGCCATGCTCGCCGAACTCGAAGCCCTGCTGGGTCCCGCCCTCACCGCGGGCGGCACGGTGACCCACGAGACGCCGCCCCTGGCCGCCCCCGGCCCGGACGGCAGCGGCAACAGCAACTGATCCACTGGCGGGTAGGCTGAGGCATGACCGACCCGCCCGCTGTCCGGTTCATGAACGCCCCTGACCTCGCCGCCACGCCCGGGTACTCGCACGCCGCCGAGGTGCGCGGCGGCCGGACCGTGTACCTGTCCGGGCAGATCGCCGTGAACGCCCGGGGCGAGGTGGTGGGCGAAGGTGACTTCACCGCGCAGGCCCGGCAGGTGTTCGAGAACCTGCGCGCCGCCCTGGCGGCCGTGGACCTGACCTTCGACGCGGTCGTGAAACTGACCTTCTTCCTCACGGATTTCGCGCACCTGCCCGAGATGCGCACGGTGCGGGACGAGTTCGTGAACACCGCCCGGCCGCCGGCCAGCAGCGCCGTGCAGGTGGCCGCGCTGGTGCGCCCGGAACTGCTGATCGAGGTGGAGGCGGTCGCCGCCGCGCCCTGACGTACAAAAACGAAGGGCCAGGGAAATTCTCCCTAGCCCTCTCCCCGTGAACGTTTACTTGCAGCGCACGTCCTGACCAAAGTACGTGGTGCTCAGCTTGGCGTACTGGCCGTTGTTCAGCGTCTTGGCCAGCGCGGCGTTCAGCTCCTTCAGCAGGCTGCTGTTGCCCTTCTTCACGGCCATGGCGATGCGCTCGCTGAACAGCAGGCTGCCCTGAACGACCTTGCCCTTCTGGGCCTTCACGAGGTCCAGGCCGGTGAACTTGTCGCCCACCCAGGCGTCCACCCGGCCGGCCATCAGCGCGGCCTGCGCGTCGGTGTCCTTGGGGAAGGTCTTCACGCTGCCCACGCCCGGCACCTTCTGCACGTTCGTGAGGTATGTCGTGCCGACCTGCACGGCCACCGTCTTGCCCTTCAGAGCGGCGGCGTTCATGGGGCCGCCGGGCTTGGTCACGATGGCGCCCCCGGTGCAGTAGTGCGGGCTGGCGAAGTCCACGGCCTTGGCGCGCTCGGCCGTGATGCCGTGGCTGGCGATCACGAAGTCGTAGCGGTCCTGGTTCAGGCCGATCAGCAGGTTGTCGAAGGGCTGCGTGACCCACTGGACCTTCAGGCCCAGGTTCTTGGCGAGGATGTTCGCGAGGTCCACCTCGAACCCGGTGAGCTGGGTGCCTTTCATGATGTTGAAGGGCGGGAAGGCGCCCTCGGTGGCGATCTTGATGGTGCCGCTCTTCTTGATCTCCGCCCAGGTGCGGGCTTCGGCGCTGGAGGCGAGCAGAACGAGGGTGGTCAGGGCAAGGAACGCTTTTTTCATGGGGTCTCCTGGAGGGAACCGGGGGCACGGACGCCGGGCCGCCGCGGGCGATGAGGGGGTCGGGCAAAGTGTAGCGCAGCCGCCCACACAGGCGGGAGCGCCCAGGTCACCCCCGGGCGCTCCCTGCCAGTGCGGCCGTACTCAGTCGGCGCTGCTGGCCCCGGTCACCATGACCGCCTGCGGGGCCGCGCGGCCCGGGTACTCGTAGCCCAGGCCGGTCGTGTCCGCCTGGCCGCGCGTGCCGGAGGGCGTGCCGCGGTCGACGGCGGCCTCGGTGGCCGGGTCGAAGGCGTGCAGGCGGGTCTGATCCACCAGCAGGTCGATGTCGTCCCCGACGTTCACCATCGCCTGTCCCTCGACCTTCACCACGATGGGTTCGTCGCCGATGTTCACGATCAGGTCCGTCTGGGCGCCCAGCGGCTCGACCACGATCACCTTGCCGCGCAGGTGGTTCACGCCCTGGGGGATGTCGGTCACGCCGGGCACGCCGAGGTGCTCGGGGCGCACGCCCATGATCACGTCCCGGCCCTCGAAGGCCCTGAGGGACTCCGCGAGGCGGCCCATGGCGGCGACGCGGCTGCCGCCGATCGTGAACTCGCCGTTCTGCACGCGGGCGGTGAGGAAGTTCATGCTGGGCGACCCGATGAAGCCCGCCACGAACTTGTTCTGCGGGAAGTCGTACAGGTTCATGGGGGTGTCCACCTGCATGATCACGCCGTCGCGCATCACCACGATGCGGTTGCCGAGCGTCATGGCCTCCACCTGGTCGTGCGTGACGTACACGATGGTGGCGCCCAGGCGGCGGTGCAGCTGGGAGATCTGGCTGCGCATCTCCACGCGGAGTTTCGCGTCCAGGTTCGACAGCGGCTCGTCCATCAGGAAGACCTTGGGTTCGCGCACGATGGCGCGGCCCATCGCCACGCGCTGGCGCTGCCCGCCGGACAGTTCCTTGGGCTTGCGGCCCAGCAGGTGGTCGATCTGGAGGATCTTCGCGGCGTCCCGCACGCGGCGGTCGATCTCGTCGCGGGGCGTCTTGCGGAGTTTCAGCCCGAACGCCATGTTCTCGTAGACGTTCATGTGCGGGTACAGCGCGTAGTTCTGGAAGACCATCGCGATGTCCCGGTCCTTGGGGGGCACGTCGTTCACGATGCGGTCCCCGATCTTCAGGATGCCGTCGCTGATGTCCTCCAGGCCCGCGATCATGCGCAGGGTGGTGGATTTCCCGCAGCCGGAGGGACCGACGAACACCATCAGTTCCTTGTCCTGAATGTGCAGGTTGAAGTCCTTGACCGCCACCTGCTTCGTGCCGTACCGCTTGTAGATGTGCTCCAGGATCACGTCAGCCATACATGCCTACCTTTACTGCCCCTGCTCTTCCCCGTGAGAGGGCCGCCCGTCCGGCACGCAGGTGCCGTTCGGGAGGCAGGTCGGGGAACCGGGGTACACACGAGAGACCCGGGCCTACACCAACGCCATGCCGACACGGCGAGTGTACACCCGGGACCGCTTGCCGGCGCGTCTCAGTATGCGAAGCCGCTGCGGGTGACCATCAGCTTGAGTTCGTGGGGGCTGGTGGCGGCCTCCATGGCGTCCTCCATGCTGATCAGGCCGTGCTGGTGCAGTTCCACGAGGTGCTGGTCGAAGGTGCGCATGCCGCGGATGTTGTCCTCCATCAGCGCGTCCTTGATCAGCGGGGTCTTCTGCTCGTCGCGGATGTAGTCCTGGATCAGGGGTGTGTTGATCAGCACCTCCGAGGCCAGGGCGCGGCCCACGCCGTCGGCGCGCTGCAGCAGGCGCTGGCTCAGGATGCCCACCAGCGATTCGCTGAGCTGCACGCGGATCTGGTCCCGCTCGTGCGGGGGGAAGAAGTCGATGATGCGGTTCACGGTGCGGATGGCGTCCTGGGTGTGCAGGGTGCTGAGCACGAGGTGCCCGGTCTGCGCGGCGGACAGGGCCGCTTCGACGGTTTCCTTGTCGCGCATCTCGCCGATCATGATGACGTCCGGGTCCTGGCGCATGGCGTACTTCAGCGCGGTGCGGAAGTCGCGGGTGTCGTTGCCGACCTCGCGCTGCACGACCAGGCTGCGCTTGTTGCGGTGGAGGATCTCGATGGGGTCCTCCACGGTGATGATGTTGTACGGGTGGCTGCGGTTCAGGTGGTCGATCAGGCTGGCGAGCGTGGTGCTCTTGCCGCTGCCGGTGGGCCCGGTGACCAGAATCAGGCCGCGGGCGTGCTCGGCGAAGCCGCGCATCACGTCGGCCGGAAGGCCCAGCGCCTCGAAGCCGGGGATCACGTCGGTGAGGATGCGCATGACGATGCCCACCGCGCCGCGCTGGCGGAACACGTTGCAGCGGAAGCGGCCCAGGCCCGTGACGCTGTACGCGGTGTCCAGTTCGTGGCGGTACTCGAAGTCCTCCCACTGCTCCGGGGTGAGCATGGCCTGCGCGAGCGCCTCGGTGTCCGGCGGCATGAGTTTCTCCGTCCCGAACGGCACCAGCGCGCCATCGATGCGGCCCATGGGGGGGCTGCCGGCCTGGAGGTGCACGTCGGACGCGCGGCGTTGGACCATTTCGGTCAGGAGATCATCGAGGGTCATGCGGGGCCTCCAGGGGGCAGGGCGGCGGGAACAGGGTCGGTGGGGTCCAGGGGCAGGTTGTCGATGAGGCGCACCCCGAACATGCGCGCGGCGACCAGCACGCGGTTCAGGGGGTCGGGCGTGACGGTGGGCTGGCGCTGGAGGTCCGGGGGCACCACCGCGAGGTAGTCGGGCTGCACCTCGGGATCGGTGCCGAGCACGTCCAGCCCGGCCTGTTCGAGCCGGGCGGTGTCGCGCTCCCCGGCGGCGTACGCGGCCTGCACGGCGCGCAGCGCGCGGCTGAGCACCGTGGCGCGGACCTGCTGCTCGGCGCCCAGGTAGCTGTTGCGGCTGCTCAGCGCCAGCCCGGAGTCGGCGCGGACGGTGGGCACGCCCACCACCTGCACCGGCACGTTCAGGTCCGCGACCATACGGCGGATCACGGCGAGCTGCTGCCAGTCCTTCTCCCCAAAGTACGCCCGGTCCGGCTGCACGAGGTTCAGGAGCTTCAGCACGACCGTGGCCACGCCCGTGAAGTGCCCGGGGCGCGCCGCGCCGTCCAGCGGTTCGGACACGCCGGTCAGGCTGACCTGGGTGCTGAAGCCCGGGGGATACATCACGCCCGCGTCCGGCGTGAACACGACCTGCGCGCCGGCCTCCGCGCACACGCGCAGGTCGCGGTCCAGGTCGCGGGGGTAACGGGCGAGGTCCTCGGTGGGGCCGAACTGCATGGGGTTCACGAAGATGCTCACCACCACCAGCGCGTTCTCCTGCCGGGCGCGGCGGATCAGGGCCGCGTGCCCCTCATGCAGGTAGCCCATGGTGGGCACGAACCCCACCGGGCCGAGGCCCTGCCGCACGGCCCGCAGGGCCTCGGGCGTGCGGACCACCTGCACGCCGCCGGGCGCGTCAGTCACGGGCGCCGTCCAGGCCCAGGGCGCCCGCCACGCCGTCCAGCACCCAGGAGATCACAGCCAGGATGATCGCGCCTATGAAAGCCGCGCCGAAACCTGCCACGTTCAGGGCGGTGACGCTCGCCACGATCCACAGCACGGCGGCGTTCACGACCAGCGTGAACAGCCCCAGCGTGAGCAGGTTGATCGGCAGGCTGAGCAGCAGCAGCACCGGGCGGATCAGGGCGTTCACGATACCCATGACCAGCGCGGCCAGCAGCACGCTGCCGATGTCCGCCCCGGACGCGAAACGCACGCCGGAGTACACCTGCGTCAGCAGGTACAGCGCCAGTGCATTGACCAGCAGTCTGAGGATGAAGCCCATACGATCAGCATAACGTTCCGTGCGGAACGTGAGAATCCGGGGACTTCACACCCCGCACCCCGCCTCCAGCCGCGGGCGCAGCCCGCCCGTGGGCGTCCACTCGGCGGCCGTCAGGGCGTAGCCCTCGTAGTAGGCGCCGTACAGCAGCAGTTCCATGCGGCCGTCCCCGTTCAGGTCGGCCACGCCCGCCAGGCGGTGCAGGGTCGCCATGGGCATGGGTTGATCGCTCCCCGGGTCCCAGCGCGCGGCCGGGGCGACGTGCGCGGCCAGCACCTGCGTGACCGCCCGGCCGCCCACCACGTGCCGCAGCAGCAGCACGCTGTAATCGCCGGGGTCCCCCACCGGCGGCGGGAAGGCCGGACTGCCGGGGAAGCGCCACGCTTCGAGCAGCACCTCGTCGCGGCCGTCGCCGTTCAGGTCCACGCGGGTCACCCCGCGCAGGCGCACGTCGGGGTTCGCCACACCCCGCCGCTTCAGTTCCTGCGCCACCACCGCCCGGTACGTGGCGTTCCCGGTGGGCAGGGCTGTGACCGGCCGCGGGCGCACGGTCACGCCCGGCCCCGTGAACACCTGAAAGGCGTTCAGGGCCCGGGCGGGCTGCACCGGCACCGCCCAGGCGTCCGGGCAGGGGTCCCCGAAGGACCGCGCGGGCCCGGTCCGCACGGGCGAGGCCGGGCCGGTCAACGTGCGGGCGTGCAGCGTCAGGGGCGCCGTGAGGCGCCGGGCGGCCTGCGGGGGCGTGAGCCACCCGGCTGCCCAGCCGCCCAGCAGGTCGGGTTCACGCTCGCCGGGCAGTTGCACCAGCACCGGCTGGAACGCCGGGACGGGCACGCGGGCGGCGGCGGGCAGGCTGGCCGTCACGAGGCCCAGCGCGATCACCAGGGACAGGGGGCGCGGCATGCCCCCAGCTTAGGCGGCGACGGCGCCCGCGGGGGCTCAGGTGTGCGCGCGGACAGTGATGCGGTTCCCCCACGGGTCGTGCAGGGTCAGGGCGTCGCCGTGGTCCTCCACGTCCTCCTGGCCGTGCAGGTGCGCGCGCAGCGGGGCGAGGTCCGGGGTGGTGAAACTCACGCCGTGCAGCCCGGTGGCCGGCGCGGCCGGGCGGCCCTGCCCGCGGGACTCCCATTCGTTCAGGCCGACGTGGTGGTGGTACCCGCCCCACGACAGGAAGGCCGCGCCGGGAAAGTGCGACACGATGTCCAGGCCCAGCGTGTCGCGGTAGAACTGCGCGGCCTGAGCAGCGCTGCCGACCTTCAGGTGCACGTGCCCCACCGTCAGCCCGGCCGGGGCCGCCGCGTACGGCTGGCCCTCGCCGGCGTCAAACACCGCCTGGGCGTCCACAGGGAGGGTATCCATGCGGACCTGCCCGTTCTGCCACGTCCAGGTGTCGCGGGGCCGGTCGGCGTACACCTCGATGCCGTTGCCTTCCGGGTCATTCAGGTAGAAGGCCTCGCTGACGAGGTGGTCGCCGCTGCCGATCCGCAGGTTCAGGCGCGCGGCGTGGCCCAGCCAGCGGCCCAGGTCGGCGCGGGTGGGCATCAGGAACGCCGTGTGGTACAGGCCGGGCTGCCCGGGGGCCGGTGTGGGCAGGTCGGGGGCGGCGCGCAGGGTCAGCAGGGGGCGGCCGGGGACGCCCAGGGTGACGTGGCCGGGGCCTGTCTCCAGGTCGGTGAGGCGCAGCAGGTCGCGGTAGAAGGCGTGCAGGCGGGGCAGGTCGCGGGCGAGGAGGGTGACCTCACCGACGGCGCTGGTGGGATGCAGAACGGGAGGAGTCATGGGACCATCTTACCTCCCATGGTTTAAAAAATCAACCGATTTATCAAGCAGAGTTGATTTTATGCCGGCCGCGAGGTGTCCGCCTTCCGGACCACCTCCTTCTCCTCGTCCGAAAGGCGGATGTCAGGCCCAACCCGAATGCGGTATGTACTCAGGTGAGCACACAACTCACCCTCGCCCTGTTCCTCTCCCCCATCCGGAGGCTCCCATGGTTCAAGCCGCCCTTCACCTCCTCACCACCGCCCTGGGATCGCTGCTCTCGCTGCTGGTCCCGCTGGGCCTGCTGCTGGCCGCCCTCCTGCTCGCCCTGCTGCTGGTCGGCCTGCTGGACCGCGCCCGCTTCACCCGCACGCTGGACGCGCTGGGCCGCCGACTGCCCGCCCTGGGCCGCTGGGGGGTCGTGGCGGCCGCGCTGGGGGCCGGCATGCTGGCGCTAACGGTCGCCCGGCACGCCGTGGACCTGCGCCTCGCCGCGCAGCAGAGCGCCCGGTACGCCAACGCCGCCGACCCGGACGGCGGGCAGACCGTGCAGGCCGCCCCCCGCGCCGCCACCGTGGAGGACCGCACCTACACCCGCACCCTCACCCTTCCCCGCGACCTGTACGCCCGCATAAACGTGCAGAACGGCTGGGAGGCCCTGCTGCCCTACCTGCACGGCGCGGACGGCGCGAACGTCCAGGACCTGCGCGAGGGCTTCGTGCGTCAGGGCGCGGCGCTGGTGTACGCCCGGCAGGTCACGCTGCGCACCGAGCAGCCCGTGGCGCTGGACACCAGCGCCGTGCGCGCAGACCTGAAGTTCGTGGACCCGGCCGGCGGGCGCGGCACGTACTACAACGCCGTGTTCACCGGCGAATACACCTTCCGCAACCCCTCACCCGACCCGGCCGTGATGCGCTTCGCGTTCCCCCTGCCGACCGGCAGCGGCACCCTAAGCGACTTCCGGCTTACGGTCAACGGCCGGGCGTTCCGCGCCAGCGACCTCACCGGCGGCAGCGTCTGGGAGGGCGCGGTGCCCGGTGGGGCAGGCGTGCGCGTGACCGTCACGTACCGCAACCAGGGAGCGCGCAGCTGGAGTTACCAGCTCGCCGGGCGCCGCGAACCGGTCCGGGCCTTCGACCTGACCGTAAATGCCGACCGGCCCGCCAAGGTTCAGCGCTACGCCCTGTTCCCCACCGCACAGACCGGGCAGGCCCTGACCGGCCGGCAGACCCTGACGTGGCGGCTGCGGGACGTGATCACCGCGCAGGACGTCGCCGTGGTGTTCACGCAGGGCAGCCTGCGCGAGACGCTGGGCAAGGTGGGCTTCGCCGCGCCCGCCGCGCTGCTGCTGCTGCTGGGCCTGAGCGCCGCGTGGGCCTGGACGCGCCGCCTGCCGCTGGCACCGCTGGGCCTGGCCGCCGCCCTGCTGGGCCTGGGCCTGGGCTTCGTGCTGGGCAGCGTGCTCACCGCCTACCTGCCACCCCTGCTGGCCCTGCCGCTGGGCGGCCTGACCGGCGCGGTCCTGGGCGCCCTGGCGCTGGGCCCGGCGCTGCGGGTGCCTGCCCTGATCGCGGCGGCCGTGCCGCTGGCCTTCCTGAGTGGCGGGCACGCGGGCCTGCTGGTCACTGCCCTGGCGCTGCTCACGCTGGTGCTGCTGCTGCCGGGCCTGAAACGGGCCGGGACCACCTGAGCAGGAAAAGCCGCCGGCGGCCCCCTGAAAGGAGGGACCGCCGGCGGGCGTCTCAGCTGGGTTCCGCGCCGGCCGGCAGGAACTCCGGTTCGCGCGGCGCGCCCACCGGCAGCAGGGGGAAGGTGTGCAGTTCCTGCACCTCACCCCGTTCCTCCCGCGTGAGGCTCAGCGCCTGCACGGTAAACGACGAGACCGGCGGGCGCAGGTCCTGCACCGCGGCCCACAGTTCGTCCTCGGCGCAGGGCAGCACGCCCAGCGCCAGGGTCAGGTGCGGCACGAAGTCCGGCCCGTCGTACGGCGCGCGGCTGGACGGCCCCACCTCCAGCGCCCGCTCGTGCAGGGCGCGCAGGATGCCGCCCGCGCCGCACTGCAGGAACAGCACGTTCGGCAGGCGCTTCCAGCCCTTGATCTGCACCTCGAACTCCGTCTGGTCGCGCAGCACGTCCCGGAAGGCGGCCGTGAGCTCGGTGGCGCTCAGGGACGTCTGGAAGGGCGCGCGGATGTTCAGGTGCGGCAGCCCGAACCCACTCACGCCCAGGCGCGCCTGCGTGCGGCGCATCCAGGTGTCCAGCGCCTCGGGCGGCCAAGCCACCAGACTGTGCAGCGGCGGGGGTTTCTCCCCGACCGTCGGCAGGAACCCGCTCATTTTCCGTCCTGGCCCGGCTGTGCCGCGCGGCAGGGGCACGGGGCCCCAGTTGCGGATTCAGCCGGCGCGCCAGCCGCCACGCGGTAACGGCAGTAGGGCTGCCCGGTCACGATCCGGGCGTCCCGGGTGACCGGCAGGCCCGTCAGGTGCGCCATGAAGGTCAGTTCGGCCATGCACAGCTCCGGGAACTGCCGGGCCACCGTCAGGCTGGGGCAGTTGCGCTGCGTGATCGTCCACACGACCTCCCCGCCTTCCAGCGTCTCCTCCAGCACGGCGTCGAAGCCCTGTTCGGTGAGGCGCGCGGTCAGCAGGGCCAGCCGCGCGGGCAGGCTGTCCAGGGCGTCCAGTTCGTCTTTCAGCGGGCCGGCGACCTGCTCGTTGCGGGCCTCGAAGACCTTCAGCACGGCGTCCTGGCCGTACAGGTCCTGCAGGTGACGCAGCACGTCCACGCACAGCGCCGCGTACGTTTTCGGGAAGGCCGCCTCGCCCCGCTCGGTCAGGCGGTACACGTGCTGCGGCCGGCCGCGCCCGCCGGGTTTCTCCACCCGCGTCTCGATCAGGCCGTGATCCAGCAGGTCGCCCAGGTGCCGCCGGGCGGCCGGAACGGTGACCTCCAGCTGCCCGGCGAGGTCCTGGGCAGTCTGCGGGCCGCAGCGTTTCAGGACGTCCAGCAGGCGGCGTTTGGTGCGTTCCGTGCCGTTCGCCGCGCTGGTCGTGACGTGCAGGGGGGTGACGGTCAGGGCCGTCATACCACGGTGAGCTGGTCCGGCAACTCCGCCAGGGTGGAGTGCAGCGTGCGCACGCTGATCTGCCCGGCCAGGGTCCGGGCCACGCCCGCGAGCGCCTGCGCGGCCGCCGAGTCCGGGTGCGCCAGCACCGCCGGGGCGCCCTGATCGGCGTCCTGCCGGACCTCGACGTCCAGGGGAATCTCGCCCAGCAGCGGGTACTCGCTGCCCAGCTTGCGGCTGCCGCCCCGGCCGAAGATGTCGTAGGTGTGCCCGGTGTCGGGCGCCACGAAGTAACTCATGTTCTCCACCACGCCCAGCACCGGCACGCTGGCCTTACGGAACATGTCCACCGCGCGCGCCGCGTCAATGAGGGCCACGTCCTGCGGGGTGGTCACGATGACCGCCCCGGTGACCTGCACCGTCTGCGTGAGGGACAGCTGCACGTCCCCGGTGCCCGGGGGCAGGTCCACGATCAGGTAATCGAGTTCCCCCCACGCGGCGTCCTTGATGAACTGCTGGATGGCCGAGTGCAGCATCGGCCCGCGCCACACCAGCGCCTGCCCGGCCGGCGAGAGGTTCGCCATGCTGAGGAACTTCACGCCGTGCGCCTCCAGGGGCAGCATCTTGCGGTCCTCGTTGGCGGTGATGCGCGCCGCCGGCTGGCCCATCATGTGCGCCACGCTGGGGCCGTACACGTCGGCGTCCAGCAGACCCACCCGCGCGCCGTCCCGGGCGAGGGACGCGGCGAGGTTCACGGCCACGCTGCTCTTGCCCACCCCGCCCTTGCCGCTGCCGACCAGCACCACGTGCTTCACGCCCGGCAGGGCCGGCTGCGCCGCGGCGCGCACGGTCGCGCCGAAGGTCACGCGGACGTCCTGCACGCCCGGCACCGCCAGGACCGCCGCGCGGACGTCCGATTCGATCTTGCCCTTCAGGGGACAGGCGGGGGTGGTGAGGTTCACCTTCACGTGCGCCACCCCGCCGTCCAGCTCGGCCCGCTCGATCATGCCCAGCGACACGAGGTCCCGGTGAAGCTCCGGGTCGTTCACTGTTTTCAGGGCGTTCATGAGAGCGTCACGCATATCCCGCCAGTAGTACCACCCGGCGCCCGGGCACAGCAAGCCACGGCGTCACACTGGCCGGTCACGAACGCCGGAACACCCGCCGGCAGCCCCCGCAACCGTGCCGGGCGCGGGACGGGCGCGGCCTATACTGCCGGCAATGAAGCCCATCGGCCCTTACGTGGCGGCGCGGGACGTGCAGCCTCTGGCGGACGAGTCCGGCGGGGGCGTGCGCACGGTGCGCGCCACCGACCGCCTGACGGGCATGCCCGCCCTGCTGCACCTGCTGCCCCACCCGGTCACGCTGCCGGACCTGCCCGGCACCGCGCCGCTGCTGCCCTTCACGGACGCCGGCCTGGACGGCGCCCAGGCGTACCTGGTGACCGAGCTGCCGCTGGCCGCGCAGCCCGCCCGTGACCCCGAGCCGGCCGCGCGGGGCGCGCTGGCCGCGCTGGCCGCCCTGCACGCCCGCGGGCAGGCGCACGGCGGGGTGAGCGCCGCGCAGCTGTGGGCGGTGGACGGAGAGGTGCTGCTGGCCGGTGCCGGCCTCCCCTGGCAGGACGAACCCACGCCCGCCGGAGACCTGCGGGACCTGGCCCGGACGCTGGACGCCCTGGGGGGCGTGCCGGCCCCGCTGCGCACCCTGGCGCGGCAGGCCGACCGAGTGAGCGCCCTGGACGCCCTGCGCGCCTTGAACGGCGAGCAGCCCCTGCCGGACCTGCCGCCCGAGATCGCCGGCGTGCGCGCGCCGGACCCCGCACCAGCCCGCCCCCAGGCGGCGCCGGTGGCCGCCGCGCCCTCAGAGGCGGAGGTGATCGTGATCCGCGCGGCGCCGGAGGTCACGCCGGAACCTCCGGCGGCCCCCGCGGCCCCTGCCCCGGCCCCCGGGAAGGAGACGCCGCAGGAGCGCCGCCGCCGGGAGAACGAGGAACGCCGCGCGCAGGCGATCCTGGACGCGCAGGCCGGCGCGAAACGCAAGGCCGAACGCCTGCGCGCCCAGGCCGAAGCGCAGCGTGCCGAGGCGGCCACCACGGAGATTCACCCCCTGCGGATCGGCTTTGGGGCCGGGGAGACGGACACACCCGTCGCCGTGATCGGCGGGGACGACGACCTGCCCGACTGGACGCCGGAGCTGGCTCACAGTGACGCGGTGGACGGGGACGCGCCCGCCCCGCGCCTGACCATGCGGGACGTACCGCGCGTGCCCGAGCACATGCGCCGGGCTCCCCTGCCGCCCGAACCCGGCCCGGACGGGGAGCGGCCGCTGGAGGCGGGAAAACTGCCGGGCCGGCACCGCCAGGGCGACCCGATCCGAATCGGCTGGGACGAGGACGGCACGTGGCGCGTGGTGCGCGAGGTGCCCGCGCCGCCGCCCGGGCCGGCCCTGCCGCGCTGGGTGTGGCCGCTGCTGGCGCTGATCGCCTTGACGCTGGGCGTCCTGTGGGCGGCGCAGCGTGCCGACAGGGAGGATCGCAGTGCGACGACGCTCCTCCCCTGCTGCGAGGTGCAGTTCACCGTGCGGGGTGCGCAGAGTGCCAAGGCGTTCGTGCTGCGCGCCCCGGCCGGCCGGGGGCACTACGCCGGGCAGGCCCTGGGGCAGGTGCCGGGCACGCTGCACCTGAACGGCGAGGGGGCCTACACCCTGAAGTTCACGGCGGCAGGGCGCGCGCCGGTCACGGTGGAACTCAGCGCCCCGCTGGGCCGGCCGGTGCCGGTCGTCCTGGCCCGTTGAGGCCGCGCGACCGGCAGGCCCCCGGGCCGGGCTGCTGGGCAGGCCGGACGGGACGGGGCGCCCGCGTGAGAGAATCCGGGTCGTGAGCATCGTCATCCTTGATTTCGGGAGTCAATTCACGCGCCTGATCGCCCGCCGGTTCCGGGAACTGGGCGCGTACAGCGTCATCCTGCCGGGCGGGGCCAGCCTGGAGCGCATTCAGCAGGAAAACCCTCAGGGCCTCGTGCTGAGTGGCGGGCCCAGCAGCGTGTACGACGAGAACGCCCCGAAGCCCGCTCCGGGCGTGCTGGACCTGGACATCCCGGTGCTGGGCGTGTGCTACGGCATGCAGTACCTGGCGCACCAGGCGGGCGGGGACGTGAAACGCGCCGGGAAACGCGAGTACGGCAAGGCCGACCTGACCCAGTACAGCGGCGAGCTGTTCCGCGGCATCCAGGGTGAGTTCGTGGCGTGGATGAGCCACAGTGACAGCGTCACGCAGCTGCCGCAGGGGTACGAGGTGTGCGCCCAGACCGAGGACACGCCCGTGACCGGCATTCAGAACACGCAGACGCGGCGCTACGGCGTGCAGTTCCACCCGGAGGTCGTGCACACGCCCAAGGGCGGGCAGCTGCTGGCGAACTTCCTGGACATCTGCGGCGTGACGCGCGACTGGACCGCCGAGCACATCGTGGACGAACTGGTCGCCGACGTGCAGGCGCAGGTGGGCCAGGGCCGGGTGCTGCTGGGCATCAGCGGCGGCGTGGACTCCAGCACCCTGGCCCTGCTGCTCGCGAAGGCCGTGGGGGACCAGCTGACGGCCGTGTTCATCGACCACGGGCTGCTGCGCCTGGGCGAACGCGAGCAGGTGGAAGCGGCGCTGCGGCCGCTGGGCGTGAACCTGATCACCGTGGACGCCCGCGAGGAGTTCCTGGGCGCGCTGAGCGGCGTGGACGACCCGGAGCAGAAACGCAAGATCATCGGCCGGGAGTTCATCCGCGCGTTCGAACGCGAAACCGCCAAGCTGGGCGACTTCGATTTCCTGGCGCAGGGCACCCTGTACCCGGACGTGATCGAGTCCGCCGGCGGGGAGGGCGCGGCGAACATCAAGAGCCACCACAACGTGGGCGGCCTGCCCGAGGACCTGAAGTTCAAGCTGGTGGAACCCTTCCGGACGCTGTTCAAGGACGAGGTCCGCGAGATCGCGCGGCTGCTGGGCCTGCCGGAGCACATCCGCATGCGCCACCCCTTCCCCGGTCCGGGCCTGGCGATCCGCTGCCTGGGCGCGGTGAGCGAGGAGAAACTGGACATCCTGCGCCGCGTGGACGACATCTTCATCTCGGGCCTGCGCGAGTTCGGGCTGTACGACGGCTGCTCGCAGGCGCTGGCGGTCCTCACCCCGATCCGCAGCGTGGGCGTGATGGGTGACGAGCGCACCTACAGCTACACGGCCGCGCTGCGCGCCGTGAGCACCGACGACTTCATGACGGCCGAGTGGGCGCGGCTGCCCTACGAGTTCCTGGCGACCATGAGCAACCGCATCGTGAACCAGGTGCACGAGATCAACCGAGTGGTGTACGACATCACCGGCAAGCCGCCCGCCACCATCGAGTGGGAGTGAGCGCGTGACCGCGGACCGCCACGCCGAACTGGAACAGGCGTTCCAGCCGCACATCCTGGTGGACGTGGGCGGGGAGCTGCCGGACGTGAACCCGGTCGCCGCGCAGGCCGCCTGCGAGGAGCTGTCCCTGTGGCTGCTGGAATCCTTCGAGCCGCGCTGGGAGACGGTGACCCCGAACCCCGGCGGGACCGCCGGACATCACGCCGCGTACCTTCAGGCGAAGACGGAGTGGCTGCGCCGGTACCTGCACACCGACCGCCGCGACTCCCTGGAGGCCCATGCCTGCCTGGACCGGCTGCAGGCCTTCTGGCGGGAGTGGGCGGGCTACCAGCTCACCGCCGGACCGGCCTGATCCGGGCCCGCTGACCAGAAGCGCCAGCACAATGCAGAGGGACGCCCGGTATTTCGGGCGTCCCTTCGCGTTTTTACCGGGGCGTCAGTAGTCGGAACTGCTGTAGTCCACCTCGGTGCTCGTGTACGTGACCTCGCCGTCCTGGGTGCGGGGGTGCAGTTCGAAGGTAGCGGTGGTGGGGGTGACCCGGTGCACGTCGTCCGCGCGGCCCTGCACGGTCACGACCAGCACGCCGCTGCCCTTCTCGCGGGTGGTGATGTCCAGGCTCTCGGGGTCCGGGCGGGCGTCGCCGGGTTCCAGGAGCCGGTCCCGGATGGCCTGAAGCTGGGTGGTCATGGCGTCCTGCGCCTGGGGGGGAAGCGTGGTGGTCATGCCCCAGTCTGCGTTCGGGCAGGTGAGGTCACGATGGGCGGGCACCCAGGCCGCGTTGGGGTTTTTCTGGTCCCAGTCCGAACAGCCGCAGCCCGACACTCACACTGTGGCCCACCAGCAGCGCGAAGGCCAGCGTGCCCCAGCCGGCCGGGCCGCCCAGCAGCACCCCGGCGAGCAGCACCACGACCTCCACCGCCGTGCGGATGCGGGCCACCGGCCAGCCGTACACGCGGTGCAGGCCCAGCATCAGGCTGTCGCGCGGGCCGGCGCCCAGGCCCGCGCCCACGTACGCGCCGGTGGCGAGCCCCAGCAGCAGCACGCCCAGCAGGAACTGCGCCCACTGCACGGGCGGCTGCGCCGGGTGCGGCACCACGGTCGCCAGCAGGTCCATGACCACCCCGATCAGCAGGATGTTCAGCAGGGTGCCCGGCCCGAACTTCTCGCGCAGCACCAGGGCCGTGTACCCCAGCAGCAGCAGGCCCGAACCGATGCTGACCATCCCCACCGTCACGGGCAGGTGCCGGGTGACGCCCACGTGAAACACGTCCCAGGGGGACACGCCCACCCCGGCGTTCAGCATCAGGCGCAGGCTCAGACCGTACATGAACAGGCCCGCGAGCAGCAGCGCGTACTGCCCCGCCCGGGGCAGGCGGGTCAGGTGAAATAGCGGAGCGGCGCGGGTCATGCCGCCGAGCGTACCGCCCGCGCCTGCAAGTGCGCCTGGCCTGACTGGACGGCCCCCGGCCGGGCGCGCGGGAGCGCGTGACGTAAACTGTCAGGGTTGCCCCGCCGGCCGGCCCCCTGGGCGCCCGGGCGGGCGAGGAGAGTGCTGATCATGGGTTTAGGTATTGGAATTGTCGGTCTGCCGAACGTCGGCAAGAGCACGCTCTTTAACGCGATCACCCGCGCGGGCGCCCTGGCGGCGAACTACCCCTTCGCGACCATCGAACCGAACGTCGGCCGGGTGACCGTGCCGGACGAGCGCCTCACGGCCCTGAGTCAGGTGTTCACGAAAGGCGAGCGCGTGCCGCCCATCATCCCCACCTTCGTGGAGTTCGTGGACATCGCCGGGCTCGTCAAGGGGGCCTCTCAGGGCGAGGGGCTGGGAAACCAGTTCCTGGCGAACATCCGCGAGGTGGACGCCATCGCGCACGTCGTCCGCTGCTTCGAGGACGGGAACGTCATTCACGTGGCCGGCAAGGTGGACCCCCTCGACGACATCGAGACCATCAACACCGAGCTGATCCTGGCGGACCTCTCCGGCCTGGAAAAACGCGCGCAGAACCTCCAGAAGAAGGCCAAGGGCGGCGACAAGGAAGCCAAGGAGCAGCTGGAGATGGCCGAGGCGCTGATTCAGGTGCTGGGCGAGGGCAAGCCCGCCCGCGCAGCCGAGATCGAGGGCCGCGTGCCGAAGGAGTTCGGGCTGATCACCACCAAGCCCGTGATCTACGTCGCGAACGTCGGCGAGGGCGACCTGACCGAGGACAACGAGTACGTGAAGCTCGTGCGCGAGTACGCCGCGAAAGAAGGCGCGCAGGTCGTGAAGATCAGCGCGCAGATCGAGGGCGAACTGGCCGAGATGCCGGAGGACGAGGCCCGCGAGTTCCTGCATGACCTGGGCGTGCAGGAAAGCGGCCTGGACCAGCTCGTGAAGGTCGGGTACGAGACGCTGGGCCTGATCACGTTCATCACCAGCGGCGAGAAGGAAGTCCGCGCCTGGACGATCCGCAAGGGTGAAACGGCGCCGGAAGCGGCCGGGGAGATCCACAGCGACCTGCAGCGCGGCTTCATCCGCGCCGAGGTGATCGAGTGGAACAAGATGGTGGAGGCCGGCGGCTGGGCCGCCGCCAAGAGCAAGGGCTGGGTGCGCACCGAGGGCAAGGACTACGTCATGAAAGACGGCGACATCATGAACGTGCTGCACAACATGTAAAGCAAATACTGCCCGGCGCGGTCGTCAAGCGGGCGCTGAAACCCGCGGCGGCCCCCGCCGGCTCGGATTGCCCATCCCAGGTTTCCGGGGTGGGCGTTCTGCTTTGCCTGCGGGATAGGGTGGGGCGTGCCGTCCTCGTTTGCCGCCCTGCCGGAGCCGCCGTATGAAGTGAGGGCGTTCGGGCACCTGCCCGAGTGGGGGCGCGCACCGCTGCCGCTGATCGAGGCGGGCGCCGAGGCGGCGCGCCGGGCTGGAGGGGACGTGTTCCGGCTGCGGCTGGGCCTGCCGGCGGTGGTGGGCTTCAGCCCGGCGTGGAACCGGCGGCTGCTGTCGGACCTGGAGACCTTCGTGAGCGCGGGAAGTTTCTCGCGGGTGGTGCCGTACCTGTCGGGCGGGGTGATCCTGTCGGACGTGCCGGAGCACGCCGGGCGGCGCGGCGTGCTGAACCCGGGGTTCGGGCGGCGGGCGGTCCTGGCGCTGCAGGAGCGGGTGAGGCGGGCGGTGCCGGCCGTGCCGGAAGGGCCCTTCGACGCGCTGGCCTGGGCGGACGGGGCGGTGCTGCGCGCCCTGAACGCCGCGTACTTCAGTGGCGAGGCCGACGAGCGGCTGCTGCATGCGTTCCTGGCGCCCCTGAGGCGGCCTTTTCCGGTACCGGCCGTGCCGCGGCCCCTGCTGTTCCGCCGGATGGACGGGGAGCTGCGCCGCCTGATGAACCTGCGGGCGCGGGAGGGCGGCCGGGACGACCTGCTGGCGTTCCTGGCGGGCGTGCCGGACGGGCTGCTGGAGGCGCGGGTGAGTCTGGCCGCGGCGCACGACACGACCACGCACGCCCTGGCGTACGCGCTGTGGCAGCTGGCGCTGCACCCGGAATGGCACCGGCCGGAGGGGCACCCGTGGGTGCTGAAGGAGGTGCTGCGCCTGTGGCCGCCCGGGTGGATGGGCAGCCGCCGGCTGGCGCGCGACGTGGACTGGCAGGGCGTGCGGCTGCCGCGCGGGGCGGTCGCGCTGTACTCGCCGTACCTGACCGGCCGGGACGCGGCGCTGTGGCCGGACCCGCTGACGTTCCGCCCGGACCGCTGGGCGGCGCCTCCGCCCGCGTGGGCCTACCTGCCGTTCGGCGGCGGGGAGCGCACCTGCCTGGGCCTGCACCTCGCGCAGAGCATCATCCTGACCGTGCTGGAGGACCTGCCGCCCCTGCGGGCGCACTGGGGGGACGCGCGGGCCCGCCCCGGCATCACGCTGGGCCCGGCCGGCCCGCTGGTGGTGCAGCGCCGCGCTCAGGTGAGCACCGCAGTGCCCTGAGCGCGCCCTACACTGCCGGCATGACCCCGGAAGACACCTCCTGGCAGCGCTGGTACCGCATCGAGCCGGAGGCCGGCTTCACGCCCGGCATCGGCCGGCTGGTCCAGATGCTCGCGTATGCGCGCATGACCACCGAGCACGCCGTGCAGGGCCTGAGCGTGGAGGACCTGGACGCCGTGCCGCCCGGCTTCACGAACAGCATCGGGATGCTGCTGGCGCACGTGGCCGCCACCGACCGCATCTACCAGTTCCTGTCCTTTGAGGGCCGCGACCCGATCACGGAGGACACGCCCGCGTACCGGCCGTTCGTGGGGGCCATGACCTTCGGCGAGCAGGGGGACCGCGTGCAGGGCCGCACCCTGGAGAACCTGCTGGGGCAGTTGCGGGAGGTGCGGGCGGCGACCCTGGCCGAACTGCGCACCCGGGACGACGCGTGGCTGGCCAGCCTGCTGCCGGGCGACGCGATGGGCTTCGCGAACCAGCACTGGGCCTGGTTTCACGTGATGGAGGACGAGGTCAGTCACCGCGGGCAGATCCGGCTGCTGCGCAAGGCCATCGAGGCCGGGAAGACTGAGGCGCCTGCGCCGTCCTGACCCGCTGAAAATCATCAGGGCAGCTCAGGGTCACCCCCGGGCCGCCCCTGCATTCTTACCGTCAGTCGGTGGCGATGGCCATGAGTTCGGCCGGGTTGGGTTCGGCCGGCAGCTGCGAACGCACGACGCGCATGGCGCTGTGAATGATGCCCAGCGCGAGGCTCATGGTGAGGATGGAGCTGAAGCCGTAACTGACGAGCGGCAGCGGCACGCCGGTCACGGGGAAGATGCGGGCGGCCACGGCGAGGTTCACGAGGGCCTGCCCGACGATCATGAACATCGCGCCGGTCGCCATGGTGCTCGCCCCGTGGATTTCCGGGGTCATGGGGCGGATGCGGGCGGCCAGCTGGCTGACCTGCAGGGCGGTGGACACGATCATCCAGTACGCGAAGAACACCATGGTCACGCCCAGCAGTCCGGTGCTGAAGCCCACCGAGGCGATGATCATGTCGGTGTGCGCGGCGAAGTACTCGTAGCGGGGGCCGTCCGGGCCGAGGCCCCACAGGCCGCCGTTGCTGAGGTCGCGGTGCGCCTTGCCGATCTGGTCGAGGCCCTGTTCGAGTTCGGCCTCGTGGTTCTGGTGGCCGCGCCAGCGTTCCATGATGTACGGGTGTTTTTCCAGGTAGATGCCGGCCACGGGCAGGCTGACCAGGGTGAGCGCCAGGCCGAACCACGCGATGTTGCTGATGCGCACGCCGGCCGCGAACATCAGGATGATGCCCAGCCCGAACGTGAGGACGCTGGTGCCCAGGTCCGGTTCGAGAAACACGAGCAGGGTGGTGAGCAGGATCATCCCGGTGGCGCTGATCAGTTTGCGTTCCACGCCGCGGCGGGAGAAAAAGGATGCCAGTTGCAGCACCAGGCCCAGCTTGGCGAGCTCGCTGGGCTGGAAGCGCACCGGGCCGAATTCCAGCCAGCGTTTCGTGGCGCTGCTCTCCTCGGTGCCTACCCCCACGGCCAGCACCAGGGCCAGCAGGATCAGCGTGAACAGCCACGCGGGCGTGGCGAGGCGCAGGTACGTGCGGGGGGGCAGGCGGGCGGCCATGAAGGTCACGGTGAGGCCCAGCAGGAGTTTGCTGCCGTGGTCGAGGATCTTGCCCGGTTCGGCGGTGGCGACCCCGATCAGGCCCAGGGTCATCAGGAGCAGTTGCGCGAGCACCAGCTGAATGCTCACGGGGCGTCACCCTCCAGGCCGGCAAGCTGCCGGGCGGCGCGGGTGAAGCTCTCGCCGCGGGCCTTGTAGTCGCGGAACAGGTCGAAGCTGGTGCCGATGGGCGCCAGCAGGACCGTGCCGCGTCCGTCCGGGAGGGCGTGCAGGCCGGCGCGGGCGGCATTCATGAGGGTCTCGTCGGGGGTGGTGCCGGTCACGGTCTCGGCAGGCAGGCCGAGCCGCTCGGCGAGGGCCGGGCCGTCCTCCCCGAAGGCGATGACCTTCACCACGCGGCCCTGCGCAGCGTCCCGGAGCGGCGCGAGGTCGGCGCCCTTGTCGCGTCCGCCGACCAGCCAGGCGATCGGAGCGGCGGCGCGTTCCAGTGCGGCCTGCACGGCGATGGTGCGGGTGGCGATGCTGTCCTCGATGAAGCGGACCTCGCCCAGGCGGGCGACCGTCTCGAAGCGGCCCTTCACGGGCTGCGCGCTGAGCAGGCCAGCGGCCAGCGTGGCGGGGTCCACCGGACGGCCCAGGTGGCGCAGCAGGGCCTCGGCGGCCAGCAGGGCGGCGGCGGCGTTCGCGGGGTGGAGGCCCTCGGGCAGCTCGGCCACGGGCAGCACCTCGGTGCCGTCCGCCAGCGCGAGGCGGTCCGGGGTAAACGCCCGGACCTCGGCCCGGGTGGGGACGTCCAGGCCGGCGGGCACGACCAGCACGTCCCCGGCCTCCTGCCCGGCGGTGATGTTGCGTTTGGCGGCGTGGTAGGCCTCCACGGTGCGGTGGCGGTCCAGGTGGTCCACGCCCAGGTTCGTGATGACCGCCACCGGGAGCCGCAGGCCGGGCACGCGTTCCAGCTGGAAGGAGCTGAGTTCCACCACGGCGACCTCGGCGCGGTCCACGACGTCCAGCAGCGGCGGGTCGATGTTCCCGCCTTCCAGGGCGTTCAGGCCGCAGGTGCGCAGCAGGTGGGCGGTGAGCACGGTGGTGCCGCCCTTCCCGGCGGTGCCGGTCACGCCGACCATCGGCAGGTCCGGGCGGGCGCGGGCGGCCAGCGTCACCTCGCCGATCACCTCAGCACCCCTGCCTCGCAGGGCGTTCAGGTCGGCGTGGTCGATGGGCACGCCGGGCGCGGCGATCACGGTGTCGTAGCTGCCCTGCGCGTCCCCGCGCGTCAGGCCCAGGTCGGCGGTCAGGGCCTCGTCCTCGGGGGCGGGGCGGGCGTCCACCCAGTCCGCCCGTACGCCCCGCCCGGCCAGGAACCGCGCGACGCCCCGTCCGCTGCGGCCCAGCCCGTAAATCAGTACCTTGTTCCCCAGGTTCACATGCACACCATAGGCGAAAACGCGCCGTGCGGGTGAGGAGCCCCGCAGCGGGCGCGTGAGGTGGTTCTCAGCCCCGTGGCGGGGCCTCAGGGGCGCCGGGGCTCAGGCGGGCACTTCGGCCGGTTCCGCCGGAGCAGGCGCGGGGTCGGTGACGTCCAGGCCGGCGTCCGTGCGGGCCCAGGCCGTGAACGCCTCCAGGCCGCGGCGGTACATGGGGGGCCGCTTCTCCCGTTTGCCCAGCTTGCGGGGCTTGCCGGTGTTGGGGTTGATGGGGGCGGGCAGTTCCGGCACCAGCGCCCAGTTCACGTTCATGGGCTGGAACCCCTTGGGGTTGGCAGAAGCGAGGTACCGCACCAGGCCGCCCAGCATGCTCTCGGCGGGCGGGGTCAGCGGCTCGAGGCCCAGGGCGAGGCGGGCGGCGTTCGTGCCGGCCAGCCAGCCGGTCGCGCTGGACTCCAGGTAGCCTTCCGTGCCGGCCAGCACGCCCGCCACGAACTTCTGCGGGTCTGCGCGCAGCTGCAGGGTGCCGTGCAGGACCTGCGGGGCGTTCAGGTACGTGTTGCGGTGCATGACGCCGTAGCGGACGATCTCGGCGTTCTCCAGTCCCGGAATCATCTGCACCAGGGTCTTCTGGTCGCCCCACTTCAGGCCGGTCTGGAAGCCCACCAGGGACCACATGCGGCCCTGCGCGTCCTCCTGGCGCAGCTGCGCCACGGCGTACGGCCAGCGGCCGGTGCGGGGGTCGTCCAGGCCCTTGGGGGACATCGGGCCGAAGCGGGGGGTGTCCACGCCGCGCCGGGCGATCTCCTCGATGGGCATGCAGCCCTCGAAGAATTCCAGTTTCTCCCAGTCGTGCGGGGTGTGCGCCCGGGCCTGTTCCAGAGCCGCGATGAACGCCAGGTACTCCTCCTTGGTGAAGGGGCAGTTGACGTAGTCGGCCTGCTGGTCGTACCGCCCGGCGCGCCACGCGACGTCGAAATTGATGCTGTCGGCCTCGATCACGGGCGCGGCCGCGTCGTAGAAGGCGAGGCGCTCGCTGCCGGTGAGCCGGGCGACGTCCTCGGCCAGCGCGTCGGACGTGAGGGGGCCGGTGGCGATCACCACGATCCCGTCGGGAATGCGGGTCACCTCGCCGGGCACGACCTCGATCAGGGGGTGCGCACGGACCTTTGCGGTGACCGTCTCGCTGAAGGCCTCGCGGTCGACGGCCAGGGCGTTCCCGGCGGGCACGCGGGCGGCGTCGGCGCTGGTCACGATGGCCGCGCCGACGCTGCGCATCTCGGCCTGCAGCAGGCCCTTGCTCTGCATCTCCCCTTCCCCGCCCAGGCTGGTGCTGCACACCAGTTCCGCGAAGTTCCCGGTGCGGTGCGCGGGCGTCATCTTCACGGGCCGCATCTCGAACAGGCGCACGCGCACGCCCTGCTTCGCGGCGGCCAGCGCGGCCTCGGACCCGGCGAGCCCGGCGCCGATCACGGTAATGGTGGGGGTGTTGTCGGAACCGCTCATCAGGGGGACAGTGTACGGGCCGGGCGGCGCGGGAACTGTCTACCGTTCGGGGGTCGCGCCCAGCGCGGCCTTCACGCGGGACAGGCCCTCGTAGAGCAGGGTGCGCAGGGCGTACAGGCGGTCGCTGGGCAGCGGCAGCGTGGGGTCGTACAGCGTCTCGTCGGCGGGCACGCTGGTCACGGTCAGGCCAGAGGCGCGGAAGAGCGCAGCGGCGCGGCGCGAGTGACTGGGCGAGGTGACGAGCAGCACCCGCGTCCATCCGCCAGCGCGGGCGAGGTCGCGGACGCGGGCGGCCTCGTCACGGGTGGTGGTGACGTTCCGCAGCGTCAGCACCTCCGGGCCGGCAGAGGGGTACAGCGCGCGGACCTGAGCCCCCATGATCCCGCTGATTTTCGGGCAGGTGGCGCTGAACACGGCCGACTGCTCGGAAACCGTCAGGCGCGGCGCGTACCCGGCCCGCCACAGCTCCAGGCCGCGGGCGAGCCGCGCCGCGCTGGTGGGGGCCAGCGCGCGTGTGCCGCACTGCACGCCGCCGCCCAGCACCACGACCGCGTCGGCCGGCACCGGCGGCTGCGACAGCGTCAGGGCGTTCAGCGGCCCGCGCAGCACCGGGGTGAGCAGCGTCAGGCTCAGCACGGCCACCAGCAGGCCGCACCCCACCCGGAACACGCGCCGCGCTGTCCCGAAGGCGCCCAGCAGCCCCCCCACGGCCAGCAGCGCCAGCAGCAGCGGGGCGGGCGCGCGCACCTCGCCCAGAAAGGCGGCCAGGAGGCCCAGCGCCGCGCCCAGAGCGAGGCCTTCCATCACGCCGGCGATCCGGTCCGTCACGGGCGGCAGTCTAGCCGCTGAGGGGCTCAGTCCTCGTCCCAGCCGTCCGCAGGATCGGCAGCCTCGTCCAGCCACGCCTCATGCCGTTCGCGGCGCTCACTGCGTTTCCCCTTCTTCTTTTTCGGGCGGGGCGGCAGGCTCAGCACGTACGTGCGCTCCTTGTCGCAGGGGGCGGGCACCTCGCCCAGCACCACCTCCGTCTCCGTGTTCCGGAGGTTCCCGGCCACGTGCAGGTGCTGCCCGGCGCAGTACGGGCACTCCGAGACCATCCAGAACACCACGCGGGTGCCCGGCAGGTCCCGCAGGGTCACGAACGCCGGCTGCGGCGTGCGGTCGGACAGGCGGGCCTTCTTTCCCATAGGCGCCGAGCGTACCCGCCCCCGCCGCCCCGGACCGTAACCGAGACCGGGCGGTTCAGGCCTCCTCTTCGGCTTCCTTCAGGTAGGTCACGATGGACCGGCACTGGTTCAGGCCGAGCTTCGTGTACAGCGCCCGCGCGGAGTGCATGTGGTCATGCGCCCGCGCCCGCAGGGTCTTCACCGTGGGGTCCTGCCCCGCCACGCGCGCCGCCTGCGCAACCAGGGCCCGGCTGTACCCGCGGCCCCGCTCGGCCGGGTGCACCGCCAGGTACGTCAGGTCCGCGCGGGACTCCTCCGGGCACAGCTCCAGTTCCGCAAAACCCACCGGGCGCCCCTCCCGGCGCAGGGCCACGAGTTTCACGTCTCCGTGCCGGAAGTGCGCGTCGTACTCCTCCGGCGTCCACTCCAGGCGGTCCGCCCAGGCGTCCTCCGCGGCGCGGTACAGGTCCCGGTACTCCGTGAAACCCAGGGAATCCGAGAAGGTGTACCCGGGCGGCAGCGGCCGCGCGTGCTGCAGGGCGCTGATGGGCGCGCTGTAAAACGCGGTGCTGTGCATGGGGTTCAGCCCGGCCGCTTCCAGCGCGTCCCGGACCAACGTGTTGTCCCGCGAGCAGAACGCGTACACCGGCAGGCCCTCGGCGTCCTTCACGGCCCGCTCGATCAGGTTCTTCATGCGGGCCGGGTCGTGGCCCACCGGGCCTTCCAGGATCATGCCGTCCCGGAAGGGGCTGATGCCGCAGTAGGCGTCCACGCCGTCCGGTCCGTCGGTGACGTAACAGCGGCTGTCCTCCACCTCCATGCGCAGTTCGTGCGGGTCACGGGCGTCCGGGGCGAACACCTCGCGTTCCGGCGCACCGTCCATCCAGTGAAGCAGGGTCAGGACGTCGGGCGTGTCGGTGTGCTGCATGGGGCGAATCATCTGCGGTGCCTCCTGTGATGCGGTTCCCGGCCGGGACCGGGGCGAAACTAGGAATCAGGCCGTCTGGCGCAAAGCGCGTGCGGATCGGGCGCGTGCAGTGCCGGGTTCACTGCGCTCAGCCTAGGATTCCCCCCCCCGCGTGTCAGCCGGGAGCGTCACATCTTCACTTCAGGACGCGTGATACACTCCGCTTATGCCCTGAACTGGGTACTTCGCCTGCCACCCCACGAACACGACACGCGTGTTTGAGGGGATTTTTCCTTTTTCAGGGAAGCGGCGCAGGCAGACTCAGGGACCGGGCGACCACGGCTCGCCGGGAGGTGCTGCGCCATGACGAAACGACCCAGCAAACAACAGCCTGCCGCCAGGACGGACACGCCCCCCGCCCACGACACCCGCCCCGGCATGGACCTCCTCGCCCTGCGCGCCCAGCTGCACCGCGCCGAAAAAGCCGCCCGCAAACCCCCTGAACCCGCCCCCAGCACCAAAAAGACCACCACGCCCCTCAAACCCCAGCGGGCCGTGGACCTCGACGGCGTCACCACCGACGAATTCAGCCTCGGCCGCGCGCACCTGAAACTCCGCGAAGCCGTGTACGACGCCCGCTACCACATCTGCCCGCACGCCATCCAGCACGCCCGCGCCGAAGGCTTCCTCGAACACGACATCATGCACGTCCTCCTGGCCGGCCGCGTCAAGGCCGTGTACACCCAGGAGCACCGCTGGCTGGTCGCCGGGTACTTCGAAGCGCACGGCGTGAAACTCCCCCTGCACGTCGTCGTGCAGCACTACCGCGACGGCCACGTGGACATCGTCACCGCCTTCGTGCCCAAGAACCCCCACCACATCATCAGCCGCGCCCGCCTCGCCCTGATGCTCCGCTACGACGACGAACGCATCCGCACCCGCACCGCCCAGGCCGGCAACAAGGTCGGCTACCGCAGCAAAGGCAAATGGAAAAAAAGCGCCTGAGCTAAGAGTGATCCCTTCTGGCGAGGGGATGAGCCGGTGTTCAGTGGTGAGAGCATCGGTGGTAAGACCATTCCCTGCACGGAGGTCTGGGCTGCCCCCTCGTGTCGTTCAGTGACACAGCGAACCCGACCGGAACCGCATCACGTGACCCGGTCCTGGCTGGTCCGGAGCGGGCCCATGGACCTTCCCGATGCGGTGCACCCGATACAGCCGGGGCGGGACTCAGTTCTGCGCCATCAACTTCTGCAACTCCCGGTTCATGGCGTCCATGACGGGTTTGCTGCGCAGGGCGGCGACGAGGGCGCGGGTGGCGTGGTGTTCGTCGCCGGTGAGGGCGTCCCGCAGGTGGGTGTGCAGGGTGGGGTGGAGGCGGCCGTGGGTGTACAGGAGGGTGTGGAGGAGGTCTTCGGCGGGGAGGCGCGCGCGTTCCTCGCCGTCCGGGGTGGTGATGTGGAGCAGGGCGCGGCCGCGGTCGTCGGTGGTGAGTTGCGCCTGGAGGGGGTGGCCGGCGCGGCGGGTGATCTGTTCGAGGGTGGGGGAGAAGGCCTGGAGCAGGTTGTAGGCGAGGGTGCGGCCGATGAGGGTGGTGCGGGTGAGCTGGTGTTCGGTGACGTGGAGGGTCTGGGTGAGGTGCCGGGCGAGGCGGTCGCCTTCGTCGTTGAGGAGGGTGAGGGGGGCGGGGTCGGTCATGGGGGCAGGGTAGGTCATGGGGGGTGGGGGCGGTTGGCGGGGCTGGGTGCGGTAAGCTCAGGGCCATGAACGTGATTGGGAAAGTGACCGTGTTGCCGCAGCTTCCGACGGCGGTGTCGCGGCTTTCGGAGCTGGCGTACAACGTGTACTGGTCGTGGACGCCGCGGGCGCAGGCGCTGTACCGGGAGTTGGACTCGTCCATTTGGGAGCGCTTCCAGCAGAACCCCGTGCGGACCCTCCTGGAGGTGCCGCGGGAACGGCTGGAGCAGGTGGCCGCGGACGCCGCCTACCTGGAGCGGTACGCGCAGGTGATGGCGGATTTCGACGCGTACATGGGCAAGCGGGACACCTGGGCGGCGAGGAACGCGCCGGACATGAAGCCGGTGGCGTACTTCAGCATGGAGTACGCGTTCCACGAGTCCCTGCCGATCTACTCCGGGGGCCTGGGCGTGCTGGCCGGTGACCACTGCAAGAGCGCGTCGGACCTGGGGATTCCCTTCACGGCGGTGGGGATGCTGTTCCACCAGGGGTACTTCCGGCAGCTGTTCGACAAGGACGGCTGGCAGAACGAGGCGTACGACGACCTGGACCTGACCACCCTGCCCCTGACGCCCGCGAAGACGGCGGACGGGCAGGAGGTCCGCGTGAGCGTGCAGATCGCGGGCCGGTCGGTGCAGGTTCGCGTGTGGCAGCTGCAGGTGGGCCGCATCCGGGTGCTGCTGCTGGACACGAACGTCCCGGAGAACAGCGAGGACGACCGCAAGCTCACGGCGCGGCTGTACGGCGGCAACCAGGAATTGCGCGTGCAGCAGTACGTGCTGCTGGGCGTGGCCGGCATCCGGGCGCTGCGGGCGCTGAATGTGCCGGCGGACGTGTACCACATGAACGAGGGGCACGCGGCGCTGCTGGGCCTGGAACGCGTCCGGGAGCTGGTCGCGGGCGGCCTGGACTTCCGCACGGCGCTGGAGACGGTGGCGAGCAGCACGCTGTTCACCACGCACACGCCGGTCGCGGCGGGCAACGACGCGTTCGCGTACGACCTGATGGACCGCTACATCGGGGACTGGCCGGCGCAGCTGGCGACCAGCCGCGACGACCTGTACGCCCTGGCCCGCCATGACCAGCACTGGGACGGGCATCTGGTGCCGGCGTTTTCCATGACGGTGTTCGCGCTGAACATGAGCCGCGCGGCGAACGGCGTGTCGGAACTGCACGGCGAGGTCAGTCGCGACATGTGGAGATTCCTGTACGACGGCGCTGAGGCCGAGGAGGTCCCGATCGGGCACGTGACCAACGGGGCGCACAACCTGACCTTCACGTCCCAGCACATGCGGGACCTGCTCTCGACCGTGCTGCCCGCCGACTGGACCGAGCGCCTGGAGGACGAGGACATGTGGAAGGGCGTGGACAATCTCTCGGACGCGCAGCTGAGCAACGTGCAGCTGATCATGAAGCGCGAGATGATCACGTTCGTGCGCGCCCGCATGCGTGAGCAGATGCTCCGCAACGGCGCCTCGGCCGCCGACGTGGCCGCCACCGACGAGCTGCTCAGCGAGAAGGCCCTGACCATCGGGTTCGCGCGGAGATTTGCGACGTACAAGCGCGCCACGCTGCTGTTCCGCGACAAGGCCAGGCTCAGCCGCATCGTGAACGACCCGGAGCACCCGGTGCAGTTCGTGTTCGCCGGGAAGGCCCACCCGGCCGACAACCCCGGCAAGGCGTTCATCCAGGAGATCTACAAGGTGTCGCAGGAGCCCGAGTTCCGCGGGAAGATCGTGATCCTGGAAAACTACGACATGAACGTCGCCCGTCACCTCGTGCAGGGCGTGGACATCTGGCTGAACAACCCCCGCCGTCCGCTGGAGGCGTCCGGCACGAGCGGCATGAAGGCCAGTTTCAACGGCTCGCCCAACTTCAGCGTGCTGGACGGCTGGTGGCGCGAGGGATACGACGGCACGAACGGCTGGCCCATCGGCGAGGAACGCGAGTACGCCGACCTGAACGTGCAGGACGACGCCGACGCCTACAGCCTGTACGAGACGCTGGAGGAGGTGATCGTGCCCCGCTACTACGGCACGCAGTCCGGCGAGCAGTCCTGGGCGCACACGGTCCGCCGGTCCATCGAGACGGTCAGCCCGCGCTTTTCCATGCAGCGGCAGGTCATCGACTACGTGCAGAAGTACTACCGGCCGCTGGCCGTGCGGGGCGCGGAGGTCGCCGCGAACGGTGCCCAGCGCGCCCGGGACCTGGGCGCCTGGAAGACCTGGGTGCGCGCCCAGTGGCCGTACACCACCATCACCGCGCAGGCCACCCTGCCGGCCAGCGCCCAGCCCGGTCAGACAATTCCCGTGACCGCGCAGGTGAACTCCGCCGGCATCAAGCTGAACGAACTGAAGGTCGAGGCGGTCCTGAACCGCGGCGGGCACCTCACGCACCACCCGCTGCAGGTGCAGCCGGACGGCACCTTCCGCGCCGACGTGCCCCTCACCGAGAGCGGCCTGTACTCGGTGGGGGTGCGCATGATCCCGGAGGTTCCCGGGCTGAGCAACCCGCTGGAGGCTGGCCTGATCAAGTGGGCGTAAGCCCAGACCCACACCACTGAACAGCCTCTCCCCTGCCCCACGCCCGGGCGGGGGAGTTCCTTTGTCGCTCACCCACGCTTGGCGATCCTGAACAGGCCTGCGGCGGCGGGGAGCCTGTCCAGATCGTGCACGGGACACCGGCGGGAAGGTGCTGTAATGCCGGTCATGTCTGCTGTCCGCCTGCCCCCGGTGCCCGCGCTGCTGCTCGCCATGCTCAGCATTCAGGGGGGCGCGGCGCTGGCCAAGACGCTGTTCCCGGACCTGGGGCCGGGCGGCACGTCGGCGCTGCGGGTGTCGCTGGCGGCCGTGATCCTGCTGGCGGTGTTCCGCCCGAACCTGCGCGCGCTGGGCCGCGCGGGCTGGGCGGCGGTCGTGCCGTACGGGCTGGCGCTGGGCCTGATGAACCTCGCCTTCTACCAGTCGCTGCTGCACCTGCCGCTGGGGCTGGCGGTGACCATCGAGTTCGTGGGCCCGCTGGCGCTCGCCATGGCCCTGTCGCGCCGGGCACAGGATTTCGCGTGGGTGGCCCTGGCGGGCCTGGGCATCTGGCTGATCACGCCGCACGGCAGCGGGGGCGAGGCCGTGAGCCTGGTGGGGATCGGGCTGGCGCTGCTGGCCGGGGCGTTCTGGGCGGCGTACATCCTCGCCGGGGGCCGGCTGGGCCGCCGCGTGCCCGGCACGACCGGGGTCGCGGCGGGCATGCTGGTCGCGGCCCTGGTGACCCTGCCGTTCGGGGTGGCGCAGGCCGGCACGAAACTGCTCACGCCGAACCTGTTCCTGCTGGGCGTGGGGGTGGCGGTGCTGTCCAGCGCCCTGCCGTACACCCTGGAGATGATCGCCCTGCGGGCCATTCCGGCGCGGGTGTTCGGGGTGATGATGAGCATCGAGCCGGCCATCGCGGCCCTGAGCGGCTGGCTGTTCCTGCAGGAGCACCTGAGCGGCGCGCAGTGGCTGGCGATGCTGTGCGTGATCGCCGCGAGCGCCGGCATCAACCTGAGCAGCCGGCAGGGCGAGGGCCCATAAAAAGGGGCCGGGGTGCACCCCGGCCCCCCGCCTGACGCGACCTCAGTGCTGGCCGCTGCCGGTCATCAGCAGGCCCAGCTGCGTCTCGGTGGCGCCGCTGGCCTCCACCTCCCCGACGATCTGGCCCTCGTACATCACCAGGATGCGGTCGCTGAGGTTCATGACCTCGCCCAGGTCGGCGCTGATGAGCAGCACCGCGAGGCCCTGGTCGCGCGCCTCGACGATGCGGGCGTGAATGAACTCGATCGCGCCGATGTCCACGCCGCGGGTGGGCTGGCTGGCGACCAGGATCTTAGGGCCCTTGCGCATCTCGCGGGCCACGATGATCTTCTGCGCGTTCCCGCCGCTGTAGCTCTTGGCGGGCAGGGACGCGCTGCGGGGCCGCACGTCGAACTGCTCAGAGAGGGTCCTGGCGTTCTGCTCGATGGCGTCCAGGTTCAGGAACCCGAACTTCCCGGCGAAGGGCGCGCGGTCATGCTCGCCCAGCATGTAGTTCTCGGCAGTGGTCATGTCCAGCACCAGGCCGCGTTCGTTGCGGTCCTCGGGAATGTAGGACACGCCGGCGGCCTCCACGCCCCGCACGCCGTGTGCGGCGCGGCCCAGGTACGTGATGGTGCCGCTTTCCGGGGCGCGCAGGCCGGTGATCGCCTCGACAAGCTGGTTCTGGCCGTTGCCTTCCACGCCGGCAATGCCGACGATCTCGCCGGCACGCACCTGGAAGCTCACGCCCTTCACGGCGTTGCCGTGCTCGCCTTTCACGGTGACGTTCTGGACGTCCAGGGCGACCTCGCCGGGCCGGGCGGGCTGCTTGTTGACCTTCAGGGTGACCTCGCGGCCCACCATCATCTGCGCGAGGGTTTCAGTGGTGGCGCCCGCAGCGGGAATGGAGCCGATCATCTTGCCGTCGCGGATCACGCTGATGGTGTCGCTGATGTGCAGCACCTCGTGCAGCTTGTGGCTGATGAAGATCACGGCGTTGCCGCTGGCGGCGTAGTTGTTCTTCAGGAAGTCGAACAGTTCGTCCGTCTCGCTGGGCGTGAGCACGGCGGTCGGCTCGTCGAGGATCAGGATGCGCGCGCCGCGGTACAGGGTCTTGAGAATCTCGACCTTCTGCTGCAGGCCCACCGGGAGGCTCCCGACCAGCGCGTCGGGGTTCAGGTCGAAGTTGAACTGCTTGATCAGTTCCGCCACGCGCTGGCGGGCTGCGGCGTAGTTGATGGCGGTGGCGCTGCCGGGTTCGGCGCCCAGGATCACGTTCTCCGTGACGCTCAGGGTGTCCACCAGCATGAAGTGCTGGAAGACCATGCCGATTCCGAGGCGGATGGCGTCGCTGGGGTCGTGGAACTGCACGGTCTGGCCGTCCACGGCGATCTCGCCGCTGGTGGGCGGCTGGGCGCCGTACACGATCTTCATCAGGGTGCTCTTGCCGGCGCCGTTCTC
>JAANMV010001003.1_pt1 | contig 32918 bp, 19 predicted proteins | sample 7279661 | NCBI WGS metagenome assembly JAANMV01 (sample SAMN14094540, study PRJNA606508) | bioreactor metagenome | isolation source: A lab-scale SPAN reactor treating ammonium-rich wastewater day 121 | place: Ireland: Galway | collected 2017-05-16
TCTTCAGCACCATGAACGCTGAACATCATCGCTACGCCATCCGCTGCCTCCATGCCCGCCAACCCAGCTTCCGAACCTCTTCGTGAATTGGCCGTGCCCCACGCCCATGGATTGAGGAGTGTGCTTGCACTTTGGGTCTGCCTTGACTACCAGTTGGGCGCCCGGTTGCCGGGAGTCGCAATATGCAGTATCCGTTGCGCATTATGCCAAACCTTAAGGACAATTCCCCGCGATGACGCTCAACGAAGCCCAGACCCGCCACGCGCAACTCGCCGCTGAAATCCACCGGCATGACCACGCCTATTACGTCCTCGGCAAACCAAACATCACCGACTACGAATACGACCAACTGTTCAAGCAGTTGCAGGATTTGGAGAAGGACTTTCCCCAACTCATCACGCCGGAGTCGCCCACGCAACGCGTCGGCGGCGCGCCCGCAGCAGGCTTCGCGCGCGTGAAGCATCGCCAGCCGATGCTCTCGCTGGAAAAGATCGAGGCGTCGGAAGCTCCGTCCAAGGACGAAGAACCCGATCGCGACAAACGGAATCGTGCGCAGGACGAAAACACGCTCGCGGCACTGGAATCTTTCGACGCCACCATCCGCAAGCAACTGGGCCGCGAGCGCGTGGAATACATCGTGGAACCGAAAGTGGACGGCGTATCCATCAGTGTGCATTACCGCCACGGCAAACTCGCGCTGGGCGTCACGCGCGGCGATGGCACCTTCGGCGACGACATCACCGCCAACCTCCGCACCGTGCGCGCGATTCCGCTGGAGTTGAATTTGAAGAATCCGCCGGAGTGGCTCGAGGTGCGCGGCGAGGCGTACATGGCGATTCAGGATTTTGAAAAGTTGAATGCCAGGCTGGCTGCCGCCGGTGAAAGGACGTTGCCCAACGCCCGCAATGCCACCGCCGGCACGCTCAAATTGCTTGACCCGAAAATTGTAGCCCAGCGGCCAATCAGCGCGGTGTTTTACGCCGTCGGCGCGTGTGAGGGCACCGAGTTCAAATCGCACGCGGAGATGTTAAAGGCGTTGGCCGAATTTGGTCTGCCTACGCAGAAGCAATGGTGGCTCTGCAAAGACATCGCGGAGGTGCTGAGAGTCTATCGCCAGGAAATCGTCGCCCACTACGACGAAGAGCGTGATTTGCGAAAGCAGTTGCCCTACGAAATTGACGGCCTTGTGCTAAAGGTGAATCGCTTCGACGATTGTGCGCGCATCCCGGGCAAGACCCGCGCGCCTGGCTATGCCATCGTTCACAAACCGATTCCTTGGATCACGCCCGCCGAAACTGTTTTGCGCGCCATCACCGTGCAGGTGGGCCGCACCGGCGTACTCACGCCCGTGGCGGAACTCGAACCCGTTTTTGTGCAGGGTTCGACGATCTCCCGCGCCACGCTGCACAACGAGGACGAAATCCGGCGTAAAGACATCCGCATCGGCGACACCGTGGTCATTCGCAAGGCGGGCATGGTAATTCCCGAGGTGCTGGAGGTGTTGAAATCCAAACGCCCGCCCGGTGCGAAGGAATTTGATTTGTTCCATTTCGTCGGCGGCAAATGTCCCGCGTGCGGCACGACCATCGTTCGCGGCGAAGCCCCCATTGACTCTCCGCAACAAACATCCGATGATGACAACGATGACGGGATCAGTGACCCATCCAGCAGAGCGACTTTTGCCGACGCATCCGGACGACCGCGCGGCCCGGGGAGTCTTGGCGAGGAAGCCCTCGCCCTCCTTGCGGCGGGTGGCGGAGCAGGCGCGCGCTTCGGCGGAATGGCGGAAGACCCACGCGAGCAGCAGCAACGGCTCGAAGCTTGGGCGCGCCAACGCGGCGTCTTGATATCCGAACCGGTGTGGACCGCGCTCCGGCTCGTTTCCTCCGGTTCCGCCGAACATGAAGTCCGTTACCGCGCCGAAGACAATCGCGCGGTCAAGCGCACCCATCCTGGCACCTTCGGGTTCCAGCCGGAATTGCAGGATGGCAAATGGGTTTCGATGCCGGCGAATCCCGCGTCCTACCTGCGCCGGTTTCAACTGCAAAACGCCCTCTTCGCCGACGAAGTCCAACTCGAAGGCGTCATGTCTTCCGCGGGCCCCTCGATGGTGATCGGCCAGCCGCCCGGGGGTATTTCCCTGGTCATTTCCCAACCCTGGCTCGACGCCCGCGAAGTCAGCCAACCGCACCCGACCGAGGCCGAGGTCGTGAAATACCTCGAACAACGCGGCTTAATCCGCCTCCGGGATGCCTTTTACGGCTGGCGGCGCGCGGCAGACGGCGTGGTGATTCTCGATGCCCGTCCGGATAATTTTGTGCTGACTGAAGCTGGATTGCTGCCTATTGACCTGCATCTCTTTGCGCCCTCCCTCCCCGCCGCTCCCGCCGAAAGCACCGAGGTCTTCTGGCGCTGTCCCAATCTCAATTGTCCCGCCCAAGCCACCCGCCGCGTCGAATACTTCGCCGCGCGCAAGGCGCTGGACATCGAAGCGCTCGGCGGCATCGTCGCCGAGAAACTTGTCGAACGTGGTTTGGTGAAAGAACCACTCGACTTGTTTGACCTCAAGCTGGAAACACTCGCCAAACTGAACCTCGGCACCGACGAAGAACCGCGCACCTTCGGTGAGAAGAACGCGACGAAAGTCATTGAGGCGCTCCAACGCGCCAAGACCGCGCCGCTGCAACGATGGATTCATGCCCTCGCCATTTCCGAAGTGGGAGAAACCACCGCCAAACAACTGGCTGCTACTCATCAGACCTTGGAGGACCTGGCTGATTCCGCAGTGCTGCGTGACATCCTCGCGCTCGGTACGAAGGAAACCGAGCGCGCCGAAATCAGTCCGCGCTCGCGCAAAAATCCCCCCAAGACCAACGCCGAAAAAGCTACTCGCGAAATGCGCGACGCCGAACTCAAGGCCGAGATCGCGGCGATTGAAGCCCGATTGGATGCGGGGGGATTGAAAGCGCGCCTGCCGGAAGCCGGTCCGGTCGCCGCCGCGAGTGTGTTGAATTACTTCGCTTCCGCAGCAGGGAAGAAAGTATTGGCGCGCATCCGTGAGTTGGGCATCCAGCCGGAGAACGAGTTGCCCGCCGCCACGGCGGCAGAAAGTCCGGGTCCGTTCGCCGGGAAAACCGTCGTGTTGACCGGCGCGTTGCCCAGCCTGACGCGCGAACACGCCACCGCCCTGATTGAAGCCGCCGGCGGCAAGACCAGTGGCAGCGTGAGCAAGCGGACGGATTTCGTTCTTGCCGGCGCAGAAGCCGGCTCGAAGCTCATCAAGGCGCAGGAGTTGGGCGTGAGGATTCTGGATGAAGCAGAGTTTCGCGAGATGCTCGGCCAGGCGCCGCCCGCTAAACCAGCCCCGCAAGGCAGCTTGCTGTGATTGTCAGTTACACTGGGAACTGGCGGGCGCTGACTGACGACAGGTTCGCGATACTGCTGATTCAAAAAACGGCGCTGTATTCCAAAGCCCTGTTGAGTTGCTCTCGCGAGCTGGATTCATTTGCAGTTTTCCCGAGGCGCGACGAAACTCAATCGCATTGACCGCCACACAAAATTATTTCGACCGCCGCCTTGCGGGCGGGATGACTTTGATTTTTCTGATGGCCTTCAACCTCCTGGCGACGGTCGCGCCGCCCCCCGAGTTTGTTCCCGGCCAAATCCTCGTCAAACCCAGCATCACCTCCACGGACTCCGAATTCGCCGCATTGCTGAAAACTCATGGCGCCGTGGAGCGGTTCCTGATTGATGCGCTGGATGTCCGCGTGTTGTCTGTCCCGGAGGACCAAACGGAGTCCGCGCTGGCGGCGCTCCGGCAAAGTCCGCTCATCGAGTTTGCCGAGCGCGATTGTTTTGCCTGGCCGGCGCTGCTGCCGGATGATCCGCACTTCGTTTCCGGCGCGCAATGGCATCTGGCGAAACTCCAGATGCCCGCGGCCTGGAACATCTCCACGGGGACGACGAACGTGATCATCGCGGTGGTGGATTCGGGGCTTGATGCCTCGCACCCCGACCTCGCGGACAACGTGTTCCCCGGATACGATTTCGTTTCGAACGACAACGATCCGAATGATGACTCGGGCCACGGCACCGCTGTTGCCGGCGCGGTGGCAGCGGTGGGCAACAACGGTTTAGGCGTCGTCGGTGTCGCGTTTGGCTGCCGGGTGATGCCGCTCAAGATCGTCAGCGCCAACACGGCCGCCACGTATTCGCGCATGGCGCAAGCGGTCACCTATGCCACGGATCACGGCGCGCGGGTGATCAACATCAGCCTGGCCGGAAGCTCCTCCTCCAGCACTCTCCAAAACGCGATCAATTACGCCTGGAGCCGCAATGTCGTTATCATGGCCGCCGCCGGGAACGACGGCAACACACAACCGCAGTATCCGGCCGCCAGTCTGAACGTGGTCGCCGTGTCCGCGACGGATGCCAACGACCGCCGGGCGGCGTTCTCCAGTTACGGCTCCTTCATCACCCTTGCGGCGCCGGGCACGAACAACTGGACCACGCGGCGCAGTGCGTCCACGCCCTACGGGCCGGTGTACGGCACGTCCTTCGCCAGCCCGGTGGTCGCGGGCCTCGCCGCGCTCGTCGCCTCCGCCAATCCTTTGCTCTCCAACACGCAGATTGTGTCCCTGCTCAAATTCAACGCGGATGATCTGGGCGCCGCCGGCCGGGACATTGTTTATGGCTATGGACGCGTGAATGGCTTCAGCACCCTGCGCTCCGCCACCAACACCGTCTCTCCCGAGATTCAGGGCGTCGTCATCGACAACGGGGGCGCGATGACTCTTTCCTGGAGCGCGGTACCCGGTCGGGATTATCGCGTGGAATACACCGCCGCCTTTCACGCCACCAACTGGACGGCACTCGGGCCGGACCTGACCGCGACCAACAAGACGCTCTCGTACACGGATCAAATCAACGGGCCGCAACGGTTCTATCGCATTCTTCAATTGCCATGAACCGGAGCGCCGCTCTCCGATCCGGCGCGTTGGTTCGGCGCGCCGCGCCGCTGCGGGACAGTGAAGGTGCGTGCCAGCTTTGCGCCGGTTTGGGCGACAAAGACCGCCGGGCATTTTTAGAAAACGTGGCTGGACAATGGCTTGCTGGAGGGGAAATCTCCCAGCAGACGATTATGATGACAAACGCCAACACCAATTGTCGGTCATTTAGCTGTTAGCCCCATGAGCGCGCAGCTTCTCGCAGAAAGAGTCAGCGACATGATTCCTCGCTACGAGGAGATATTTGCTGGGCGTGGAGGTGTCACTCCCACTGACCCTTTGGAGTTTCACCTCTATCACCTGGCACGTTACTGGAGTCGGTTGGTCGGCTTCTGCAGGCTAGACCCATCGAAGCCCGCTGCTTTCATTGATACGGATTTAGGGGCGTGCGTGCAGCTCGGTTCAGAGTTTGCGCACAAGTTGATTGGGCCGGATTCTCCGATTTACGGACGTTGGCAGGACTATTGGGCACAGACTCAGGCCATGCTGCATCAGCGACCAGTCACCATCGAGGCGGTTGAGGCCGCATCACAGGCTTTTGATGCTTGCGTTGCCGGTTTGAAATATGACCCTTGGGGCTAACAAAATCACCGCACCGAACTGCCGCCAAGCGTTTCGATGCGCCGGATTCTTCGGACGCTGCATTCGCTGGCAGCGCCCGTTCCCGGCGACAGTCGGTGAGTTCTGGCGTTCGCCATGAAAGCGTTCGTTCCCACGTTACTTTGGCTGGCGCTCTCCCTTGTTCTGAGCGGATGCGGACAGAACCCTCGGATTGATGTCACGCCGGGGATTGAGAACAGTTGCGTTGTGTTCAACATCGCCGCCAGGGGTATGAACGGTCTGTTGGGTTTTGCGGTGATGGATGGCACGAACACGCTCTGGGAGGTCAGCACTTCTTACGAGCAGGGGACGAGGATTGTTTATGGGGTGTTGCCTGCGGGTGGCAATATGCCAGCCAGGCAGGTGGTTCCTGGTTCAGGTGTTGTTCCCGCGCCTATTGGTGGCATGGTTGTGACCGTGAGAGTGGACTATCAGTATGACGATGGTTTTGCCCCTTGCGTGGGCCATTTCGAGAAGTCCATGCAGATACCAAATGGCGAACAAGACGATGCATACTGAACGCCACTGGATGGATGAGGCCGGTGAAGCTGGGCATCACGCCCGCCCGCTCCATGAACCGGAGCGCCGGTCTCCGATCCGGCGCGTTGGGCTGGAGCGCGTCGCCGCCGCAGGACAGTGAAGGTGCGTGTCGTTTTGCGCCGGCTTGTTTGACCAAAACCGCCGGGCATTTTTAGAAAACGTGGCTGGACAATGACCTGCTGAAGGGGAAATCTCCCGCCAGACGATTATGATGACAACCGCCAACACCAATTGTCGTTCACTTAGCTGTTCGGTGATGAATGAAAAGGCTTATTGAACGAATCGTCAATACCTGCCGGTATAATCTCGGTCGTGTCCCGGAAAAGGAATATTATATCGAAGATCATGTTGAGCGCGGCAACTGCGGGGTGGTGGAAGCATTGATTCGAGGCAATCCTGGGTTATCGCAGCATCGAGACATGTTCGGGAATCCGCTTCTCCTATTAGCCGTTTGTGAGAGACGCCTTGAGATGGCCAGGCTGTTGCTGAAGCTTGGATGTGAGGTGAACACCGCCGATGCTCACGGCGCGACTGCCCTTCATCACGCAGTGGATGTCGAGAGCGTGGAGATCATCTCGCTGTTGCTGGCTCATGGAGCTTCCGCGCGGATTACCGACGAAAACGGAGATGTTCCAATGGATTGGGCTGAGCCATCGCGCAGAGAGCATTTTCAGAGTATCATCGGGTCGGGTAGGCGGGAGGATTGACCTCCCGCCCCTCGTGCCACCAGACATGCGCTTTCGCGTCCGGCGGTTCCGGGCACTCCGGAAGGATGAAGCAACGCTCTTGCTCTGCCGCGCGGACGCGGGACGCCATCGGCGGCTGACTCCCGTCGCTGACCTTTGCATTGCATACTGAACGCCACTGGACGGATGAGACCGGTGCGGCTGGGCATCACGCCCGCCCACTCCATTAACCGGAGCGCCGGTCTCCGATCCGGCGCGTTGGAATGGAGCGACACGCCGGGTCGCAGACCGGCGCTCCTGCTTAACCACCAACTCGCGGCCTGGAGAGTTCGGACGATTCACCGAAGGCGACTCTGTGCTACGAAGCGGAGTCAGCTGTGATCCCGGCGTCAATGCCGTCTTAACGCAAAGGGCGGGGAAGTTGGCACCGAGGAACGCCGCGCGGGGACGGCGGAACCATAGGATCGCGGAGAGCTGTGACCGCGCGAATCCATCCCACGCCTCGCGACGTGCCGACAAGGCTGTCCGCGTTCCAGGAAAATGCTCGCGGCGCACGAGGACGCTGCCGAATAGGAATGCAGAGAAGGGTCGGTGCAGGCAACCTCTGCGTTGGTTGCGGCGTTGCGGTGGAGTGGCCGGCGCGCAGATCGTCAACGTTGGTCTTGCCAGTCCGCCGGGTTGCAGTCTGCAGCCGAAATGACATTCTATGCAGGTGAATGAATCGCTTCCTTTGGCCCTGCATGAGTTCCACCAGAAACTCGGCGCGCGGTTTGCCGCCCTCAACGGCGCGGAAGTCGTGGCGGATTTCGGCAATGTGTTGGCTGAACACACGACGTTGCGCGCGGGTGCGGGAGTGTTTGATCTCAGCTTTCGCAGCCGGCTGTGTCTGTTGGGTGCGGATCGCGTGCGCTTCCTGCATGGCCAGGTGACGAATGATGTGAAGAATCTCCCAGCCGGCGAGGGCTGCTATGCGGCGCTCGTCACGGCGAAAGGGAAAATGGAGAGCGACCTCCACGTTTACGCGCTTCAGGATGAGTTGCTGCTCGATTTCGAGCCGGGGTTGAGCGCAAGGGTGTCGCAACGCCTCGAGAAATTCATCGTGGCGGACGACGTGCAGGTGACGGAGGTTTCGCCGCACTACGGATTGTTAAGCGTGCAAGGGCCAAAGGCGGAAACAGTCGTGCGCGATCTGGAGCGGTTCGATCAAGTGCCCGTTAAACCTTTTCACTTCATCAAACATTCCGATGAATCGTTCGGGGAGATTTACTTGATGAACCAGCCGCGACTGGGCTTTGCCGGATTCGATCTCTTTGTGCCCACGCCCGCGCTCCAGGCGGCGGCGGAACAACTGATCGCTGCAGCCAGGTCATTCGGCGGGCAACCGTGCGGCTGGACGGCGTTCGACACGGCGCGCCTCGAGGCGGGTATTCCGCGCTTTGGCGTGGACATGGACGAAACCAATCTGCCGCTGGAATGTGGCATCGAAGCGCGCGCGGTCAGTTATCGGAAGGGCTGTTACATCGGTCAGGAAGTGCTCAACCGCATCCACAGCATCGGACATGTTAATCGCGAATTGCGCGGGTTGCGTCTGGCGGACGGACTGGAGGCGTTGCCGGCGAAAGGTGACAAGCTGCTTCACGCGGGGCGGGAAGTTGGCAACGTGACGAGCGCCGTCCGTTCACCGGCCCTCATAGCGAATCTGGCGCTGGGTTACGTGCGGCGTGAGGCGAACGCGATTGGGACGGAATTGACGCTGCAATCCACCTGGGGCGAAAGTCAGGCGCGCATTGTGGAACTGCCGTTTGTCAAATAACACAGCGGCGATCGATCCGTGGATCAACGCGCAGCGTGCGCTTCTTCCAGAGTCCAATCATTGCGACCATCGGGATGACAACGACAATGGGCCGCGAAGAAACCGCCGCGATACTGCCAGAACCAGGGCCAGATTTTTTCCCGATCCGTCTGTGGCAGCTTCAAGCCATCCAACGCAGCGCGCGGGAAGAATTCAAACCTTCCCTCGGCATGAACGGGTGGGAGTGTCGTTAGCTTTGGCTTTACCTCGAACAAAAACATCAGCCAGTGGGCATTTCCCTGATAGCCGTGCTCGCTGACCAGACCGGCCAAGTGGAGATCCTTCGGCTGGAGTTGGAGTCCGATTTCCTCGCGCGCCTCGCGGCAGGCACAGGCGTAGGGCGATTCGCCATCGTCCGTATGGAGCTTGCCGCCGGGCGGACTCCACAATCCGCGATTCGGCTCCTGCGCGCGCTCGAGCAACAGCACTTCGTCGCGGTCGTTAAAGCAGTAGAGCAGGGTGGCAATTCTGTGCGGCAAATTCACCCGGTCAGTGAATCAATTGCCGGAGCGTCACCAAAGCAAAATCAAACCGCGGGGGCGTTCACCGCGCTTCCTTTGCATCGTGCGGATCACCGCCAACGGTGGATGGTCAAGCCAGATGCGTGTGTGATTATGGCTCGGGAATCGCCCGAAAGTAGCGGCTCGATTCGGAGGGAACAACTTGAAACTCGTATTCGAAGGCTGTGCCGGAGTTCGTCAGGATGGTCAGGGTCATCCATTCCTGTAAGGTCGTTGAGGTCTGAAATTGGAAGCGTCCATTGGCTGGCCCTGACAAGGACCAGCGCAACGCGTGGCTCTGCCCGCCCGCCCACAACCGGAGTTGGACCTGGGTGGATTGAAAGGGAATCTGCGCGCCCGGATACTGGATCAACTGATTGGTGCTGCTGTCGAAGCTGCCCCACGCCTGAACCAAGTAGCTTGATGCTTCATCCATGAAGGCCGGCGTCATGTTGATGTAAAACGGCCCGGCCTTGTTCAGCGCGATATTCACCGGCGGCTGAATGATGCCCGGCCCCGCGCCGCCCGGATTTCCATTCGACTCCGCATGGTTGATCCAGTTGGTTGTTCCAGTGCGGTCGTGGGCGCGGTGGGACCCAAGGTCCTGCGCCGTAAACAAGATGTCCGGCCGGGTGGTAAAACGTTCGACCTGTTGGTAGGCGGGATAATCTCCCGCATAGTAAATGTCCGTCCAGCGGTTGGTGAACGGCTGGAATTCACCGCTCAGACTTCCGGCTGGATGGCGCACAAAGGTGAGCTTCTCGACGCCGGGACGATACGCACCGCGAACCAAGTCATTGGGGTTGCTGCCAACCGGGTAAATGTCACTCAACAACTTCTCATAACGGACCTGATTCCCGCTGATCAGGTATCTCAGTCCTCCGAGATCGTCACGTGCCAGGTTGGTGACATACGATCCAACGTTGGGAAGCTGCCCCGCCGCAGTGGTGTCCCGAATGGCCAGCGGATCAACGGGAAACTCGACCGCATCGCAGAATAGGCTCGTCGGAGAAGGTGTCGGTGTGGACTGAACGATCGCATAACTGAACAGGGTTTGATTGACATAAGATGACGGTTGCGCCGTCAAGGGGTCGAAGTTGCGTCGAACGACGTAGAAAAGGTATTCGTTGCCAACTGGCTGGAAGTCCCGGACACAAAACGTGTGACGCTCCGGGTCGGCCAAGCCCAATTGTTCCAGCAACAACACCAACACTTGCGATTTGAGATCCACAAGCTTGAGCGCCTCGGCCTGGTGATTCAACCGCCACACCTCCAAAGGCAAACTGTCCAGGTTCATCTGCGCGGCGGGCGGCAGGTGATTGAGTATTTGAAAAGCAGCCTCCACCGCCGCCACGCCGTTCGAGCCAAAGTAGTCGAGAAATGATCGTTCAAAACCGTAGGTGATGACCGGAATGTTCCAGCGATAGCCTTCGCCAAGGTTCATTGGCCCGCCGATATCATCCGCCTGACGGTAACCTTTGGTTCTGTCCATCCAATCCGTGTATGGCCCCAGCAGCGAGAACGCGTTCGCCCGAATCGCAAGGATCGCCAGTGACAGAATAATTGTGAGGCCGGCCTTCACCGGGGCGATTCTATGGCCCCACAGGTTTAGCGCAAGCCACCGGTTGGAACGGGATCAAGCCTCGTTGTTACGGCTACTTCCCAATGCAGAAAAGCTTCGTTCCCGTGCGGATGAACAGCCGGTCGCGCACCGCCGCCACGGAGGCGCGGAGTTGATCGTCGCCGTCATCGCCCATCGCAACAGAGTGCAACAGTTTGAATTCATCGCCCGCCGCCACGACAAACACCTCCCCGCGGAAATTCTGGAAGTAAATCTTGTCGTCAGCCCCGGTGGGGGACGATTCAATCTTCACGCGCGGGCCTAATTCGCCGATCCAATCCACCTTGCCCGTGGCCGGGTCCACGCGCGAGAGCGTCTTGGTCTGCCGTTCGCCGTTTAGCACGTAGAATTTGCCCTTGTAGAACAAGGGCGTGGCGACGTCGGAGGACACTTCGCGATCCTGACTCACCCAGGCATGGTCCTTTTCGCTGAGGGAACCTTTCAGCCCGGCTTTCACGGCGTAAATGGGCGGTTGCTTGGGAGTGCAGGCCAGCACCACGCCGCCACCAGCCACCGGCGAAGGCACCAACCGCCAGTGCGTGATGCGTGACGGATTCCACGTGCCCCAGTGCCAAAGCTCCGCCCCGGTCTTCAAATCGTGCCCGCTGATGAAGTCACCGCCCGCCACGAGCAACTCACGCCGGCCTTGATATTCGAAAGGAATCGGTGTGCTGAAAGCCTCCCGCGATTCCTCGCGGGCTTCGCTGGGCCGGATGTGCTTCCACAGCTCTTTGCCCGTCGCGGGATCCAACGCCAGCAAGTAGGAATCGTTGGGGCCATCGCGACGGCCGCGGCCCTGCACCGGCACGTTGCGCTGCAGCACTTGGAGGAAAAGTGTTCCATCATACAACGTCGGGCTGCTCGAGAAGGTCCACAAGAAGGCGAACTGGCCGTAATCTTCCTGCAGATTGCGGCTCCAGATTTTCTTGCCGGCAAAATCAAATGCCACCAGGTCGCCGGTGCCGTAGAAGTAATAAACGAGTTTGCCGTCCGTGACGGGCGAGGGCGAGGCGAAGTTGCTGCGATCATCCTTGTTGAAACCCACGCCCGCTTCGTGATTCCACAACTCTTTGCCGGTCTGGTAATCAAGGCAGATCGCGCGCAGGGTCTTGGTGCGGGTGTCGGTGGAACTCACAAACACACGATCACCCCAGATGATGGGCGTGGCGGCGGACGGACCCGGCAGCGTGGCCGTCCATTTGACATTCTCGGTCTTGGAGAACTGCGCCGGCAGATTGCGGGCGGTGGAGGACCCGTCAAAATTCGGCCCGCGCCAATGCGGCCAGTTTTCAGCGAGAACGGAAGCGGTCAAGGTGGTGACCGCCAAGGCGGCGACGAGAATGGTTTTCAATTGGCTCATAATGTCGTAACGGTTTTGCGCCATGCGCGCAGGACAGTCGTGCCCCGCGTGGTCCAGTGTATTCGCGCGAACAATAGCACTCACCCCTCAGTTCGCGCAACCAGTCGTGACCTGATTTTGGTCATTTCCAAAAGAAACAACCGGCGAATGGCATCGTAGCCGCGCTCGTTCGGGTCTTCGACGTTGGTGTGATACCAATAATTCGGATCGTGCGCGTCATAGTGCTTCCGCCAGAACTGGGTGCAGTGCAGGCCGTGCCCCAGGAACGCGGCGTGCAAATCTATCAAGTGAACGTTCGCGCGTTGTTCGGCCCCGCGCTCGAGGATTGCGTTGTAGGCCGCCAGAATCTTCAACCCATCTGGCCACGCCGGCAGACCGGCGCGTTGGATGTCACCCACGCCATCCGTGGGATCGTAGATGTTTGCCAGGAAGATCTGGCAGCCGCCGGGAAAACGCGCGTTGACGTGATCGAGAATGACCTCCAGCCGCGCGGCAAAGTTCTGCACCCACGGCGAGGCCTGTTGCCAGTCGGCGCCAAACATGGCGCCCTCGCGCGCCGGCGTGCGCCCGTAATCGTGAATCAGATCGTTGCCGCCGGTCGTGATGACCACCAGCCCGAGCACATTGGAATCCGTCACCGGCAACCGCGGAAGCTGGTGCTTCACCAAGTCCAACGAAGTGCTGCCGGACACGGCCAGATTGGTGGCGCGTAACCCGGGCAACACCGCGCGCAGGTTGATCTCCCGAAGGTCAGGAAACTCATCCGGTGGATTCGCGACCAGTCGGTCAAAGTAACCGTAGCCTTTGCGCGCACCGAATCCCGCCGTCACACTGTCCCCCAGCCCCACCAGCAGGACAGCCCGCTCCGTCCACTGGTGGTCGAAGTTCTCCGCGGGCACTGCCGGTCCCGCGGGACCGCCGCCCACAGGCCGGCTTTGCGAGAAGTAATACCACGTCCCCATGGCGCACACGCCGAGCACTGCCAGGACAATGAGCAGGTGAAACCGGCTCTTCACGATACACTCACCCTCGCCCTGCGAACGGTGCAGTGGCGGTTCACTCCCGGGATGTGCTCCCCAGCATTGCTGAATGGCTCATTCACGACGGACAAAGCGTAGGTAACGACTTGAACGCCTGCAAGCGAGGGATGCTCAGGCCAGCAATCTGGGGAGGGAAGTCTCCGAACCCAGTTTCGCGCATTGAACCCTTGCACCGTACCAGCCGACGTGAGTGTACATTCTGTGAATTCACTCGCGGCCGACGGTTGGTGACGGCGATGTTAGCGCCCTGCTTGACAATCGGTTCGCTGCGCCCGTTAATGGCGGTGGCACCGCCAACTAATCCCGTGGTCACCGAGAAATACAGTCCGCCAAAATACTTTCAGATCAGCCGCGACGTGATCGGACTGATCCAGAGCGGTGCGCTGCCGCCCGGAGCGCCGGTGCCGTCCGAGAACGAAATCATCGAGAAATACCAGGTCAGCAACACCACCGCGCGCAAGGCGCTCCACGACCTGGAGAAGGAAGGCTGGGTCAACCGCGTCAAGGGCAAGGGCACATTTGTGCGTGACTTCACCGTCGTGCGCGCCATCAACCGCATCTTCGGTTTTACCAAAAACATGATCGAAGCCGGGCGGAAGCCGTCCACGCGCCTGGTCGGATTTCACCTGCGCAACGACGATCATACCCAGACCATCAATGGCCGTGAGTTCACGCTCAAAGGGCCGTTCTGCGAGATTGAACGGATTCGCTATGCCGACGGCATTCCGATGATGAAGGAAACGCGCTTTATCTCCATGGGCCTGTGTCCTGACATCCACCGCCGCAACCTGGAGCAGTCGCTGTATGCTGTGTTTGCCAAGGACTACGGCATCCACCTGACGGAGATCAATCAGATGTTGAGCGCGGTACTGTTGGAAGGGGAAGCGCTCAAAGCGTTCCAACTGGAAAAGCCGGTGCCGGCGTTCCGGGTCGAGGGCGTTTCCTTCTGTGGTCGCGACCTTATCATCGAAATGGAAGATTCGGTTTATCGCGGAGACATGTACCGCTTTGCGGCCAAGGCCCGGCCCGTCACCACCGAGAAGAAGTGATTCTCCCGCCTCCGGCGGTTCTCACCCAATTGGCAATTAGCCGACATAACGCGGTAACCTCCTGCCTGCACCTTGGTTGCGGTTGCTTGTTGAGCCAGGGGTTTTAACCGCCCCAATACGGGCGCTTGGCTGGGATTCCACACGGAAGCCCAACTCTCTTGTCCGGCGGCTTTGGCTCTGTGTAAAAAAGCACGAAAAAGCGTTGACAAACTAAGGCACAAGTCATAGTTAGTGCGTTAACGCTCCACGGTGTGTGGAAAATTGTATTGGATGGGAAAATCAATGGAGCGGGTTCGCCGGTGCCACGGACGGTGGGGATGCGTTGGCAGGCGAAAACGCTTTTAGTGCGAGCAGCAGTCAAAACCAGCAAAACCTCAGCCAGCGTATGAAAACAGCAAACACTCAAAAACCACGGGAGTCTCTGACTTCCAAATTCGTTCGGGCCGCGTGCTATCCGCTCTTCGTGATCGCGCTGGCCGGTTTACCCACGCTCAACGCTGCCATCACCGGACAGTGGGATTTCAAATCCGGGAACTTGGTGGCAACCACTGGCGCCGATCTGGCGTACTTCGACGGTGTTGGCGGAGACACCTCGCAGCAAACCGTGTTCGGCACCACTGCGACGCTGGGTCTGCCGGACATCGGTGGCCAGCCCGCCCATGTGATGGGTTTCCCCCGCGCCCTTCCGACCATGGGTTATGTCGTTACTCCCGGTGCGGCGGCGAACGGCGGTGGAACGTTTGTCAATCAGTACACGCTCATTTTTGACCTGCTTTACCCGCCGGCATCTTCCGGGGGGTGGCGGGGCTTGATCCAAATTGATGATCCCGTGGGCAATGCCAATGATGCCGATTTGCACATCAACCCAGCGGGCGCCATCGGGATTTCTGGCTCTTATCAAGGACAGGTCCAGACCAACACCTGGCACCGCATCGCGTTTGCGTTTGATCTGGCCGCACCCGGCGGGCCCTTGCTGCGCAAATACATTGATGGAGCATTGGTGGGAGAGCAGATACTCGGCGCAGGGGTTGATGGACGTTGGGCCCTGAACCCAGTTGGAGGTGCCTTTGGGGAGACGGCACTGTTGTTTACGGATGACAACGCTGACGGTGGCAACACGCAACCGGGATTTGTCAGCAGCATTCAGATTCACGACGAAGCCCTTTCCTCGGCTTACCTCCAGGCCCTGGGAGCGCCGACCACGGATGGCATACCGACCACTGTGGTCGTTCCGGTCTCCATCGTTTCCCGGAAACCGCTGGCCAACGCGGTGAATGTGGCGCCGGGTTCAGGCATCGAGGTGGTTCTGGCCGACGGTTCCTCGCCGCTGAACACCGGCACGATCGTCGTGAAGGTGAACGATCAAACCATTTCGCGAACGGTCAATTCGGCAGGCGGACAGCACACCGTCCAGGCGACTCTGCCCACACTGAATGCGCGTTCCCAGAACACGCTCGCGATCGAGTTGACCGACCCCGGACTCGGGCCGGTGACACTGCAATGGAATTTCCGCATGGCCGCTTATGTCCTGGATTCGGAGTTGGAAGAGGAATTTGCCCACCGCATCGCCGCCTATTGGAAGCTGGATGAAGGGCTGACGAATTCCGCCGCAACCGTCATGCATGACCATATGGGCGAGAATCACTCCATAATCACCGCCGGCCTGCCGGACTATTGGATTGGCGCACCCCAGGCCAAATTTGGCGGGGCCCTGCATGTGGATGGCGCAAACGTCTATGCCACGGTTGACCCCAGCGATTCGCTCAACATCGGCACCAACGCCGTGACCCTCTCACTCTGGGTCAAACTGGAACAGCTCCCGTCGGAGATGGCAGAAGGCTTTGGCGGACTCTACGACTCGACCGGCGATGAATACGTGCTTTATCTCGACCGCGGCAACCGGGAACTCCGTTTCAAGGTGACGCTGGCCAACGGTGAAGCTGCCCGTCCGGGCATTCCAGAATCCATGCTCAAGGTGGGCGAGTGGATCCATGTCGTCGGCGTCTATGATGGAAAAGCCAGCCCGACGGTCGGTGAAGCGCGCATCTATCTCAACGGCGAATTGGTGGACACCCATGTCGGCCACGACGGCGCGGTTGGAACGGGATTGACCGGCAATGTGCGCACGGGTCAGATCGCCGGCCTCGGTCGTAACGGCGATCAAGCTCTCTATTTCCTGAGCAGCACGCTGGATGACATCGCGGTCTGGAGTCAGGCGTTGAGTGTTGACGCCATTGGCTATCTGGCTGCGGGGAATTTCGTTCCTGTCCAGGCGCCGGATCCGAATCAGTTGAGCATCGCGCAGCATCCGGCGAGCCGGACCGCCATTCCCGGAACGCGCGTGACGTTCGACGTGGTGCGCGAAGGCGGCACGCCGCCATTCACCTATCAGTGGAAACACGCCGGAACGAACCTCCCCGGCGCGACCAGTTCCAGCCTCTTTGTCATGGTGACGCCGGAAGCTGCCGGTCAATACACAGCGGTCGTTCAAGACGCGGTGACTTCTCTGGAGAGTAATCCCGCCACCCTGACCGTGACACCGCTGCCGGACCAGCCGACCGAATCGCTGCCGTGGGGCTTGATCGCCCATTGGCCGCTGGATGATGGCTTGAGCAATCCCGATACGGCCCTCCTTGCCGATGTGCGCGGCACGAGCCCTGGCACACTGTTCGGCGGCGGGCCCAGCGCCTGGTTGGCATCACCGCAGGCGTTGTTTGGCGGCGCGCTGGACGTGAATGGCCAGACGATTTACTCCGTCATCTCGAACACGCCCGCCTTGGATATCAACGAGAACCAGGTCACCATCTCGCTGTGGGCCAAGTTGGATCAACTGCCTTCCGAGCTGCCGGGATCCTTCGGAGCGATCTATGATTCCGTGGGCGACAACTATGTGATCTACCTCGACCGCGGTAACCAGGAATTGCGCTTCAAAGTGACCACCGCCGGTGGCCAGGCCGCCCGCCCGGGAATTCCGCAGGCGGACCTGGTCCTGAACGAGTGGCTTCACATCGTGGCGGTTTATGATGGCAATGCCACACCCACCGCGGGTGAGGCGCGCATTTATCTCAACGGCGTGTTGAAGGACACCCACGTCGGACACGACGCCGCCGTTGGCAGTGGGCTTACCAACCTGGTGCTGGCGGGGCAAGTCGCCGGCCTGGGCCGCAATGGTCCGAACGCGGAGAGTTACTTCACCGGCGCCATTGACGACATCGGTATCTGGAATCGCGCGCTGACGACAGACGAGATCGCTTATCTCGCCTCGAACAATCCGATTCCGATGTCCGCCGAGCCCTGGGTCATTTATGAAAATGACTTCGAGAGTTACACTGAAGTCGCCACCAGCCTGGGAGACGAGTCGGATGCCGACCCCACGGGCGTCGAGTGGCAGATCCAAGATGACATTCCGATTGCCGGCGCGGGTGCCGACGGCAGCGGCGTGCAGGTGGTCAACTGGATTGCGGCTTCGGGGGCGAAGTCGCTTCTGGTCCGCCCGGGCAGCGAAGCGCGCATCCACTTCCGCGAAACGCGCAGCGGCACGAAGTATCAACTGGATTTCCGCATCTATTCTGATCGCGGACCGACCAGCAGCCACAACTTCTATATCCTGCTGAACGGCATGGGCGCGGACAACAACGGCGGTGACTTTCTCGCCTACCGCGGCGGACGCGCCACCAATGACACGGCCTTGGTGTGTTACGACGGCGTCCGGGCGGCCCCGGGTTGGGCGCCGGTCGGCGCCAATCACCTGACCCAGGCGTGGCAACATCACCGGATCGTGTTCGATCCCAATGTGCCCAGCCTGAGCGTGTATGTGGACGACATGAATACGCCGCTGCTGGTGGATAGTGGCACGGCGCGCAGCGAAACCCCCATGCCCACGATGATGCGGATCGTCAACGAAGGTAACAGCGCCGACGATGGCTTCTTCGCCATTGATGACATCAAGCTGACGGTGGACGGTTCGATTGACTTGACCAGCACCTTCACCGAGGGCTTTGAAGCCTACCCGGCCAATAGTGCAGGTGGATTGATTGACGCGGATCCGCTGGGCGCGTGGATCACCACCGAAACCGACGGCACCGCGGCCGGTGGTGGTCGTCCATTGGCTCCGGCAAGAGTCCAGGTTGTGGATTCGTCTGTGGTAACTCCTCGTAGCGGCAACAACAGCCTGAAAATCGAGGGCGGCCAACGCGCTGGCGTCACGCTCGCCTGGGGCACACCTCCAGGAACGGATGTCCAGATCAAGTGGTGGGCGCGCGTGCCGGCTTCCGTGCCGGGGACCGTGGCTACCTACTTGCGAATGTCGCTCTACGGCGTCGAAGGCACCAGTGCTTACGCCGGCGACAAGGCGCTGCTCGGCTACGGTTCGCGCGACGCCACCATTGGCGACGCCACGTCGCTGACCTACTACAACGGAGCGTGGTTGGACAGTGGGGTGGCTTACACACCGGACGTTTGGGAAGAGTATGCGATGATCACGCATAACAGCGACGGCCAATACTCCATCGTCAAGAACCCCAGCAGCGCGACGCCAACGGTGATCGTGGACAAGGCGCCGTACATTGGCGCCGCGCCGACGTGGGGGCCGACGTTTATGGCGGCGTGGAGTTCCTCCAATGGCTCGGGCCATCCGCCGGTTTACATTGATGACATTGAGATCATCTCATTCGGCCTGCCGAGCTTCTCGATCTCGGGCGGGAGCTTTGTGACCGGGGGCTTCCAGTTGAACTGGGGATCGGCAGGCGCATCCGTCACGTATGAAGTGTGGCGCGGCACGAACGTCGCCAATCTGGCGAGCTTCGAGAAGATCGCCGACAACTTGACGGAAACGAGTTTCACGGACCCGAATCCGCCCGCCGGTGGGGCGTATTACCGCGTGGTCGCGAAGTAATGAGTTAAACAATGCCAGCGGCCTGCGGTGGCAGGCCGCTGGTTTGAGGATATATTGATTCAACAACGGCGCCGCCTTTCGGGGCGGCGACTCCAACGCAGGAATGGTGAGAGTATGAAAGTCCGGTTCAAAGCTGACAGAGGGTTTACGCTGATTGAGTTGCTGGTCGTGATCGCGATCATCGCGATTCTGGCCGGGATGCTCCTGCCCGCGCTGTCCCGCGCCAAGAGCAAAGCGCAGGGAATATCCTGTATGAACAACCATCGCCAGTTGCTGCTGGCGTGGCGGTTGTACGTGGAGGACAACCGGGAAGTGTTGCCGCACGTGAAACACGGCCCTTATGAATGGGTGGGCGGCTGGCTGGACTTCACTGACGCCCGGGACAACTGGGACGTGGAATTCAATCTCAAGCAAAGCATTCTCTGGCCTTACGCCGGCAAAAGCCCGGGCATCTTCAAGTGCCCTGCGGATCGGAGCATGGTTACTTATCGCGGTCAGCGACTGCCCCGCGTGCGCACCATGTCCATGCTCAATTGGGTGGGCGGGCGGGGAGAAAACCGGCCGATGAATTGGTCAAATACCACCACGGGCGACCAGTCCGGACAGTATCGCATCTACCGCAAGAGTTCGGATATGATTAATCCCGGCGTGAGCAAAACCATCGTGTTTCTGGACGAACGCGAGGACAGCATCAACGACGCTATGTTTGTCGTGGACATGCTGACCTACCCCAACACGACGGCCAGCATCGTTGATTTTCCGGCCAGTTATCACGGCGGTGCGGGTGGCTTCTCCTTCGCCGACGGCCATTCGGAACTCAAGAAGTGGAGAAATCCACTCATATTGGAAAAGCCCTTGCAGGGCCAGGCTCGGCCGTATCCCACGCCGCTTGGGGGCCGTGACTTGGACGTACTTTGGATGCAGGAACATTCGACACGAATGATTCCTTGAGCAGTGGGGAAAGCTGGTCAACTCTGACCGTAGTATGGTCTGATCTCGCAGGTCAAAACGTTGGCAGGGAGCGGACCTGCCCCCTGAACCCTTTCGCCCAAAACGGCGATAAATCCGCCGCACTCCAAACGCTACACGAGCATCGGTGACGCTCAAGGGTCGCGAAGCGTTGGGAGTGCGTGCGGCTTCAGCGCTGCTCTTCGCGCAAGACTGACGCTTCGCCGGTTCAGGGGCTCCATGCGCGAACCTGTGCGGGCAATTCTCTCCCGCCGGGAGAGAACTCCCCCAACCCAAGTTCGCGCTTTTGACCCCCTGAACCCGGAGGACAACTTCATGTTGCATATGCAACATGAAGTTGTCCAGTTGCAAACAGAGGTTCATGGAGTGAGCTTCGACCTCCAACATTGGACGCGCCTCGGAGCCAGGAACCGTAGCGGCGTTTCGGTAGCGCGCCGCATCTTGCCTGGGGGGTTGGAATGGCGGCGCTCTGCCGAGCCGCCGCTACGTCGAGGTGCATGGAGAGAATTGCTGTGCCCCTTGCCTGGACCTGGATTCATTCGCCTTTGGCCAGGGCGCTTTGCACTGTGGCTTTGATGTTCGCGCCGCGCAGTCCCTTCGCCACGATCTTCCCGTCCGGGCCGATGAGAAAGAGGGAAGGAATGCCTTCCACACCATATTGACTGGGCAGATCAGTTTTCGACCACTCGCCGAGAAAACCCATGATCCAGCCGAGTTCATTCTTCCTGGCGTAATCCCGGAGCGTCTTGATGTTTGGGTCAAGGCTGAGGCCGATCATCCGGAAACGCGGATCATCCTTGAAGGCATCGTAGGTGGCTTTCAAATGCGGCATCTCGGCGACGCACGGCCCGCACCAGACGGCCCAGAAATCCAGCAACACGTATTTGCCCGCGAAGTCGGAGAGCTTCACCGTTTTGTCATCCAGGGTCTGGACCTCGAAATCGGGCGCGGCCTTGCCCGCGCTGAGGACCTTCTTCGCCTGCAACTCAATCTTGCCCAGATCAAACGGCTCATCGCTGCGGCCGCCGGGTGAGTCGGGGATTTCCAGTTCTTTCTGGAGGCTGGCGATGAGCGGCGCCGAGAAACGCATGGGGCCTCCGCCTCCCTCGCGCAGGTCAACGCGCAAGCGATACTGCCCACCGGGCACGTCCTCCACGCGGAAGCTGCCGTCCGCGGCAAAGTTCAGTGCGTAGCGCCGGCTCTGGAAGTAATACTCCTGTCCCTTCTTCGTCTGGTAGAAGGCGCGTTGTTTGGCGAGAGCCTCCTCGCGTGACCGACGCATTTCCTCGATCAAACGCTGCTTCTCCTCGTCGGAGTCAGCCGCCTGGATATTGGCGCTTTGCTCGCGTGACAAGGCCATCAAGTCCGGAAACTCGTCCGTGGGTGGGAGAATCAGTTCGAGGTTGTACACGTCGGCGCGCCAGTCAATTGTTCCGTCGTAACCGCTGACGATCAACTGGCCGGTCACGGGCCGTCCTTGGCCGCCAAGGGCGAGGGTCTTTCGTTCGCCGGGTTGGAGCGAGAACTTGGTGGTCTGCGATTCGGGAATGGTGCCCACGGTCACATCGCGCACTTTGGGTGAATGGGAAACCTGAACATTGATGGGCGGCACCCGTTCAAATGCGAAGCGGCCTTCTGCGTCCGTTTGGGTGGTGAGAAACAGACTGAGCGGTGCGAAGTTGCGCGGATGGTATTCGTAGGGAACAAAGGCCAGACCGAGCCGGACGGTTTCGTTGCTGCCGGGCTTCGTGCCGATCATCAGCCGGCCCTCAACCTTGGCCCAGGGCTGGAGTTTCACCCTCGGTGCGTTCTTCAAGGTCTCGACCGGCACCTGGGCGAATCCTTCGTCCTCCAAAACCAGAACGGCATAATCATCTGCGTATGGTCTGAAGGCGAATTGTCCCCGCTCATCAGTGGTGGTGGTGCGCGTCCCTTGGTAGATCCGATCCTGCACTTTCATGTTGTTGTCCTGGACATAAACCCCGTTGCGCATGTCGGCGAGATAAACCTTCACCCCCGCGGCCGGCTCGCCATCGGGCTTCAGCACCACACCGGCTGGACCGGAGCCTTTTCTCAGGGCGAACGCGATGTTCGTCTCCGTTGCCGTGATCGCGCCGGAGGTTGCCGGCAGGTAACCTCCCGCCTCCACCATGATGGCGGGCGCGCTCCGGCCCTTGGTCAAAAACAAATCAATGGCGCCGTCCTTCACCTCGGTCTGTCTGGCTGCGAACCACTGGAAAGTGTCCGTCAGATGTTGTTCGGCCCGCCCTTCGGTGACGGTGAACTTCTTCAGCGGTTCTCCGGTGTCAGCGTCTTTCACCGTGCCGGTCACATGGATGTCGCCGATGCGCTCCTTGACCGCCTCCGCGCCGAGCAACGGTTCCTGCCGATTGTCCAGGTAGGCGGAACGGTCCGGCTGCAGATTGGCGCCCGGCTCGAACTCCAGAACGAGGTCGGTCTTGTCGGCCTTGAGCGCTCCAACCAGTCGGAACGGGTTGAAGGTATCCAGACTCCGGTTACGAGCGGACAGGCGGTAGCCCTTGACCCGCGCCGACAGGCTTAAGCTGTCGCTGGGCACGCCGGCAAACTGGAAACGCCCGTGTTCATCCGCCTCGGCCTGCGCGGAATCCCATGCTTCGTCGCGCGAGAGCAGGACCCGCGTTTTCGCCGGTATCGGCTCGCCGTCCGTAAGACGGATCATCCCTTCGAGTTTGAAGCCAGGTGTAACGGAAACCTCGCCCACATCCAGAACCGAGCCGTCATCGTTCAGGCGCACGCGACGCGCGGCGACCGTGCCCTGACCGGACAGGGAACTCATTTTAGCGCAGATGAAGTAATCGCGATTGGGCGGCAGATTGCCCAGGAAGAATTCACCATCCATGTCCGTGCCCACCGAGAAGTCCCCTACGTAAACATCCGAACTCCGGTCGGCCCCGCTGATGCCGATCTCCACTCCCGCCATCGGCTGCCCGTCCTTGACCAACCGTCCCTTGACCGCCGCACCCTCGGTCAACCTCAACTCATGGACCTTCCCGCCGGACGCGAGACGTTGAAACATCCCTTTGGCAAAGGCACGCGCCTCGACCTCGACGCCCACGGCGTCAAACGGCGTCTCGCCATTGATGACGAACCGACCGTCTTCGTCCGTGACGGCGACCTGATCCAGGTCTTCATTGCCGCCGAATCGTGTGCTCTGACCGCGGGTCACCCCGCGGATGCTGACCACGGCACCGGCGATGGGTTCATTGTCCTTATCCACCACCCGCCCCCGGACTTGCTGGTCCGGGCTGATTTCTGCCCGCGCCGGCTTGAGGGTGACTTTAATCGGCTCGAGGGCGGGATCCACTTTGCTGACAAATTCCGGCCGATGGTCTTTGGCCACGACCAGCAGCCGGAATAACAGCGTCGGGTCGAGGCTTTCGATTTTGAATTTGCCGTCGTGATCGGTCTTCGCCCGCTTGCGGCAATCGGCGTAACAGGAGGGGCACAAAATGCCCACACCTTCCTTCGGCCCGGCGGTGTAAACGAACACCGTGGCGTCGCGCAAGGGCTTGCCGTCCTCACGCTTGACCACTCCAACGAGGTCCGGCCCGCCCGCAGCGGACGGATCCTCCGCCACAGCCGGGCTGACCTCGAGAAGCAATCCGAGGACCGCACAGCTTGATAAAACCGAACATACGCCCATCCAATTACCGCATTTCATAGGGGACTCCTTTCAGGGAACGACGGGTTACTGGCGCGACTGAAGAATAAGACAGAACGCGGCCCCGAAACGTTCAATGACTTCGGGCCGTCAATCTTGGCGGTCACCGGCTTGCGTGGAGTGTTGCAGTCTGCGCCCGTGTCCAACTCAGGTTATCTCACGTCATCCCTGAGCGGCCAGCCAGCGGTCGAGGAGGTGGCGACAATTCAAGACCTTCTCCTGCAAATCGCACGGGACGTAGAAATAATGGTTTGAAGCTTCGAAACCCAGCCGGGAATCGCGGGATTGAAGCTGGAATAACCGGCGGGCGAGGGCGATTTCGTCGTTAAGCACGCGTGCCAACTCCAGGAGATGCGGCGCTCTTTCCTCCGGCGTCCTGGCAGCCAACACCGCGCCCCGGGCCAGCACGAAGCGCGCTTGATTGGCCGCGCTGCGGAAATGAATCATTGCGGCCTCTGCCACGCGCACCTCGGCCTCCAGTGCTTGACGATGGGTGGCTAATGCTTTCGGTTGGCGCTCCGCCGTGGCGGACTGAAGTTGCCGCAGAGCTTGGTCGAATCCATCCGCCACGTGATTGAGTTGTTGGATGAAAACTTCCGGCGGATAAACCGCGCGCCACGCGTCGAGGTCGTCGTAGGGGAATCCCACCATCGTGGCGCGATAACCGGTCGGCTCGCGCCAGAGCAGATTCGCCGGGCCGAGTTGTTGCGGACCGGAATAGACCACGCCGATGTGATAGGGGAATTCGCTGAAGGCCGCGCTGAATCCGCGCCACGCCTTCACCACTGCGGGCGCGAGCGTTGGACCAAAGCGCCGTTCCGCCACGCGTCGCATGGCTTCATCCGCCGAACCGCCCGCCAGCGTTTCGGCCACGACTTCAAGATTGGGCGAGGGATACCCGCCCAGCGTCCAGCCGAGCATCAGGCCGCTCACGTCCGCTCCGCGCAAGTTTTCCGCATGACGCGCCACGTTTTCCACGGCGGGAATGTAGGGCACGGCGGAGAGTTCCCAGGTGTTGCCGGCCTGAATTTTTGCGATGGCCTGCAAGCCCCGCTGCCGCGCAATCTGCCAATGCCGCGTCGCGCGCGGGCCGGGACCGATGGCAGAGATGGAGTATTCGCCGACCTCGGTCTTTACGCCGCCGCGCTCGATGGGCAGCCGCCATTCACTCACGCTCATCAGCGCCGCTTCGGCGGGCAGTTGGCGGATGGCGTCGCCCGCCCACGCATCGTTCCAACCCCAATCCCACGCGATGAGTTGCGCGTTGGTGCCGGCCCGGCGAATGCCATCCGCGAACAACCGGTTGACGCCGGCAATGACTTCCGCCGGGGCGCGCTGGCGGCAACGCGGACATTGCGCGCCTTTGCCGTGCGACCAGCAATTGGTGGGATTCTCCGACGCGGTGATGCTGAAAAAGCCGCCCAGGTCCGGCACCGCGCGGCAGATGGTGGCGACCGAGTTTATGATGTATCCCTGAACCTCCGGCGCGCTGGTGCAAAGCGCCGCGTGGTCGCCATCAACCACGCCTTTGAGTTGCGGACGATTCTCGAAAAATCGCAACGGCATCATGCGCGGTTCGTTGAGGTAGAGGAACACGCGCATCCCATGCTTGTGCGCGCGGGCGACCAGTTTGCGCAGGTTCTTCAGGCGGATTTCGTGTTGCGCGCTGCGTTCCGGTTCCCACGGGAAGGGAGCAAGCTTGTAGAGCACGGCCTGAAGCCAGACGCCGCGAACGCCCGCCTGCGCCAGGCGCGCGAGCAAGCCTTCGGGGTAAGGATCGGCCTCCCGTTCGAGCAGCGGGTCGCCATAGAGCGCGAAGTAGGAGTAACAAAAACTCAACTTGCTGCTCATGTCAGCCTTGGCTCGCGCAGCCGGCAGACGCGAGAGTTGCGAGACAAAACTGAAAAGCGGTTCGCGTTGGCTGGCGGGGAGGGCCGGAAATTCCTCGCGCATGATTTGCGCGATCTCGCGTTCGCGTTGGTGGGCAGTTTCATCCGGCGTTTGAAAACGCAACGGCTCGCAACGGGGCTTGAGACTGCCGAGTTTGATGAAGAGGAAATCGTCCTCGCGGAGGGTGTAGGCGAGCTGTTCCGCGTCCCAGCCGAGCAATTCGAGCAATTGCTCGTACGGCAGCAGATGCCAGTTGCGTTTGATGACGGTGAGGTAGGAGCGCGCCTGCTGATCGCGGGTGATACGCGGCGGCGCGCCCAAGCCCATCGCGCGCCCCACGCGGACGAGGTCCGTTTTTTTTGCGCCGACCGCGCGGGCCATGCGCTCGACTGGTACCAATGACCAGTTGCGCCAGACGAAGGCGTGGAGCCGGCTGGGAAAGTGCGGCAAGGTCACGGGCAATGGCGCGCCGCCAGCGGGCAGATCGGCGACCGTCGGAGCTGTTGCCTTGCCGGAGGAAGCGCCGCGAGCAAGGTCGGGCAAGGTGCCAAACGCCAGACTTCCACCCAACACCGCGCTGGTTTTCAAAAAAACGCGACGCGAGAGACGGGCTCCCGCTTGCCATTTGGCTTGAGGGTTCATTCGGTTTCCACGCGGAAGAACTCCGCCGTCTGGCCGTTCAACTGATACACGAAACGGAAGCGGTTGTTTCCGAGCGATTGCGGCGCCAGTCCGGCGACGACGTGAAACGGCCCTGCGGTGCCGGTTGCGTGAAGCAATCGGAAGGTCTGCCAGGGGCCGTGGTTCTGAAAATCAATTTCGAGGCTGTCGGCTGGCGCACTCACGGGCCGGACGGATATGAATTCGATCAGCGGTGTGGCTTGTGGCAAAAGCGCCCCCAAACTCAAGCCCTGCTGGCCGCCTTCGAAGAGCACTCGCACCTCCGTCGGGTTAAGGGCGCGATTCCAGAGCGCCATGTCGTCCACGAAGCCGGTGAAGTAGTTTCCGCCCTCCGGCCCCTCGCGACCCATTGCCGCAAGCTGTCCTGTTTTGATATTGCCCGTCAGCCCAGACGGGCTGCCATCGTTGCCGGTATGCGCATCCCGGATTTGACCATTCAGGTAGATGTTGGCCTCGCCGTAGGACGGACCGGCCTGGCCCGAGTAGGTGCCTACGACGTGAAGCCACTCATTGGTTTGCAGCCACGTTTCGGGAATCCCCGGCCGCGCGGCATGGTTGTTGACGTCAGTGACCTTGAACCGCAATTCCTGGTTGCCCTTGTCCAGATAGACGACGTAGCAGTCGGTGTTGGAGTCGAAAATGGCGCCGAAGCTGGTACTCAGTTGGCTGGGCAGAATTGACAGGCGCACCCAGAGGGAAATGCTCAGGGCATTGGTCTGGATGTCCATAATTTCGTTTTGGGGAAACGTGACATACGCGCTCGCGCCTTCCACCTTCAAAGAGCCACCCAGCTTGGCCAAGCTGCCGTCAAACCAGTGCGACGCGCCGTCGTTGCGCACCAGCGTGGCGTTGTTGGTGCCGTGTTGGTCCGAGACAGTCGTAGTGAAGGCGTCGGTCAAGCCGTCATCCATGTTCCAATAAGCGATCAGCCCGGCGGCCAGATTGATCGGATAATTGGTGGGGGGCTGCTGCAACTCCCTCACCTTCGCCGGATCGTCCGAGATGATTCCGTCCACGCCCATGTTGATGTAGTTCTGAATGTCCAATCCGTTCACAGTCCACACGAACAACTTGAGTCCCGAGCCGCGCACCATGTTGAGGACCGCGGGTGTGACGGAGGATTTCTCCCAAGCCACGGTTCGTGCGCCGGTGTTGGTGATGCTGGTCAACGACGTCAGTGTGAAAGTGCCGCTGCCCAGCGCGCACAGGGGAATCGTCGGGTCCAAAGCGTGGACTGCGGCGAGGAAATTCCAATCAAAAGACTGGAGCACAACATTCGTTGTCGCGCCGAGTTGCTGCAACGCGTTGACGTAAGCTGCCGCGGAACCGGTCTTTTGCTCGATGAGTGGGGTGGCGTGCGGCAAAATGTTGGTGATCATTTCTGCAAACGTGGGCACCCGTTCGCCCGCAAACTGGGTGGCAAACCACGAGCCGGCGTCCAGTGCGCGCAGTTGGGCCAGCGTCATGGCGGATACTGAGCCGGTGCCGTCCGTGGTGCGGTTCACGGTACTGTCATGCATCAGGATCAGATGGCCGTCGCTGGTCGCGCGAACGTCCGTTTCAATCATATCGGCCTTGCCATGCGCCGCGACAATCGCTGCCACGGTGTTTTCCGGGGCAAACATGGAATTGCCCCGGTGACCAATGCTTAACACCTCCGCCGGCAGCCCGGCCACAGTTGACAACCACGCGCTGGCGACCCCAAAAACGACAGAATGATGACCCAACATAAGGAAAGGCTTAACGCACTAAGGGGGCTGCGTCAAGCTACTGCGTGTAAATGACTCATGTTTAGGACGGGCCGGTTTAGGGCGCTTCTGTGATGCGGAAGAACATCCCGCCGGGCACGACGCTGCCCTGCCAAGTGGTGTTGGTGCTGGTGGCTGGAATGCAGGGCGAGAGGGAAATCCAGTTGGTCAGGTTGAGCGAACCTTGGACCAGATAATGGCGGCCAGGATTCGAGTCCCATGCCAGAGTCACGGTTTGATTCGTGAGTTGAATGTCAACCCGCAACGGCAGCGCGGGGGAACGTCGTAGGGATTGCGAAACACTGTGAGCAATGGGAGATGGTCGGTGGCAGTTTGCGAATCGTCACTCTGCAGGCCCGGCGGCGGGGCGACAGGAAATCGGTGCGGAAAATCCAATTCGTGACGATACGCTCCGCGAGCAGCGGGCCCGGCAGGATGTAGTCAAAGCGAATCGTCGGCGTCGCGTTCCGGCTCGACCACGTGCGCTCGTCGCCGTTGAACGGATTGCGCGGCGTGGTCAGCACCAATCCGGTGGCGTCATTGATGATTTTTTGCATCGTGCCCTGTTCGTAAGAGTGGGGACGGGCGATGTCCTCGCTGAAATCTCCCGCCAGCATGTACGGGCGATGGCTGTCGGTGGGGAAAACGCCTTGACACGTCTTCAACCAATGATTACTTAGTGCGTTAACGCTTAATGCGTAAGTGGCGCTCGACAGATTCGATGACAGGCTTAGGTTTTCGACATCGGGAGGTGCGAATAATTGACGGATGGGTCGAGTTTTGGCCCGTTGATCACTGTGCCCGCAGTGGATGGGTGTTGGCATGTATTTGACACAATGGAAGAAGCTTGGAAGAAGTGCAAAGCGCTCGGAATCATCTTGGATATGGCGTGATGAAAGCCAGCCACTCCCGGTGGTGGACGATCAAAACGTTGTTAGGGTTCCGATTTCGACAGGCCACGAGCTCTTCCGGCTTCACCAGTAATTTCGTCCCGGGGAATAACTTGAACACATACAAAAACTTTCCTGCTGACAAGGTTTCGGGTCGGCCGCGATGGGTGTCGCACTGCGAACTTGATGCAACTGTGCCCGGGAGGTGCAGGGTGGATCGGGCAGGCGGGCGCCGTTGCGCTCGCCGCCTCTCCTGCCCGTGGCCGACATCTACCAATCCCTCCCCCGCAATTTACCAATGGACATCAGTAAGCCAGGAAACTAACTGTGCGACCCATGCCTGAGATTCCCGTCCTGCCAGGTTTCGGTCAAACCGCTGAAGCAAGCAGTGGCAGCCCTGCGACTCTGCAGGAACGCCTGCGGAAGATTCAACACGTGGCGCTCGACATGGATGGCACGATTTATCGCGGCGGCACGTTGTTCACCTTCACCAATAGATTTCTCAACCTGTTGGCGGAACTGGGCATCAGTTTCTCCTTCCTGACCAACAATTCCTCCAAGAGCGTGAAGGACTACCTCGCGCACCTGGGTGAACTGGGTGTCAATGCCACCGCGGATCAGCTTTACACCTCCGCGCACGCCACCCTGGAGTATCTCCGGGAGGAAATGCCGGAAGTGCGCCGCCTGTTCCTGCTGGGCACCGCCAGCATGGCCGAGGAAGTAGCGGCGGCTGGTTACACTCTCACGGCGGACAGCAGCACGGACGAACCGGACGCCGTCCTCGTGGGTTTCGATCCGGCACTCTGTTTTTCACGCTTGTGCCGCGCCGCGTGGTGGATCAAGCAAGGCAAACCCTTCCTTGCTTCTCATCCAGATCGTGTATGTCCAACGGATCAACCCACCGTGCTGGTGGATTGCGGCTCCGTCTGCGCGGCCCTGACCGCAGCCACGGCTCGCACGCCGGATGCGGTGTTGGGCAAGCCCGACCCGCGGATGCTGCGCGGCTTGTTGCATCGGCTGAAGTTGAAGCCGGAGAATCTGGCCATGGTCGGCGACCGGCTTTACACGGACCTGGCGATGGCGCGGCGTGCCGGTGCCTTTGGCGTGCTGGTACTGACCGGCGAAGCGACCGCTGCCGAAGCGGCACAATTTGCGCCGCCCCCCGACTTGGTGGTGGCGGACATCGCGGAATTGGGTGAGAAACTGCGCGCGGCGCAGGAGGGCACGGCAAAATGAAAAGTGGACAAGCAAGAGCTGCGGCGTTGCAGGCACTGACGCAGGCGCCGTTGGATGTTTTGATCGTCGGTGGTGGGATTGTGGGCTCCGGCGTCGCGCGGGATGCGGCGATGCGCGGGTTGAAAGTGGGCCTGGTGGATCAGCACGATTTTGCCTTTGGCACCAGCAGCCGGTCGAGCCGGCTGTTGCACGGTGGCTTGCGCTATCTCGCCCAGGGGCGCGTGGGGCTGGTGCATGAGGCGAGTGTCGAGAAGAAGGTTATTCACCACATCGCGCCGCATCTGGCCGAGCCGTTGCCGTTCATTTTCCCCACCTATCGCGGCAACAAGCACTGGGTGCTCTGGCAGTTGAAGATCGGGGTGAAGGTGTACGATTTATTGTGCGGCGGCCGCAATCTGGGCAAGTCCACCTGGTTGAGCCAGCGTGAGGTGATTGAAAAAGTACCCGCGCTCACCCCCGTCAACTTGAACGGCGCCGTCCGTTATTACGACGGCTTCACCAACGACGCGCGGCTCACCCTCGACACGCTGCGCTCGGCGGCCCGGAGCGGCGCGCACATCGTCAACTATTGCCGCTTCCAGGACGCCACGCGATGCGACCTCTGGGAATGCGAAGTCGAAAATCTGCTTGCCGGAACAAAACTGAAGGTGCGCGCCCGCACTGTGGTCAATGCCACCGGCCCGTGGGCGGACGGATTGCCGCACAGCCGCGTGAAACTGCGCGTGACCAAGGGCATTCATCTGGTGGTCGAGCGCAACCGCGTGCCCGTGCCCGACACCGTCGTCATGACCGAGGGCAAACGCATCCTCTTCGCCATTCCGTGGGGCGAGCGGACGATCATCGGCACCACTGATACCGATTACGACGGGCCGCTGGACCAGGTCACCGCGGATACGGAGGACATTCGTTACGTGCTGGCCATCACCAAGCAGTTTTTCCCGCAGGCAAAACTCAGCGCGTCAGATGTGATCAGCGCCTGGGCCGGTTTGCGTCCGTTGCTGGCGGATCCCAACGGCAAACCTTCGGACATTTCGCGCTCGCACGAAATCCGCACCCCCGAACCGGGCTGGTGGGATGTGGCGGGTGGCAAGCTGACCACCTACCGGCTGATGGCCGAACAAACGGTGGATCAACTTGTGAAGTGGCTGACCAAACAGCGGGTGGTGAATGGCCACACCCAACCGTGCCGGACGGCGGTGGAGCCGCTGCTGCCGGTTTCCGAAACGGCGAACTTGAGCGGGATTCTGCCGCCGCCGTTCAACCGCGCCGCGGTGGAGCATTTTTGCACGAACGAATGGGCTGTGCATCTGGACGACGTAATGGTGCGGCGCACGAGCTGGCATTACTATTACTGGGACGCCGCCGCCAAAGCCGGGCAAGTGGCCGACTGGATGAGCGACCTGTTGGGCTGGTCCGAGGCGCAACGGACGAACGAACTTGAAAACTATCGTGCGGCCACCGCCTCAGAGTCGGTCTCCGAATCCTCCACCCTGGCGAAATCGCGGCAACTGAATGCGCAATCAAGTCTTCCGGTGGTTTAGGCCCGCTCCCCATACCCCGCGGCTTTCCCCGGCCGAGGTGGATCGGCTTTATCCCGCTTACCGCTGGCGCGTCTTCGAAGCGGCGTTCATGGCGTATGCCATGTTCTACATCGTCCGCAATAACTTCGCGCCGGTGGCCAAGGAAATTGGCGAGGCGCTGAGTTACGACAAGTCCATGATCGGCGACCTTCTCGCCGGCACGGCCATCGCCTACGGCCTGGGCAAGTTTGTGATGGGTTATTTCGCCGATCGCAGCGACGCGCGCAAATACATCGCCTTTGGCATGTTGCTGACGGCCGGGCTGAACTTCCTGTTCGGCGCCACTTCAAATTACTGGGGTCACCTGCTGCTCTGGACACTTAACGGTTTCGTGCAGGGCATGGGGTACGGTCCTTGTGCGCGCGGGCTTTCGCACTGGTACAGTGCGCGCGAACGCGGCACCATTTTCGGCGTCTGGAACATCTCGCACAACATCGGCGGCGGCATTGCGGGCGTCGTTGCCGCCAAGTGCGCCGAGATGTGGGGCTGGCAATCGGCCTTCTACGTGCCCGGCGGCATCGCCGTGCTCGGGGCGGTTTATCTTTTCTGGCGGATGCGCGACACGCCGCAATCGGTCGGCCTGCCGGCGATCGAGGAATACAAGAACGACTGGCCGCCCGACGAAAAGGAGCAGCACGAGCGCGAACTCTCCGCGCGCGAGTTGCTGATGAAATACATCTTCCCCAACAAGCTCTTGTGGATTCTGGCACTGGCCAATGTCTTCGTCTATATCGCCCGCTATGCGATGGTGGATTGGGGGCCAACGTATCTCAAAGAAGTCAAAGGTGCTTCACTCACAGCGGGCGGCTTCAGCACCACGATCATTGAATTCGCCGGTGCCGCCGGAATGCTCACGATGGGCTGGCTGTCCGATAAATTGGGAGGCTACCGCGCGCGGGTGAGTGTGGTCGCGATGATTCCGCTGGTGTTCGCTTTCGCCGCCATCGCCTTCGTGCCAGCCGAGTTGCTGTGGGTGGACATGGTGCTCTTTGGCGTGATCGGTTTTCTCGTGTATGTGCCCGTGATGTTTTCCGGCGTGATGTCTCTGGACCTGACCTCGAAGAAAGCCGTGG
>JAANMV010001006.1_pt1 | contig 32854 bp, 27 predicted proteins | sample 7279661 | NCBI WGS metagenome assembly JAANMV01 (sample SAMN14094540, study PRJNA606508) | bioreactor metagenome | isolation source: A lab-scale SPAN reactor treating ammonium-rich wastewater day 121 | place: Ireland: Galway | collected 2017-05-16
TTATAGAATTGATCTTGCAATTGTTATGGTGCCAAAGCAATTTGTCGAAGATACAATCAAAGAATTGATTGCTAAAAAAACTCAGGCTATTATACTGATTACTGCCGGATTTAAAGAAACAGGTGAGGCAGGTGCAGATGCAGAGGAAAGAATTTTAAAAATTATTCGTGATTCCAATGCAAGATTAGTCGGACCTAATTGTATGGGAATAATAAATACTCTTCCATCGGTTAAAATGAATGCGACTTTTGTAGCAGAGGAACCAAGAACCGGAACAATGGCTTTCTGCTCGCAAAGCGGTGCTATCGGTGCGGCTGTATTAAATTCGTTGCGCGAAACCGATATTCGTTTCGGACAGTTTATCAGCGTAGGCAATAAAGCTGATGTTAATGAAAATGATCTGCTTGAGTATTGGCAGGAATGTAAAGATGTTAATGTAATCACTTACTATCTTGAAAGCTTTGTTGACGGTGAAAAGTTCATTAAATATTTTATTGATGAAAAGATCACAAAACCGGTAATTGTTCTTAAAGGCGGAAGAACATCAAGCGGAATTAAGGCTGCTTCATCGCACACTGGCGCACTTGGCAGCAGTGATAAGGTTGTTGATGCGATATTAAATCAGTTTGGAATTATCCGTGCTGATGATCTGAATGATATGTTTAATACTGTAAAAGGCTTTGAGGAATTTCCCGCACCAAAAGGTAACCGTGTTGCGGTTGTAACAAATGCAGGCGGACCAGCAATCCTAACAGTTGATACACTTGAAAAGAATAAGCTGGTTTTAGCAGATCTTACACAGCAAACAAAGTCAAAACTAAAAGAAATTGTTCATCCGGAAGGAAGCGTTAATAATCCCGTTGATCTTCTTCCGGGCGGAACAGCAGAACAGTTTAAAGCTGTAAATGAAATTCTTGTTCAGGATGAAAATGTTGATTCAATTATATCAGTTTTTGTTGAACCGATAATGGTGAAAGCTTTACCTGTAATAGAAGGAATAAACGAAATTAAATCTGATAAACCGGTCTTTCAGGTTGTTATGCCGTTACCTGAATTCTGGCAGGAGTACAGAGCTGAGTCAAAAACTAAACGTGCGTTATTCAGAAGACCTGAAGACCCGGCAGTTGTTATTAATAATCTGTTAAAATTCCGGGACAGAAAAATCAACTTAAACAGAGTTAGTTGTGATGAATCTATAAAGGATTTTAATCTGTCGAATAAAGCAGGACAGTTTCTTAATCAAAACGATGTTACTGAATTGTGCAATTACTATCATTTACCGATTGTAAAAAATGAAATACACAGTATTGATGAGCTGAATAAAAAGGAAATCCATTTCCCTGTTGTTCTGAAAGCTGTTGGTGAAAAGATTATTCACAAAACCGATTTGAAAGGTGTTGTGCTTAATATTAAAACCAAGTCTGAACTTATTAAAACTTGTGAAAAAATGATTTGGGATTTTAGCAGCAGAAACATACAGCTTGATTCATTTCTGATTCAGCCGTTTTTAACATCTAAATTTGAATTATTAGTCGGAGCTTTCCGTGACCATAGTTTTGGTCCGATGATTATGTTTGGTTCCGGCGGCAAGTATGTTGAATATCTTGACGATACAGTTATGCGCTCTGCTTATCTGACTGAAAATGATGTTGATGAAATGATCAACTCAACAAAGATAGGGAAAATAATTCAGGGTGTCCGCGGCGAAGATTCTGCTGATATTAACACTTTAAAAACTGTTATCAAAAATCTTGCACAGATGATGATAAATCATAAAGAAATTATGGAGGTTGACTTAAATCCGTTGATGATAACATCCGAAAACAAAATTTTTGCTGTTGATGTGCGAATTAAATGTTAATGTGCTTAACCTTCGAGGATGAATAACCACAGCCTCGGAGGTCTGATTTTTCAAACTCGTATTTTCAAAATATCATTCCTAAATTAAGCTATGAACCGAAAAAAATTTATAACATCGCTTTCTGTTGCTTCAGTTGGGGCAGCTGTTTTCTCACCTTTAATTCTTGCTCAACCTTCGAGACTGCAAGAAAGAAATCCCGAAGGCTGCAGAATAGATGAACCACCTTTAATAAAACCGCCAGGATTAAAAGCTGGTGATAAACTTGCAATTGTTGCACCGGGCAGTTATATCTCCGAAGATGACTTGCAGCAATCGGTTAAAAATCTTACTCAACTTGGATTTGAAACTACATATTCAAAGAAAGTACTGCTGCAGACCGGATATTTTGCCGGCAGTGACAAAGACCGTGCTGATGATTTGATGGAAAAATTTGAAGATAAATCTGTTAAAGGAATTGTGTGTGCCCGCGGCGGTTATGGCTGCACCAGAATACTTCCTATTCTGAACAATGATATAATAAGATCAAATCCAAAAGTGCTTATTGGTTACAGCGATGTTACTGCATTATTGTATGGTATTTATCAGAAAGCAGGTTTGATAACTTTTCATGGTCCGGTTGGCACATCAACTTTTAATGATTACTCTGTGAATAATTTTAAAAGAGTCTTAATGGATTCTAAAAAAAATGCAATATTTAAAAATGCAGAAGATGAAACTGATGAGAATAAATATGGAGTTACTACTATTGTAAAAGGTAAAGGTACGGGCAGATTAGTTGGCGGAAATTTATCCATTATGGTTTCGCTTATCGGAACTGAATTTGATGTTGATTATTCAGGTAAAATAATTTTCATTGAAGAAATCGGGGAAGAACCTTATCGTATAGATAGAATGCTTACGCAATTAATTCAATCCGGAAAATTTAATAATGCTGCCGGTATTATGATGGGTATCTTCAGCAAATGTGAAAGCAAGGTTAAAGATCCATCATTTGATAAAACCTTTAATTTAATGGAAGTACTGAAAGAAAGACTTGGCAATCTTAAAATACCTGTTGTTTACGGAATGTCTTTCGGTCATATAGTAAATAAATTTACAATACCATTTGGTGTACTAGCCCAACTTGATGCAGACAATCGAACATTTACCTTGTTAGAAAAAGCGGTTATTTAATCAGACAAAAAATTTTAACAGCTATGAATTAATGACAAAAAGGAGAATTAATTTGAAAAAGATAATCTTTTTGATTGCAATTATAAGTATAACCCAGCTTACCGGTTGTATTATATTTAATACTGTATCTTATGAAGTTAGTATGAATGATGATGGAACTGGAACAGCTACTGTTTTTATTGAAGATATAAATACAGATGCAACTACACCTGAAGCAATTGAAGAAGAAGTAAATAGTATTCTTCTGCATGGATTAAAAAAACAGCAGTTTATCGATGATATGAAAGCTGAGGGAAAATATATTATTTCCCGCACTGTTGAAGTAAAGGATGATAAACTGAATGCAACTGTTAAATATAAGTTTGATGATGTTGGTGAAGTTGAAAACATGCAATATGAAGAGCCGTATTATTTTTTAACAATTCTGCCAACAGATAGTATTATTTCAACTAATGGGCAGATTAACAAAACCAAAGATTATCAGAGAATCATCTGGGATAAATCCATAAAAGTATTAAAGTTTAAAATGTTCGGTGATGATACGAATAGAGAAGGTTTGACTTCACTCGCAAAGTTTTATGAGAAAGAGGATTGATGTTTGTTGAAGTTGTTTTTCAGATGCCATTCAGAAAGGCATTTACTTATTCAGTTCCTAAGGAATTAGAAGAATTTGTAAAAGTAGGAGTAAGGGCAGTTGCTCCTTTTGGAAAAAGAACTTTAACAGGATTTATTATAAATATTCCGGATTCAATCTCATTAAAAAGAGATGAAGTAAAACCAATTACCGATGTACTTGATGATAGAGCTATCTTTACAAAAAAATCGATAAAGTTTTACGAATGGTTAGCTGAGTATTATTTATGTTCTCTTGGAGAGGCATTAAAACTTCTTGTACCTCAGGGAACTGATGTTGAATCAAAGAAAAAAATTGTTGTCGATAAAGAATTTGTTAATGAACTCTTATTAAAAGAGAAAAGAAAAGATTCTGTAAATTTCAAGCTTCTTCTTGAGCTGTCCCAAAAAAACGAAATAAGTTTTACTTCTCTCCAAAAAGCTGTAAAGAAAAAAAATATTTATTCACAGATAAGAAAATTACATAATCAGGGAGCAGTAACTATTGTAGATGAAATTAAGGAAGCTGCGGTAAAAATAAAAAAAGTAAAGTACGTTAAGCTTGCTAAAAGCATTGCAGAAATTTACTCTTCATTTCCTGAGCTGGACAGAAATTCTCCAAAGCAGGTTAAAATATTATTGAAGCTGATTGAAGCAAAGGATATTGCTTTCCCTGCTGCTGAACTTCTTCATAAAACAGAATCCTCTCAATCATCGTTAAACGGATTAGAACAGAAAGGTTTAGTTAAAATATTTGAAAAGGAGGTTGACAGAAGATTTAAGGAACATTATGAAGAAAAGCATCAGCAATTAATTCTTACTGAAGACCAGCAGGAAGTTGTTGACGAAGTTTCAGGATCTTTAACCGAAGATGAGTTTAAAACATATTTACTGCACGGAGTAACCGGAAGCGGTAAAACTCAGGTTTATATTGAATTAGCAAAAAAAGTTTTGGGAAAAAACAAATCGGTTTTAATTCTTGTTCCCGAGATATCCCTTACACCTCAAATTACCTCGCGGTTCTTTAACAATTTTGGTGAAACTGTTACTGTTATTCATAGCCGTATGTCGGCTGGAGAAAGATACGACTCGTGGCGCAGAGTGTTAAATGGAAAATCAAAAGTTGTTATTGGTGCCCGCTCAGCTTTATTTGCACCATTGGATAAAATTGGTTTAATCGTAGTTGATGAAGAACATGACGCAAGTTACAAAAGCTTTGAAATGACTCCGAAGTATAATGCCCGTGATTCAGCGGTTATGCTTGGCAGTATTTTCAAATGTCCGGTTGTTCTCGGTTCTGCAACTCCTTCAATTGAAAGCATGTATAATGCGGAGATTGGTAAGTATAAATTATTATCACTTCCTAAAAGGATTGACGATGTAAAACTGCCGAAAATTATCTTTGTTAATATTGATCACGAAAAAAATAAATCTAAAACCGAAACTGTTTTTTCAAAGGTTTTATTAGATAAAATAGAAGACCGGTTAAAGAAAAAAGAAGGAATAATTATTCTGCAAAACAGACGAGGCTTTTCTACACAAATATTTTGTAGCGATTGCGGTGAAGTTGAAATGTGTGAAAACTGCTCTGTGCCGATGGTTTATCACATAAATCAAAATAAAATACAATGCCATTACTGCGGATTGATAAAACCTGTTCCGGGCGCCTGTACTCATTGCGGCTCAATAAATATAAAGTACTTCGGAACCGGAACTGAAAGGGTTGAAGATGAGTTGCAATTTTATTTTCCAAATGCAAAAGTTGAAAGAATTGATTCCGACTCTATTACAAAAAAAGCCTATCTGAGTAATCTTCTTCTTAGTTTTAGTAAGGGTGAGATTGATATCCTTGTCGGGACTCAGATGGTTTCCAAAGGATTGGATTTTGCACGGGTTACACTGGTTGGAGTGATATCTGCTGAAACAACTTTGTGGCTTCCTGATTTTCGGGCTGATGAAAGGACATTTCAGCTTCTTACACAAGTTTCAGGCAGGGCAGGACGAAGCAAGGCTGAAGGTGAGGTTATAATACAAACTTATAATGAAAGAAACTTTGTGCTTAAAAAAGTATTTGAAAATGATTATTCAGGATTTTATGCAAAAGAAAAAGCAGACAGAGAAAAAATGGGCTATCCGCCGTTTACAAGAATTGCTTTGATTGAATCAAAAGATAAAGATATTAATAAAGCTAAAGGCGCAATTACTGATTTTTATAAAGAGATAATTAAGTTTAAAAAGCTTCTAAAGATATCTGATCCAACTACTGCACAGATATTCAAGCTAATGAATAATTATCGCTATCATATCCTAATAAAAAGTTTTAAAGATAAAGATCCGGGCGGCTCGGTTTTAAGGAGAGCAATATTAGATTCATGGACTGAGTTTAACAAAAAATCACGTTTCAGAGATGTTAATTTGTTTTATGATGTTGACCCGCAAAGTATAATGTAAAGAATTAATTATATTTATCTGAGAAATATTTTCTAATGCAGAATTCAAAAAGGAAACTGACGATGCTCAATAGATTTATGAAAGTAAGAGTTAATACGTCTGTTAAAATATTTGTTGTGTTGTTATCACTTTTAAGCGTATTAATTTTTACTCAATGCAGTCGGGAGGTACGAAAAAACAAGGATATCGTAGTAATTGGTATTAGTGCCGATGTTTCAACATTGAATCCGATGTTTGCATTTGATCTGCAAGAAGGACATCTGACTGATCTTTTGTATTTAAAGCTGGCAATTGAAAAATGGAACGACTCATTAGGATTGATAGAATTTGAACCAATGCTTGCTGAAAGCTGGAGTGTACAGCCTGATTCTAATTTGATAACTTTTAATCTAAGAGATAATCTATACTGGTCTGATGGTGTACCAATAACTATAGAAGATATTATATTTTCATTCGATGTATATTCTGATCCCGCAGTAAACAGCCGGTTGTACGGCTTGTTTGAAAATTTCTTTACAGATGAAAACCTGCACATTGATTTAAATAAATCATTTAGAAAAAATTCGGAAAAGAGTTTAACTGTTTTCTTTAAAGATTATAAACAATATTCTTTTCTTGATTTTAATTTTGCAATACTTCCTGCTCATGCATATAAAAATGTTTTAAGAGAAAACATTGAAACTAACGAGCTTAATTTTAAGCCAGTTACGAGCGGCCCGTTTAAATTGTTTAAGTGGGACCGTGATCAGAAGATTCATCTTGTTGCCGACAGTTTATGTTATCTTTACAGCAAAAAGAATATTCAGGAAATAATCTTTAAAGTTATTTCAGATGATTTTTCAATGTTTACCCAATTGACAACAGGTGAAATTGATTTAATAGAAAATTTTGAAGCCGAAAAAATTAAGAAACTTGAGGACTATAATCAGATAACAGTTGGTTCAATTAAAGGAAGGGATTTTGATTATCTGGGCTGGAATAATATTGATCCGGCTGCATTTCAGAAGAATCAAATAAGGGCTAACAAATTTTTTGCTTCAGCTAAAGTCAGAAAAGCTCTTTCTATAAGTATTAATCGCAATGAGATATTTAATTCAATAATAGGAGAATCAGGGCAGATTTATGATTCACCGATATCTCCGGTCTTTAAATCATATATTGACTCTTCATTGTTTAATTTTGTGTATAATCCTTCACTTGCAAAAAAGATGCTTGAGGAAGACGGATGGAAAGATTTAAACGGAGATGGAACACTTGAAAAGAACAACAGTGAGTTTTCATTTGAGATTTATTCTAATATCGGAAATCCAATTCGTGAGTATGCGGCAAATATTATAAAAAATAATCTGAAAGAAGTTGGAATTGAAGCCAGAATAATTTTTATTGATAAAGCCGGATTTATAGATGGGTTAATAAACAAAAAATATGATGCGTGGCTTTCGGGATGGACTGTTCAAATTCCGATAAATCTGGATAACTTCAGCAATCCAAACTCTGAAAAAGGAATGTTTAATTTTTCCAGTTACAACAATCAGGATGTAAATGAACTCCTGAGCAGGCTTAATCCTGCTGATAGCCAGGATAAGTATATAACTACATATAAAACTATCAGTAAAATATTTAAGGATACTGAACCAATAACTGTTCTTTTCTGGCAGGATAACATTATCGCATATAATAAAAAAATTAAAAACATAAGTTTTTCTCCATTAGGATTATATGTTGATGCGTGGGAATGGGAAATTGAAAAGTAAAATGTTATTAAAACCTTCGAGGTTTTTAAAACCCCGAAGGCTTAACTAGTACAAAACACTAATTCACAAAACATTATCTTATCATATTTCCAAAAATTGACGGTGCAAGTTGACTTAAGCCGAATATAATGAACATAAAAATTAACCAAGCCGCTAGTGAAGTAATGATATATTTATTTGTATTGTTACTCTTAAACATTTTTGCGAACGAAATTCCAATCACAACATAAAACCATATTGTAAAGAGATCTAATCTGCTTAATAAAAATCCGGGAAGAGTCTTTAAATCCATACTCATAAGCGTAGCGGGATTTAATCCTGTTAACATTTTACCCATCAGCATCCCGGTAATTACCAGAATTATACTTCCAAGTACTGAAATATAAAGTGGCAAACCCATTGCAGTCATAGCCTGACTATAGCTGCCATCTCCCTTAAGAGCAAATTTTGCAAGCAAAAAGGCAAGAGTTGTAATAATAAAAAACCACAAAATCATAATAATAAATACACTAATTGATGGGATCAGATACATGAACATTGGATTATTAACAAACTGTGCTGATTGTTCCATTTGTTCATCTGCTTGCTCTCTGCTCATTTGTCCGCTTTCAACCATCTTATCAAACTGCTCGCGCATTGCTTTTTGCTGCTGCTGCTGTATTTCATATTTAATTTCCGGATTAGACATATAAATGAAAGTTGAAACTATTGCAACGATTATCAGCGCTAAAAGCGGTAGTATCCAGTCAGCAGCTTTAGTCGGAAAGAAAACAAGTTTAGAAAAGAGAGTTGATGGCTCAGATATCACCCCAACGATTTTATCGGTATGAGAAAGTTCCTCAATTTCTTGTTTTGATTCTTGAGGTTGTAAAGTATCTTCAGTTTCCATTGCTTCTCCTGTTTATTTTTGAAATGACACATAAGAAAACTATTTATCATTTGTCCAAAAGGCAATAAGAAAGCAGAAATATCTCTGAGTTTTAAGATTTAACTTTTTGTAAATTTGCATAAGAAATTTTTTACTCAATTCTATCATGGATATTTTATGAAACCTAAAACCATTATTGAACCATTCAAAATTAAATCAGTTGAACCCATCAGATTTACAACCAGAGAAGAAAGGGAAAAGTTTCTTAAGGATGCCGGTTATAACGCTTTCTTACTTCATGCTGATGATGTTTTAATTGATCTGCTTACAGACAGCGGAACTTCTGCAATGAGTGCAAAGCAGTGGGCGGGAATTATGGACGGTGATGAATCTTATGCAGGATCAAAAAGTTTTTACCGGTTTGAATCTGTTGTCAGAAATATTACCGGAATGAAATTTATTATCCCAACCCATCAGGGAAGAGCAGCAGAAAAAATATTGTTTACTCTTGTCGGCGGAGCCGGAAAGTATATTCCTAACAACTCACACTTCGATACAACCCGTGCTAATGTTGAGTTTAGCGGTGCAGAAGCAGTTGATCTGTTAAATGAAGTTGGAAAGCATCCTGAGATTCGTGCTGATTTTAAAGGTAATATGGATATAGAAAAACTTGAGGCTTTTATAAAAGAAAAAGGCGTTGAAAACATTCCGCTTTGTATGATTACAGTTACAAATAATTCAGGCGGCGGTCAGCCTGTTTCAATGCAGAATATAAGAGAGACAAAAGAAGTTTGTAAGAAATATAACATCCCGCTTTTCCTTGATGCCTGCCGTTTTGCAGAGAATGCTTATTTCATTAAGCTTAGAGAGAAAGGATATGAAAACAAAACTCCACTTGAAATTGCACAGGAAATGTTTTCTTATGCAGATGGTGCAACAATGAGTGCAAAAAAAGATGCGCTTGTAAATATCGGCGGATTTCTTGCACTGAACGATGAACAGCTTGCAATGAATAGCAGAAACCTTTTAATAGTTACTGAAGGATTTCCTACTTACGGCGGACTTGCCGGGCGCGATCTCGAAGCAGTTGCACAAGGGCTGTTAGAAATTGTTGATGAATCTTATTTACAGTATAGAATACGAAGCGTAGCATACCTGGGAGAAAAATTAGTTGCGGCAGGTGTCCCGATTATTGAACCGCCCGGAGGACATGCAATTTATATTGATGCAAAAAGATTTTTGCCTGATATACCTGCTGAGCAGTTTCCGGGGCAATCAATAGTAGCCGAGTTGTATCTGGAAGGCGGAATACGTGCAGTTGAAATTGGAAGCGTAATGTTTGGTAAGTATGATAAAAACGGAAAATTTATTCCTTCAATGATGGAATTAGTCAGACTTGCTATTCCGCGCAGAGTTTACACCCAAAGCCACATTGATTATCTGATTGAAGTAATAGTTGAAGTTTATAAAAATCGTAATAAACTAAAAGGTTACAAAATAACTTATGAAGCACCAATGCTGCGGCATTTTACTGCACGGTTTGAGCCGATAAATTAAATTTAACATGAATGTCATTACGAATCCCGATATAATCGGGATGAAGCATTCCATAGAACAAACTTGTTTAATTATTAGATTGCTTCAATCGCAATGACTCGAAAGGAAAATGAAACTAAAAAAACTTTACAAGCACGATAACAAAAGGCAGATCTGGAGGATTCTTCCAACGACTGAAAACAGGGTGGTATTGGAGGAAAGGGACCCGGTCTCTAAAGAAGTTTTCTTTTGTTGTTTTGATATTGAATCAGGAAGAAAAATATTTAATCAATGGCAGCTTGATGAGAAAAACTGGTGCGGTATTGAATCTATATACAAAGACATCATCTATTTTCATCTGTATGGTAAACCTGATATGCCTGATCACAAAAGTATAATTGCATTTGATATAAAAACTCAAAATATAATTTGGAGTAATGATTATTTCAGATTTTCTTCTGTTTACGATGATAAGATTTATTGCTTCAGGCAGGGATTTGAATCAAGTACATATTATTCACTTGATTATTTGTCTGGTGATATTATAGATGATTTAGGAACAGATGTTTCTACTATTAAGCTGATTAAAGAGAAAGCAGATGAAGAGTTCTGGAAACAGAATTATATTTTTCCATCATACTTTAATCGTAATGATGATACACTCGAAGATTATGAAAAGTATTTTAGGGATTTAATCAGCAGTAGAGTAATTAAGGGAGAAATAAGTTTCATCGAATTTAATGAATTGCTTTTATACAGTTTTCATGAAGTAAATAAAAATAATTTATTAAGTAATATTTTTTATGCTTACGATAGGTTAAGAAATAAAATTGTTCTGGAAGAAACTTTGGATAAAAATTTGACTAATTTGATACCGGAGTCTTTTTTTGTTAAAGATAATTTTCTTTTTTTGATTATTGATAAGACTAAGTTATTTATTTATAAAATTATTTAACGGTGTCATTGCGGGTCCCGATTAAATTGTGAAGAAGCAGTCTGTTTTACAGCAGACCACTTCAGTCCACTCGTAATGACTTCAAGTTTAACTATATGGAAATATCATCAGAAGAAAAAGAAATCCTGCTTATCACAGCCCGTCAGGCTATTGGTTCTTTGTTTGATGGCAAAAAACCGGAAGAGCCGGATTATAATAAATATCCATTATTGAAAGAAAAACTCGGTGCTTTTGTAACCCTGACTATCGGCGGAAAGCTGCGCGGGTGTATAGGATATATAGTAGGAAAAGAGCCATTGTTTCAAACGATTAGCTCCGCTGCAATTCATGCCGCTGTTAATGATCCGAGATTCCCTGCGTTGAAAATATTTGAATTAGAAAAGATCAGAATTGAAATTTCAATTCTTTCAGAATTTACTCCGATTAAAAGTTATGACGAAATTATAATCGGCACACACGGTTTATATCTTGATGAAGGCGGCGGAGGTTTATTACTTCCTCAGGTTGCTGTGGAGCATAAAATGAATCATGAAGATTTTCTATCTGCACTTTGTAACAAAGCAGGCTTTTACAGAGATTTTTGGAAAGAAAGAATGCTGAAGATAAAAGTATTTTCCGCTGAAATATTTTCTGAAGAAGAAAGAGGGAGATAAGGAGATTTAATATGAAAATCAGGCATCAACAGGTAGCAGGATATTTTTATTCTGCAGATAAAGAAAAATTGCATAAGGATATTGCTTTGTTACTTCAATCTGCCAAAACAGAAAAATCTTTTGAGAAAATATTTGGAATAGTTGCACCTCACGCCGGTTATGTTTATTCTGGTAAAACTGCAGCTTATGTTTATAATTTATTAAAAGATAAAACATATAACACTGTTATTGTGATATCTCCGAGCCATGCAGAGTATTTCCCCGGCATCACAATTTATGATGGGGATGCTTATCAGACCCCTTTAGGTATTGTAGAACTTGATCAGGTGATGAGCAGTAAAATTATTGAGAATAGTAAAATTATATTCAGAGGAATTCAGGGACACAGAAAAGAGCACGCACTGGAAGTTCAGATACCTTTTCTTCAGTCAGTATTAAAAGAATTCAGAATCGTTCCAATAGTTATGGGTGATCAAAGTAAGATGTTTGTGGATCATCTTGCAGAAAAAATTGCTTCAGCCGCTGATGAAAATACCCTTGTAGTAGCCAGTTCGGATATGTCTCACTTTTATGATTCAGAAGAAGCTGATGTTTTAGATTCAGTTGTAGAAAAAAGAATTAATGAATTTGATTTTGAACAGCTTATGAAAGACCTTGATGACAAGGAATGTGAAGCCTGTGGAGGCGGTCCTATTGCTGTAATGATGAAAGCCGCATCGCTGAAAAATATAAACAGATCTTTGGTAATTGACAGAAGTGATAGCGGAGACGTTACGGGTGATAAATCTGAAGTGGTTGGTTATTTATCTGCAGTGGTTTATAGTTAAATAGATTAAAAATTCCGGATTAACACTTTATAAATTTATTGAGCAGCTGATAATTATTTCAGTAAACTTAAAATTTGTTTTAGTATTTAATAACTGGTCTTAAAAAAAACTTACGATATAAGTTGCAAGTTTATAAGTTCCCATAGCAAAGACTGCCGAAAGTGGAATTGTAAGAACCCAAGCCCATAAAATATTTCTTGCAACTCCCCAGCGCACCGCAGAAAAACCTTTTATAGAACCAACACCGATAATAGAACCTGTAATCGTATGAGTTGTACTGACTGGTACACCTAATAATGTTGCCCAGATGATTGTTAATCCTGCTGAAGTTTCAGCACTGAAACCGCCAAAGGGAGTTAGTTTTGTAACTCTCATACCCAATGTTTTAATAACTTTCCATCCGCCGATTAAGGTACCGAGAGCAATAAAACCGTAACTTAAAATTACTACCCAGGCAGGAATATAAAATGTTGAGCCAAGCACTCCGTTTGTAAATAGTGCAACAGTGATTATCCCAATTGTTTTCTGAGCATCGTTTGAGCCATGACTTAAACTATAAATTGCCGCAGAAACTAATTGTAAATGTCTAAAATGTTTATCCACTTTACGGGGATTCATATCCTTAACAATCCACATTGTGATGATAGAAAAAATCAATGCCATCACCATTCCGATTATCGGGGCGAGAAAAATAAATATCACAACTTTTGTGTATCCGCTGATTATCAGTCCGCCAAATCCTGCTTTAATAAGTGCTGCTCCGCCGTAGCCGCCAATTATTGCATGAGATACACTAATAGGTAAACCTAAATGTGTTGCACTTGCGGTTAATAAAATTGCTCCTACTAAACCGGAAAGCACTACAAAATTATCAACAATATTTAAGTCAACTATACCTGTTCCGATTGTTGTTGCAACGTGCACTCCGAAAATAAAAGCTGCAATAAAATTAAAAGAGGCAGCCCACACAACAGCCTGCAGGGGAGTTAATACTCTTGTGGATACAATTGTGGCAATAGAGTTTGCAGCATCATTCATCCCATTATAAAAATCAAACACAAGCGCAAGAACAATAATCAGTATTACAATTTCCATTAACTTATCTTTATGTGTTCTTTATAAAAATTGATGTGATTACATTTGCAGTAGATTGGCATTTATCTGAAGTATCTTCAAGCAAATCAATTATCTCCTTTTTCTTTATCAATTCGATTGCATCTTTTTCTCTTTCAAACAATTCTTTAATTGCTTGCTGATAAACCCGGTCTGCTTCTCTTTCGAGTGATTTTACCGTTTTCATTTCATTGACTCTTTTTACTTTTAAATCCTGAATTGCAGCATCAAGTTCCTTTACCTGACTATGGATTATTGCAGCCAATTTATCAGCGTAGTCAATTTTTTTATTTATGTGAAAAGTTTCAACCCTTATAGTAGCGCCAAGCAGCATATCGCTGATATCATCAAGTCTTTTTGTCAGTGCAAATATATCTTCTCTGTCAAATGGAGTAATAAAAGTCTTGTTTAAACGGTTTGTAATTTTATATGTAATCTCATCGCACAATTCTTCGAGCGGCTTCATTTTTAAGATATGAGATTGAACATCTTCAAATTCAAATATCTTAACTGCATATCTTGCCATATCTTCAATATGGAAGATCATTGTTCTGAAGTTTTCAAAATACTTCTCTTCTTTAGGTAAAAATTTTTTAAACATAACTCATCAGTGTTTTTGATGTGACTTTTAATAATATGTTGATTTATCTCTCCAAAGCTAAGGAATGGATAGTAATTCACAAACAAAAATTTATCAAAAATTCATGTTGTTTTACTATATTCACACACAAAAATTGAATAATATTTAAGGTGCTTTGTGAGCGATAAAAAATTAAAACCTGCGGAGGCTGTTGCAAATATTGTTTCTCTTGCAAAAAGAAGGGGATTTGTTTTCCAATCAAGTGAAATTTACGGCGGATTAAACGGCTGCTGGGATTATGGACCACTCGGAGTTGAACTGCTTAAAAATATTAAAGAGGAGTGGTGGAAGTTTATGACTTACCGCGATGATGTTGAAGGACTTGATGCATCTATTCTTATGCATCCAAAAGTTTGGGAAGCTTCCGGGCATGTTGAAAATTTTACTGATCCAATGATTGACTGTAAACAATGTAAGTCCCGGTTCCGTCTTGATGTGTTAGGTGACTCAATAAATGAAAAGAAAAAAGAAAAAGCCTTAACTGAATTAAAAAATGATTTTATAAATAATGCTGAAGTACTTAGTAAAATTGAGGGCATTATTAATAATCCCGGTGATGAAAACCCATTTAATGTTTTACTGGAAGATGAGCAAGTAGGCAAAATACTGCTTTCTAAATTAAACTGTCCGCAATGCGGCAACGCAAATACTTTTACTGATGCTCGTAAATTTAATCTTATGTTTAAGACCTTTATTGGTCCGGTTGAAGATAGCGGAAGCGTGGTTTATTTAAGACCGGAAACAGCGCAGGGTATTTTTGTTAATTTCTTAAATGTTCAAAGCTCTGCAAGACAAAAACTGCCGTTTGGTATTGCACAGATTGGTAAAGCTTTCCGTAATGAAATTAACACAAAGAATTTTCTTTTCCGTACAAGAGAATTTGAGCAGATGGAGATGCAGTATTTTGTAAATCCAAACGAAGATAAAAAGTGGTATGAGTATTGGAAATCAGTAAGGCTGGAATGGTATAAATCATTAGGTATGACTTCAACCAAACTACGTTACCACGATCATCCGGTAAATAAACTTGCTCATTATGCAAAAGATGCAACTGATATTGAATATGAATTTCCGTTCGGCTGGGGCGAGATAGAAGGAATACATAACAGAACTAATTTTGATTTAACCCAACACGAAAAGTTTTCCGGTAAATCATTAAAATATTTTGATGATGAAAGTAAAGAGAAATATGTTCCGTTTATTATCGAAACATCCGCAGGTGCAAGCAGAAGTTTTATGGCTTTTTTAATTGATGCGTATTACGAGGAAGAAGTTAATGGTGAAATGCGGTCTGTTCTTAGATTTCATCCTAAGCTTGCACCGATAAAAGCGGCAATCTTTCCATTAGTTAATAAAGATGGAATGCCTGAAGCTGCACGAGAAATTGAAAAAGATTTACGCCGTAACTTTAAAGTATTTTACGATGATAAAGGAGCAGTCGGAAGAAGATATCGCAGACAGGATGAAGCCGGAACTCCATTTTGTATAACCGTTGATACCCAAACAATGGAAGATAAAACAGTTACTGTTCGTGATAGAGATACAATGGTGCAGGAAAGAGTTGCGATTGATCAGCTAACAAGATATTTGAGTGATAAACTTTTAAGTTAATATTGTATGTTAAATGTTAAATTTTCAGTTAGGCGATTTTAATAATCGCCTTTTTTGTTTTATAAAATATTTTATTGCAGTTAAAGTATTGTTTTACCGGAGTATCTTATTTAAGCGTATAAATTTAATAACAGTTTCGACAGAAATTTGTCTCTATATTGCCTGAAAGTGTTTATTATATATCACCGGCATCTTGAATTTATACTCATTCCAGAACTCTTCTTTGAGCAGTAATTCAACCATAAAATATGCGACATTTATTCTGCTTGTTTTTCCCGCATCAAAAACAGGACTTCTTTTTGGTGAATCCACAATTTCATACACACTTACATTATCTTCGTTAATCAAAGTATCTGGTCTTACAGCTATCCATTCTATTTTAGAATTATTGTCTCCAATAACTTTCGAGAGATAAGTCCCTGCCTCAACATTATCCTTATGAGGAGGAAGTAAAAGTTTTAAAAGTGAAAGTATAATTCGATCTTTACGAGAATAATTCTCATTTAAATTTATATTAGTATTAGCTGTTGTGTTCATTAGGATAAGTTTTACTTTTTCTTTTTTACTTCTCTCAATTGCATTACAAATATTTTTTATTGAATCACTTACCAGCATTCTTGGCTTTCCAAATATTCCTTTGAAATTAATATTATGACCAAGACAGCAAATGACAGCATCACAATCCATTATTAACTCAATATTTTTATTCAAATCAAATTCGGCGATATTTCCAACTATCGTTTCCAGAAATTCAATATTTGACAAATCGTTTAATTTGTTGCTTGCGGATCTGATGACAACCTTAACATTTACACACAGATTAATTAACTGTCTGGCAACTAAACTACCTGTCCCACCCGTAGCCCCGAGAACTAAAACTTTCATTGTATTATCCATTTATTTTATATTTAATTAATCAGCATTCACATTTATTGCTACATTTCCTTTTTTATGTCCACGCTCAACATAGTAATGAGCATCCTTAACTTTATCCAGTGTATATTTTCTATCAATCACTGGTTTGAGTTTCCCTTTTACGATTAACTCATTAAGAAAAGACATATACTTTGTTTTTTCTGTTGTTGGATATTTAACAGATAGAAAAGTTCCATTACTCTTTAATACATGTTTGCATGATGATTTAGTTATCTTTCCAACAGCATCGAATATAACATCATATTTTATTTTACCTTTTCTAAAATCTTCATGGAGATAATCAATTACTTCATCAGCTCCAATTGATTTAACTAAATCGATATTATTGGCACTGCAAACTGCGGTTACTTCTGTATCAAAATATTTTGCTAGTTGTACTGCATAAGTTCCAACTGATCCTGATGCACCATATATAAGTATTTTTTGTTTCGGGATAATATTTACCTTTTTTAAGATATGAAGCGCGGTCATCCCACCAACTAGAATTACTGCTGCTTCAATAAAAGAAATATTATCTGGTTTTTTAACAATAACACTTCTTTTTGAGGTTTCAGGAACACAAACAAATTCAGCATTAGCACCAAACTCTAATCCTGATGTAGTGCCGTAAACGTTGTCACCTTTATTAAATCGACTTACATCTGAACCAATAGATTCAACCACACCAGCAAATTCAACTCCAGTTATCTTCATAGGTTGGAAGCCAAACAAAAATCCTAACGGAACTAGAATGAAACGAGGTATCTTTCTCAGTTTTACATCACCAATGGTTACGGACGAAGCCATAACTTTTATCAGAACTTCATTTTGTTTTGGAATAGGTCTATCCAATTCTACAAGGTTTAGAACTTCAGGCGAACCGGATTTAGTACATACAATAGCTTTCATTATTTTCTTTATATTCAAATAATTTTAATTTATATCAGAATTAAAAAATTAAAACGGAATTATTTATTTCTAATTAAGTTTATACCATACGGAATTAATGCAATTGCCATTAAAATTGAAGCTGTTAAATTGATTATTTCAACACCATCAGGAGTTCCAATGAAAAGCATAGCAATTAAAAATAATATGCTTCTCCTCTGGAGATAATGAAGGGCAGGTTTCATCATATTCAGATGTGTTGAATGATCCGCCAAGTTTAATAGGAGAGCACCATTTTTCATCTTTTATTTATTCTCCAGATAATTTACAGTAAACAGAATCCAATCTTTAACAGATTTATCCAAATAAATGTCAGGTTGTATGCCGATATTATCAATTGGATAATCCGGGAGCCTCATTGATCTCCAGGTTGGCATCATCAGTTTATAGTTTTTGCAGCCGATACTAAAAAAACTTGCACTACCGTAATCCAGTGCACCATAAGTCGGGGTCCCCAATATTTTTACTTTTTTACTTTGCTTTGCCTCAAAAACAAATGCTTCTCCTGAACTTGCTGTCCTGTTGTTGGCGAGAATTACAACCTGCTTAGGGCTGTGTTCCGCAAGTATTATCTTATTGATATATACATCCGTAGAATCGGTATTTACAAATTCTCCCAATTTTCTTCTAAACATTTTTATCCATTCTGCAGCTTTTTTTTCCCCCTCCTCATCGTCATACCAAGTCTTAACTTCGTCAATGAGTGTTTCAGTCGCAAGAAACTCCATTCCAAGACCTCTAACTTCATTCGTAAGAATGTATGGGAATATATTTTCATAAGCCTCATATACTCCACCTAAATTATTTCTTACATCTATAATTAAATTATCACAACTCTCGATTACCTGCTTATTGTCAGCCAATATTTTATTAATAGGATCGACATAATTATGCTCAAAGCTTGAAAGACCAAGTATAGCTGTTTTATCAGTTAATTTTTTGAAATAACATCCTTGGATTTCATTTATTTTTGAATTGTATTCTGCCTCTGAAAGATTTGGCTTAGGAAACTCTTTTATATATCTTGAAAAATTAAAATATAAAATCCACCCGTCAACTAACTCGTACATTTCTTCAGATAAAGAGTGATCTCTTAAATAGTAATTCGCTTTTCCGTTTTCCAGTAATCTGAATTTAATTTCATTGGGCTTCCAATATGCAGTATCTGCTTCAATAATGAATCCGAGATATTCAGTGTTCGATTTGATTATTCCAACCTTATAGCTGCCCGATCTCCAAATCCCTTCAAACGGATCTGTAGTTGATTGTATTTTATTTTGAAATTCTTCTTCAGTTATAGATACTCTGTTATCAGCTATTTTGTTGTTTTGAACTTTCTGCCCGTCGTCAATTTGGTACACCGTAATATGTCCATCCTTAAAAAATTTAATGTAGCTTCTCAATAAATCAATGCAATCGATATCCTTATTTCTGTGAGTCTTTTCAAGTAAGTTTTCTTTAAAATTCTTATACACGAGTTTATCTTTAGTTTTATCGTTAAACCCGGGATATTCGGTTTCTATTTTTTGAATTAATTGTTTTGATGCCTGCTCACAATTACAATCTGTTTGTTTAAAATCCTGACAAAAAGCGAGAGTTGTGAACATTATCATTATTAGTGATGTGAAAGCAATATTTTTCATTAGATACTCCTTATCCATTTATTAATAAATTCACTTGCTTGTATTACATTTGATTTTCCGTGTGAACCATTTTCTATCAATCACTGGTTTGAGTTTCCCTTTTACGATTAAATCATTAAGAAAAGACATATACTTTGTTTTTTCTGTCGTCGGATATTTAACAGACAGAAAAGCTCCTTTATTCTTCAGCACATTTTTGCAGGATGCTTTACTTATCTTTCCAACAGCATCAAAAATGATATCATAAGATTTTTTCCCAATTCTAAAATCTTCTTTTTGATAGTCAATTACTTCATCAGCTCCAATTGATTTAACTAAATCCATATTATTGGCACTGCAGACTGCTGTTACTTCAGCCCCAAAATATTTTGCAAGTTGTACTGCATAAGTTCCAACTGATCCGGATGCACCATAGACAAGTATTTTTTGTTTAGAGATAATATTTATCTTTTTCAAAATATGGAGCGCGGTCATTCCACCAACTGGAACAACTGCTGCTTCAATAAAAGAAATATTATCAGGTTTTTTAACAATAACACTTTTCTTTGAGATTTCAGGAACACAAACAAATTCAGCATTAGCACCAAACTCTAATCCTGAAGTAGTTCCATAAACGTTATCACCTTTATTAAATCGGCTTACATCAGAACCAACAGATTCAACCAAGCCGGCAAACTCTACGCCTGTTATTTTCATAGGTTTGAAGCCAAGCAAAAAACCTAAAGGAACTGTGATAAATCGGGATAACTTTCTCAGCTTCACATCACCAATGGTTACGGATGATGCTACAACTTTTACCAGAACTTCATTTTGTTTTGGAATTGGTGTTTCTAATTCTGTGAAATTCAAAACTTCAGGTGAACCAGATTTTTTACAGATTATTGCTTTCATTACTAAGAGTATTTAGTTGTTTAGTCTTTCATTAAATGCGTATAAAGTACCAGCTAATCCAGAGAGCAGAACTATCGGTACCAGAACTTTAATTACATAAGGAGTTCCAAAGAAATAGTATATAGGAAAAATAAGATCAGTTAATACAACAACGATAACTGAATATGTAACCAGGCTGAAAATGTATAAAGATATTTTAAAGTAACTTGTTCTTACAAGATACATTGGAGTTAAAAAATATAATGACATGAAAAAAGTTGGTATTGATGATAGAAGTGATACAATTATCGCATCCAAATTGTTCATAACAATCTCAAAAAAACTTTCTGTTTCCGCAGCAGGTAAGCCCGGCAATGAAGTTGAATCCTGCGCTGCCCACTTGAAATAAAGTATTAGAAATGGAATTGCCATCAAAAATAATATTTGCAAGGCTGACCTATTAATCGTGTTCATAATTTATCCTTTCTTATTAATAATTCATTTAAGCACAATCATTTTCTTTTGAGCACAAAAATTATTTGTTTTTAGAACATAGAAATAAATTCCGCTTGAAATACCGCTGGCATTAAATTCAACTTCATAATTTCCGGCTGGTTTAAATTCATTGACTAATGTTTCAACTTCATTTCCTAAAACATCATAAACTTTTAATGTAACAAATTGTTTATTGCTTATTGCATACTGGATATTAGTAGCTGGATTAAATGGGTTCGGATAATTCTGTTGAAGTTGAAAATCATTTAAACTTTGTCCGTCATCATTAACATCTGTCACTGGATCTGCGATTATAAGAGTGAATGTACAAGAAGCTTTTGCATTAGCAGTATCGGTTGCTGTTACTTTGATTACGATGTTTCCTGCATTTGTTGGTGTACCATAAAATAATCTAGTTAAAGGATCAAAGCTTAACCACGAAGGAAGAGGATTTCCATTGCTCAGAGTTGCAGAATATGTTAGTGTATTATTTCCATCATCATCAATAAATGTTGTATCTGAAAAAGTGTAATTGTAATTATATCCAACAGAATCAGTTTGATTTGGAATTTGGTTTAACAAATAAGGAGCAAAATTAGTGCTTCTCAGACTATCAAGAAGAGCATCTATCCTAACCCAATAAGTATAGTATGTATTCATACTTGTCCCGCCACTTGTAAAAAATAAATACTTATTATCATTAGAAACAAATTGTCCATATTCCCAAAACGCACCGGGCTTATTTATAGGTGCACCTAGTTTTTTGGGGTTAGTCCAATTACCATTATCTTTTTTATAACTTAAATAAATATCACCGGCACCACCTGTAACATTCCTGCTAAAAAAGATATATGATTCATCTGGCGCAATGTAAAAGTCATTTTCCTGAGCTGAGCTATTTAAAGGAATTCCAAAGCTTTGTAAGATAGTATCCTGGTTTACAACCATTACCCTGGAAATATTTCCATCTAACGGAGAACCCTCGTAGTATGATGATGCAAATGAGTTATTAAGATTTGTCCTCTGGAAATAATGCAAACGCTGGTTACCGGAAAGAAGTTTTGCAGGCACACTCCATCCTGAATCTGTCCGAATAGAATAGTAAGTATAAAAGATATTATTTTGCATATAAATAATGCTGTCATTAACCGATAAACTTGGTGCAGTATATCCTTCAAAAACAGTAAAAGGTCCCTGCCATTCATTATCCTGGTATTTATAACATCTTACCCTGTAACTGGAAGGCGTATAGCCATTTAGCTCTCCATAATAAATTTCTTTACCATCAGAGGTAATAGCTATTCTTTCGCAAGCGTGGTGCCCACTAGTAACAGTTAAGTTAAATATTTTTGGAGTACTTCCCGGAGCTGTTTGACCTAAATAAAGACTATCTTCTGGAATCGGTTGGGCAAATAATGAAAATGATGAATAGGTTATCATTGAAATGATAGCTAATAATTGTAATACTTTTTTCATAATAATTCTCTCAATAATTAAACATTGATTTGATTTTAATTTTTAATCAACAATAACGTTGATTAAACACACCTGAAAAATAATTTGTGAGAAGATGCTTGAGTAGAAATACCTTGTAAACTGCACCAGGGGTTGGCGAAATGCACGAAAAATACACTAAGAGTGGTTATCAGGAATGTTTAGAATTGGCAGTTGTGAATTGGAAATTATTGTGGATTATTAACCAAATAATTTTTAAACACCAATATTTTTTAGCTGGTTAATTTTATGACGACTAACAGGTAAACATTCACCGCTCTTTAATATAACTCGATATTTTCCTCCGCCAAGTGATTGGATTGATTCAATTTTGTCTCGATCAACGATATAAGATTTATGAATGCGATAATAGTTAGAAGGCAATAATGGTATAAGTTGTTTAATTGATTTGTCATAAATAATTGTATGATCATTTTGTAAATGAAGTTCTACATAAATGTTAGCAGATTTAAAGTATCTTATTTCTTCAAGGGGAATTACTTTTATTTCAAAACCCTTTTTAACGGAGAGATATTTTATCGAATGTCCGTCTAATGCATGACTGGATTTTAATCTCTGGAATGCTGCTTTAAGTCTTTCAATGTTGTATGGCTTGGGAATAAAATCTAAAACTCCGTATTCAAATGCTTCAATCGCTCTGCTGATGTTTGCAGAAATAACAATAGTATGGAATGATTGGCTTACAACTTGTTTTAGTAATTCAAATCCGTCTTTTGAGTTCAGATTAAGATCCAGAAGTAAAACATCAATCGGTTTTTCTTTTAGATAAATTAAAGCACTGTCAAAAGTAACTTCAATATGGATAGAAGTTATTTCTTTTTGCAAAATTTGTTCAACAAGAGACTTTATATCTTCAGCAGTCGGTCGTTCATCTTCAACAATTAAAATTCTCATATTAATTTCTAATCTCTATTATTGATTGCCAACCTATTTCAAATTTGTTTGAAGTAAAATTCCATTTGCCCGGGTAACTTTCCTCCAGTCTGCTTTTAATATATTTCGCACCAAAACCTGTTGATCCTTTTGTATCCTCCGTAATAAAATCACCATCATTAGTAAGAATATATTTTGTTGATTGTAGATTTTTTATTGACTGCAACTTAAAGGTGCCTTCAATTTTTTTTTCATAACCATGAGTTATTCCATTTTCAACAAGAGTGTGGACAATCATTGGGGGAATTAAATCTTTTTCATCAATATCCATTGTTTCCAAATTGTAATCAGCACCTTTTCTGTAACTCATAATTTTAAGATGAGCTTTGCATAAATCGATTTCTTGTGTAATAGGAATTAATTTTAAAGCAGAAACCTGATTTATCATTCTAAATTCTTCAGCAAGCGCTTCAATTAATTTTATGGCTGATGCCGAATCTTTTCTTAGCCAAGCAATTATTGATGTTAATGTATTTAATACAAAGTGCGGATTTATATTCTTCTTTAACAATTCATTTTCTAAACGTGCGGATTTGAATTGCGCTTCTCGTTCGGCTTTTTCGTTTCTGGCAAACTGTCTTGCTATAGAAAAGCTTGTACAAATTACCATAGTTGTTGCCAATCCCGCAAAAGCAAAATTGAAATAATATGCTGCCCAGGCTGCTATAATTCCTATGAAAATAATTACGCTTTCTTCCCGCCGTCTGTGTAAGGCCCAAATAGTGATTATGCTGCTTATAATTAAAACGGTTAGGGTCATTATATCAAATAGGTTTCCAATGTTTGTAAAAAACAAAAAGATGATAAGAGTGATCGCAACAATTACTCCTATGATTTTTTTAGGAAATGAAAACAGGTAGATAAAAAAAGTTGGGAACAGAACAGTAAATAAAAGTGTAATCAACTGATAAACATAATATTGCCAATACACAAAAGTAGTCCGAATATCTATGAACACCGGCGTGATCATAGTGACCGAATCCAATATTACAATTAAACAAATTATGCTGAATATTAAATGCACAATTTTTCTTTTTCTCGCGATATAAAGAAAAAGATTAAAAAGAAATGGAATAAATAAAATGCCTGTTATAAAAAATGCCTGATAATACAACTGAGCTATTCTTTTTAATACAGAGTCATACTTACCAATAACCACATATCCATAAAACCATTGCCAAGATGATTTACTAATATGATTTGAAATTCGTAAAACAATCGTATGTCTACCTTTTGATAAAAGATCATTTGGTAAAGCAAGATTAAAGTTGTATTTGCCTGCTATTTCATCTTCTGTGCTAATTCCAATCTTTCCATTTTCGGAAATCTTAATTCCATCCCAGTAAATCTCATATGCGGTCACAAAATTTAACGGAAAGATTCCTAAAACTTCCTTTTTATTCAGTGAATCTTTGATGGTAATGATGGTTTTTATTAACCAGTTACCTTGATTAAATCTTTCGTCATCTAAAGTTGGATTAAATATTTGCCATACTGAATCGGGAATAGGCGGAAGGGATTGATTAGGTTCTTCATCTTTTACTATCTGCCATTGATCTAAGATGATTTGTTTGCTTTCGTAGCTAATAACATTTGAGGTAGATTCTGAAGCGCTTGTTTCAAAATTCATTAAGACAAGAATGACAGAAATTAAAATAAAAACCGTATTATAAAATGATTTTTTCACAACATTTTATTCAGTCAATAAAAAGGAAGTAAAATTGATGCGTTAAATTAAATAAAGTTTATAGTTGGAAACAAAGGCTTTGAGAATTGTTTTTAACTTAACAATAAATCCGCTCCAAGTATTAATATAAAACCGTTTATATTTTCCAAAAGACTTTAATAAAGCAGTCTATAAGTTTTCGACTGCCTTTTTTATTCTCACAAAATATTGTACGTTTAAATGCACAAAATAATAAGGTAAAGAATGCAAAGAATACAATTGCAAGAAGATATTCAACTTCTTTCAGAATTTCGATCCAAAGTTCCTTCTATTTGGATAAAGTAATTAAAAGTAAACGACCGCTTGTTATTACTCAAAATGGCAAAAGTGCAGCAATATTATTATCGGTTTCTGAATACGAAAATATGGTTGAAAAAATTGAAGTTCTTGAAGAAATTAAATTAGCCAAATTGCAAATCAAAGAAGAGTTAAAAGTAAATCATTCAACAGTTAAAGTGAGAAGAGCAAAATGATTAAAGTTTTTTTCGTCTTTTTGATTATTGCTGCCAATTTATCTGCTCAATCTTCAGATTTTGATTCTCGCGTTAGTGAAGGAATCAAACAAATCTATAATATAAAGTTTACAGAAGCCGAAAAAACATTTCGATCTGTAATGGCTGATTATCCGCAGCATCCGGCAGGCAGATTTTTTCTTGCAATGATTGATTGGTGGAAAATTATGCTCGATCAGGATAATGAATCTTATGATGAAAATTTTTTTCAGAAACTTGAAGATGTTATTTATCAGTGTGATCAGATTCTGAAAAAGAATCCCGAGGATGTTGATGCACTATTCTTTAAAGGTGGTGCAATAGGTTTTCGTGGAAGACTAAGAGCATTAAGAGAAAGCTGGCTAAAAGCCGCTGATGATGGTCGCGAAGCATTACCGATAGTAGAAGAAGCATCTGCACTTGACCCCGATAATATGGACGTGCAATTGGGTTTTGGAATCTATAATTATTACGCGGATGTGATTCCAAATGAATTTCCTATTCTAAAACCATTAATGATTTTTTTTCCGGGCGGCGATAAAGAAAAAGGAATTCAGCAGCTTAAAAACACAGCCTATAACGGAAAGTTTGCTAAATACGAAGCGCAGTATTTTTTAATGACACTTTATTATCGTTATGAAAACAACTTAACACTTGCAGATGATTATGCTAAAATGCTGACTGAAAGTTTTCCCGATAATCCTTCTTTTGAAAAATGGCGGGGAAGAATTGCTGTAAGAAACGGTGATTATAAGTTGGTTGATTCAATATTTAACAGCGTATTAAGTAAAGCTGATGAGAATTTTCCGGGTTACAATACTCCAGGCTCAATTCGTGAAGCTGCTTATTATATCGGTACTAACTTAAGAAATAATGGATATCTTGATTCAGCTAAAGTCTATTTTCAGAGATGTATTCAGGAATCACAAAAGATTGATAAGACAGGAGAGGAATCCGGCTTTCTGGTTAATGCCTATATTTATCTTGCACAGATTGAGGAAACAATGGGCAGAAAATCTGAAGCGATAAGATTGTATGAGAAGATATTGAATTTACGAGATTACGGCAGGTCTCATTCAATTGCGGAAAATAGTTTAAAGAATCTGGAAATGAATCGGTAGTGATCGCGGTATAACAAAGTGATCTTATAGATTGCTTCTCCCCGATTTTACCGGGGAATGCAATTACAATCAAAAATTAAAGTGAAGTAGAAATACCTATTCTATGTAAACCACCCACAGAACCAAGAGCAGAATAAGCATAATCAAACTGATAATCAGAAATTCTGACACCTAATCCTACATTAAATCCTGCTATACCAGCGGTAGTTCCAATTTTAAAATCTTTTCTTCTCTCATTATCATAACCAAATCTAAGCTTCATTACTTTACTCAAAGTAAACTCTGCACCAACTGTAAACGCTCTGAATCTTTCAACAAAATCATCCCTATCCTGATTTAATTTATGAAAATCTACCGATAATCTTACAGGTAAATTTTCAAGACTTTTGGAAACACCGATAACAATATCAAGCGGAAGGTCTTCTTTAGTGGAGTAATAGCTGGAAAGCTGACTACCGAGGTTTAACACAGCAAATCCAAAATACCAATTCTTATCCGGAATTGAGTAATGTAATCCCAGATCAACAGCCATTCCGGTAGAAGATCTGTCTTCAATACCTGAATAAATAAACTTTATGTTGGCGCCGTAATAAAAATTATAATCAAGTACGTTTGCATAGCCAATAACCAATGCCATTTCATTTACACCAAATTCTTTAGTTGATGCTCCGAACTCATCGTATCCGTCAAAGGTACCATAGTTTATATATTTGATTGCCGCACCGAAACGCCCTATACCTTCGTACTCAGTTGAATAAGATAAACTTGCAAGGTTAATATCCATCAGATGTTTTACAAAAGAAAATGAAGCAGGGTTACCTTCAAGCAATTGAATACCAGCAGGATTATAAAATATAACATCTGCATCATCATTATTTGATACAAAACTTCCTCCGAGAGATGCAGCACGTGCACTGCCGTCAAGTCTTAAAAATTCAAAAGTGTTCTGGCTGTAAGAAATTCTGCCAAAAATAAAAACGAAAAGAGCTACAAGAATGATCTTGTTCATTAGTTCTCCAAAAATTCGATAGCTATTTAACTATATCATAAAATAAAGGCAAGGGCAAATTGCTTTCACATTATTAAATATATGAATAAAAATTTTTTTAACTGCGTTATTTTAGAGTTATAAGAAATTGGCATTATTGATTAAGTGATAAAAAATTACATTAAATCAATTAGATAAGTTTTATTTAAAAATACAGGCTGTAAAAGAACAGCCTGTCTTTGAACGATTTGAAAATTACTTAGTTAAGATCATCTTGTTAGTTTTAGAAAATTCTGCGGTTTTCAGTGTGCAAAAATAAATCCCGCTTGAAAGTTTAGAAGCATCGAAAATAACATTATAATTTCCGGCAGGTTTATTTTCGTTAACTAATGTTTCAACTTCATTTCCTAAGAGATCATAAACTTTTAATGTAACAAATTGCTTATTGCCTATTGCATACCGGATATTTGTAGTTGGATTAAATGGATTTGGATAATTTTGTTTTAAGTAATAATTAAAATTCTTAATAACCTCAACTTCAATCACATATGAATACTGATACTTGCCATCGAGATCTATTTGCTTTAATCTGTATGCATACTTTCCTGTTGAAACAGCTTTATCAACAAAGGAATATGCTTTAGGTTTTGTTATAGTACCTGAACCTTGAACCGAACCAACTAATTTCCATTCTTCATTTGTATTTTTATCGTCTGTTTCTGATTTCTTACTTCTTTCAATTTCGAAACCCTGATTATTTAACTCTGTTGCGGTTGACCAGTTCAATATCACTTCAGAGCCGTTATAATCTGCAGCAAAGGATGTTAGTTCAACAGGAATTATTCCTTCATACACAATAGCAGCATTAAAAATTTCCTGTACAAATTGAGGAGCAACCAATTCTGTTGCTGCACTATTTGGATGGCTGTCGTTAGAATTTGATGCATATTGTAACTGAAGCATTCCATTTGCATCAGCTAACTTATGGAAAAAGTCAAATACATAAATGTTTGGCGGAAATTCTCCGATTACCTGATCAAGTCCGGCAGCCAAAGTATCTTTTGCCCAAGTGCAAAACTGACTTGACAATAGTGCCTGCTGAGAATTTGTTGCATTTGGAACTAACGGCGCATTAGTCCAGATTACAAAAAAATTATCCGGATTCTGTTTCATAACTTGTACTATACTTCTCCAATGCCATTTGTAATTGTATAAAGTTTTTGAGGATGGATTGTTTAGTGTATCCTGTGGGCTGCCCACTCCAATGATTGAAGATGATGGATAGCATGATTTTATTACTATTATCTTATTACTCTGAAAATATTGGAATATATTATTGTTTGGATCTAAATTATCAAATATTCTATGCCAGGTGTACCATTCATTATCATTATTTGGAAACCACATTTCATTCATACTTACAGCATCATTACCGATGAATGAGTTTTGAATGTTGTATAAATTAATTTCATTTGGGATACTTGTGCTGCTGCCGTTTGGGCCCCAAATGCAGCCGCCAGTGGAATGATGGAAAAACCTTCCGTTTCTGAAATGACCTTGAGATAAAAGCGTCGAACTTATACCGAGAATGATTATCATTATTAAAATTATTTTATTTTTCATATTATTTCCTTAATTAGATTATGAACCCAACCCGAATGATTGTATATAAGGGCAAAAGAAATGCCAGAGAAACATATCTGTTTTTTTAGCAGCAGGACAAAAAATAATATTTTATTATTTAGTCAAAGAAAATTTTACAAAATATTTTTTGATTATAGTAAACTCTGCATCATATTATTATTGTTCTAAGTTTATTTAAGAGATGCAACAAAGTATATAATTAAAAGAAGCAATGTGAATATTATCAATGATTAAAAATTATTGTTAATTATTCAGCGAATCCCGGTTTCAATTTATCTAATTATTGTGATTTAAAAATTTCTTTTATTCAGTTTCAGCGGGTTATTAGTAGCGTAATTATTTAATATTTTTGATTGATATGTGCTCTATGGGTAAGTTACTTTTATCTTTTTATCTTATTATTAATGGAATTATAAAAATATTTTTTCAGAAATTTTCATTATACGGTTATTTTTGGACATTCAGTCACTCAATAAATATTTCAATAATTTAAGAGGAAGAATAATACCCGATATTAAAAAGGAGTATTGAATGAATGATGTTGAAACTAAAATATTAAACGATTTAAAGATAGATGCTGTACTTAATTCATTAATTGAGGAAACATCAAAGCTTAATCTTAAGCAGTCAGATTATATAAAGCTGATGAATGCTTTGATGGATATATCTTTGGAGAAAAAAGGGGAGAGCGAATCAGATAATAAAGTTGAAGATTATAAAAAGATTAAAAAAGTCAGTCTGCCCTTAGTGGGCGAACAAGTTAAAATCAGATTATTTAAAAATGATTTTGAGCTGGTAAAAAAGTGGTTAAAAGATGACATAGGCAAATGGTTTCTGCTTTCCAGTTCTTCTTCGCGTGATAAAACTATTGATCAATTAGTAAATAATGAAAGAAATATTTTAGGTATTATAACTTTATCTGATAATACACCTATTGGGTTAATGGGTTTTCTGGATTGTGATAATGTAAGCCATAAAGCAGAAATGAGAAAACTTATCGGTGAAACCGAACACAGAGGAAAAGGCTATGCAAAAGAAGCAACTTCATTGTGGATTAAATATGGCTTTGGAAATCTGGGATTAAAAAAAGTTTATCTTCATACAATTGAAAACAGTATCAGAAACATTACTATAAATAAAGAATTAGGATTTGAAATTGAAGGTGTGTTAAGAAAAGAATGTTTTGTTGAGGGGAATTATTATGATATCTTGAGGATGAGTTTAATAATTGAATGATATTGAATCTTCCGATTAGTTTACTAATCAGCTTAATTGTATTACTTCATTTATATTTTCTTTCAGACGAAATAAGTTTTTTTCGAGTAAAGATTATATTGAGACTTAAACCCCGTTACTAACTAACTTTATAAAGGCTTAAATGAAAAAAAGATTTGTAAGATTCTTATCCCTTTCTTTTCTAATTTGTATGCAAATAACCTATGGGCAGGATTTAGTTCAAACTATGGAGAATGTGGTTGAGTTTACATCTTCAAATTTACCAATTGTAGTAATTGATACACATGGACAGGTTATTCCGAATGATGAGAAAATAACAGCAGATATGGGAATTATCTTTAATGGGTCAGGAATCAGAAATAATCTTACAGACCCTTTTAATAATTATAACGGAAAGATCGGGATTGAATTAAGAGGCTCTACATCGCAGATGTTTCTTAAAAAACAATATGCAGTTGAAACAAGGGATATCAGCGGTGAGGATTCTTCGGTTTCTTTACTTGGTTTTCCAAAAGAAAGCGACTGGATATTGTTCGCTCCATATAATGATAAAAGTTTAATGAGAGATGTTTTAGTTTATAAGATTGCAAATATGCTTGGCAGATATGCCAGCAGATCAATGTATTGTGAGTTAGTGCTGAACGGAGATTACAAAGGTGTATATGTTTTATTAGAAAAAGTAAAACGGGATGCAAACAGAGTTAATATTAAAAAACTGGAGTCTGGTGATATAAGCGGAGACGCTCTTACTGGCGGATATATAATTAAAATTGATAAAACTGATGGAGAAGACAATGATGGATGGTATTCAGGCTATTATCCATTTCCTGGTTCACCAGTTAGAATATTTTATCAGTATCATTATCCAAGACCAAGTAATATCGTCTTACAACAAAAAAATTATATACAGAATAAAATCTATCAGTTTGAAACTATGATGAGCAGTAGTTCAAATATTTCTGATTCTGCAACTGGTTATCCAAAATATCTGGATGTAAGTTCTTTTGCAGAATTTATTCTTGTGAATGAATTTGCAAAAAATGTTGATGCTTACAGATTAAGTACTTATTTATATAAAGACAGAGATAGCCGAAATCCCAAAATGTTCGCCGGTCCGGTTTGGGATTTCAATTTAGCTTTTGGTAATGCGGATTATTATAATGGATGGGCAACAGATAACTGGGAACTGGAATATTTGACCAACTACCAAAATATGTTTTACAACGAAAATTTTTTCGCTCCGTTTTGGTGGAGAAAACTTTTTGATGATCAAAACTTTCAAAATAAAGTTTATGCCCGCTGGCAGCAGACAAAAGTAAATGTATTCAATGTGCAGGTAGTTAATAATCTGATTGACTCACTTGTTGTGCTGTTGGATGAAGCCAAAACCAGAAACTTTATAAAATGGCCTGTGCTTGGTGTTTGGGTTTGGCCTAATTATTATGTTGGACAAACATATACAGATGAAATTAATTATCTAAAAAATTGGATATCAGCCCGTTTGGAGTGGATCGATAATAATATGATTGGTGAACCGACTTTTGTAAATCAAGAAAGTGAATTGCTTCCGAAAAATTTTATTCTTCAACAAAACTATCCCAATCCGTTTAATCCAGCTACAAATATCCGGTATGCAATAGGCAATAAGCAATTTGTTACATTAAAAGTTTACGATGTTTTGGGAAATGAAGTTGCTACACTCATTGATGAATATAAACCAGCAGGGAATTATAATGTCATTTTCGATGCTTCTAAATTTTCAAGCGGAGTTTATTTCTATCAGTTAAAAGCTGGTGAATTTATTCAAACGCGTAAAATGATTTTGAACAAGTAAGATAAAAAGAACAAAGTAAAGAGTAGGTATATTGTAACGCAAAGATTCATCGATAAAGAAAAATAATATTATTATTAAACCACACTTCAAGATTACTATCTAAAGAAATTACTTCAATTGTTGAAGTAAAATAAAACAACTCATCCTGAGTAAGTCCCACTCTTTTAAAAAAGTGATTTAAGGTGAGTTCGCTGTTTGAGTTCTATTGCACAAAGATTCATTACAAGACTATTAGCAAAGCAATAGTCAAAGGCTTAAAGTGCTTCAGTAAAATATTCAGGTGAATTAATTATTAATAAACCATTGACAATTGACACGAAGCAATATTATTTTAGATGCAATCAATATTGTTCTCATCTTATTGTATTGAGCAGACAATTCAAAAAAAAGGAGGCAAAATGAAACATTTGTATTTGTTAATAATCCTTGAGATTGTTGTAT
>JAANMV010001008.1_pt1 | contig 32746 bp, 29 predicted proteins | sample 7279661 | NCBI WGS metagenome assembly JAANMV01 (sample SAMN14094540, study PRJNA606508) | bioreactor metagenome | isolation source: A lab-scale SPAN reactor treating ammonium-rich wastewater day 121 | place: Ireland: Galway | collected 2017-05-16
TGAGTAGAAAGTGATGAGGGAAGGGCAAACTGATTGAACCACAGAGGACACGAGGGGGCGTTATAGGGGACACAGCGTGGGAAGTGCTGAGTGATGAGTAGAAAGTGATGAGGGAAGGGCAAACTGATTGAACCACAGAGGACACGAGGGGGCGTTGTAGGGGACACAGCGTGGGAAGTGCTGAGTGCTGAGTAGAAAGTGATGAGGGAAGGGCAAACCGATTGAACCACAGAGGACACGAAGGGGCGTTGTAGGGGACACAGCACGCTGTGCCCCCGGGTTGCCTATCGCGCGAAGCCCCGATCACACCTCCTCTCAGCTGAACAGGAGCGAGAACTCCGGGATGAGGTTGCTTATACGCCGACGTAGGGCTGAACCACGAACCAGATCCCGACCACGACGAGAAACGCGCCATAGAGCTGCTTCATGTGCGCGGCCGACAGGCCAATCGCGATGCGCGCGCCGCCCAGCGCCCCGACCGCCAGCCCAATCGCGACCGGCGCCGCGTCCAGCACGTCAAGCGTGCCGGCGGCCGCATAGCGCAGCACGCCCAGCAGTCCGACCGGCAGCAGCAGCGCGCCGAGCGATGATCCGACCGCGCGTTTATGCGGAAAGCCGAAGAACCCGACCAGCGCCGGAACGATCACGATACCGCCGCCGATGCCGAACATGCCCGACAGCACACCTGCCGCTAAACCCAGCGCGAACAGTCCCCACCACGGCGTGCCGGATGTATCGGCGTCATCACGGATCGGCGCGGCGGGCTTGCCCCGGTTGAACACACCAAGAAAGCGCAGCCCCATGATGATCACGAACACGCCGTATGCCTGCTTGAACAACGCGGCCGGCAGCGCCAGTGTGATCTCTGCGCCGATGATCGTCGTCAGCACAAGGCCGAACGCCACCCACGCCGACGCCCGTATGTCGAGTAGGCCCTTGCGGCGGTATTCGAGCACGGCGAAGATGCCGACCGGCAGCAGCAGCGCCGCCAGCGAGGTCGCCACGGCGGTTTTGGTGTCGAACGCGAGCAGCAGCGTCAGCGCCGGCACGATCACGATGCCGCCGCCGATGCCGAACAATCCGCTGAACACCCCTGCGCCCAATCCGAGCGCGAGCAGTACGAGAAAGTTATCCATGTAAGTGACCCAGCGAGACCGGTATATCCGGCACAGTGTACCCAACTTCGCCGCGCTGGGGATCACAATGGTTCACGGATACGGCGTGCCGGGTTTTACGTCAAGTTTTCAGAAGTCAGGGATCAGATGCCGATGGCTTCGGAGCGAGGCGGTATGCTAAGTTCCATCCGGCGCCCACGCCGCGCTGACGATCTCGCCGCGCCCGAACGTGAGCAGGGGATCGGGCGGTTGCGCTAACGCCCCGCCTGTGAGGAACAATAAGCTCAGAATAACGATCAGCCGGCGCATAGAGGGTCGCCTCATCTCACGTCCGGATGAGTATAATGAGCCGTGAAGGACATCGAAGAGATCGTGTATTAGTCGGAGGCAACCCATATGGATTTTGACTTGAACGACGAACAGCAGATGTTCCGCCGCATCGTGCGCGAGTTTTGCGAGTCCGAACTCAAGCCGCACGCCCATGACATCGACGAGAACGGCGCGCTGCACTGGCCGGCCATCCGCAAAATGCGCGATCTCGGCCTGCTGTCGATGCAGGTGCCAGAGGCATACGGCGGCGCGGAACTGGATACCCTCTCCGCGTCGATCGCCGTCGAAGAACTCGGCCGCGTGTGTGGCAGCACGGCCCTCTCGATCAGCGCGCACAACGGCCTCGGCCTCGGCCCGATCGTGCGCTGGGGCTCGCCGGAGCAGAAAGCGCGCTTCATCCCGACGCTGACCGACGGCGAACACCTCGGCGCGCTGGCTCTGACCGAGCCGCAAGCCGGATCCGACCTGCTCAACGGCGCAAAAACCTACGCCGTGCGTGACGGCGACGCGTGGGTCGTCAACGGGAACAAAGCGTGGATCACCAACCCGAAATATGCGCCGGTGATCGTCGTGCTGCTGCGCACCGACCGCGACGCCGGATCACGCGGGTTCAGCATGATGCTGGTCGAGACCGACCGCCCCGGCCTGACGATCCACCCACCTGAGAAGAAGATGGGGCTGAAAGGCTCGCCCACGCAGATGCTGACGTTCGAGAACGTGCGCGTGCCGCTCGACAACCTGCTGGGGCCGGAAGGCGACGGCTTCAAGCAGACGATGCAGACGCTTGACAGCGGACGTATCAGCATCGGCGCGCTGTCGGTCGGGCTGGCGCAGGGCGCGTTCGAGGAGATGGTGCGGTACGCGAAAGATCGTCACGCGTTCGGCGAGCCAATCGCCAACAAGCAGGCGATTCAGTGGATGATCGCCAACGCCGCGGTCGAGATCGAGGCGGCGCGCACGCTGGTGTACAAGGCGGCATGGACGAAGGACGCCGGCCGTGACTTCACCAAGATCGCGTCAATCGCCAAACTCAAGGCGTCCGAGGTGGCGGAGAAAGTGTGCCACGACGCGATCCAAATCCACGGCAGTTACGGCTACAGCCGCGAATATCCGGTCGAGCGCATGTACCGCGATCAACGCCTGATGACGATTGGCGAGGGCACCAGCGAGATTCAGCGCATGGTGATCGCCCGTAAGGTACTTGCTGGGGAATAGGGGAAGTAGCGAGTGCTGAGTGCGGAGTGACCGGCGAAAAGCGGACACAGAGCACACATAGAGCAAAAGCGAGCACACCGGGAACGTTCGTAGGGGCGCAGCGTGGAACGGTCTGCGTGACGGGCAAGGACAGACACGGCGATTGAACCACCGAGAACACCGGAGGGGAGGGGCGCAATGCATTACGCCCCTCCGGTTTGCGTTACCTTCCGCTTCGGCAGAGGCGTCGCTGACCACCGAGGGCCGATACGATCAGAGCTTACTGAAGGGGCTGAATTGCCGCCGCCGTGTTAATGTCCGCTGACCCCTGCCAACGGACAGCTAACGGCTGATCCCCCGGCTCTCGGTATTCCCTACGGAGCGCTCATCCGCCCACTCAAAAGTGGATCAGAATTGGGAGGTCAATTTACGCGGCAGATGCGGTTAAAATGGGGGCGTGTCTATGCAGATGGCTCGCCTCGTGGCTTTGTACGGTGACAACCATCCTCGCAACCTCCGCATAGACAGTCCCATCTCGCAATCAAGATGTGATTCTGCGCTGGCGCAAGGAAATGCTTGAGCCATTACGTCTCAGTTCAATGGAGGAGGTGCCTGTGACCCTGCGCGAACGTATCTTCCACTCCCCTTCCCGCGATGGCGCACTGATCGGCGTCGGCGACGTGGTCGTGCTGCTCATCGTGGCCGTGATGTTGTATCTGGGGGCACAGCTTGCCCTCGGCACGCCCGCGGCCATTCAAGGCCCCAATATCAACCTCGATCCTGCCGCGCTGCCATTCTATGCGCTGCTGTCTATCGGGCGGATGCTCATCGCCTATTTTCTTTCGTTGATTTTTTCCATTTTTTACGGCTACACCGCCGCGCGAAGTAAGAGCGCGGAACGCTGGTTGATGCCGCTTCTAGATATTCTGCAATCGGTGCCGATCCTGTCCTTCCTGCCTGTCGTTCTGCTCAGCCTCACGGCGATTTTGCCGCAGCGCACCGCCGTCGAACTGGCCGCGGTCGTCCTGATCTTCACCAGTCAGGCGTGGAACCTAACGTTCAGTTTCTACCAGTCGATGCGCACGATCCCGACCGAGTATCGGGAGGCGGCGGCGGTGTTCCGCTTCAGCCCGTGGCTCCGCTTCAAACAGGTCGAGCTTCCGTTCGCCTCGATGGGGTTGATCTGGAATAGTGTGATGTCGTGGGCCGGCGGCTGGTTCTTCCTGATGGCGGCGGAGATCTTCACGCTGGGATCGCACGACTTCCGCCTTCCCGGACTTGGCGCGTATCTCCAGACCGCCGCCGCGCAGGGAAATGTTCAGGCGCTGGTGATCGGCATCGGCACGCTCACCTTCATCATTGTGCTGCTGGATCAATTGATCTGGCAGCCGCTGCTGGCGTGGGCAGAGCATTTCAAGGTCTCGCAGGTCGAGGACGATAACCCGACGACCTCGTGGTTTCTCGACAGCCTGCGCCGGTCTGGATTTGCGCGCGCGGTCAGCCGACGGGTATTCATGCGGCTCAACCGCTGGCTGGACAAGAAGTTGAATCGCCCGCCGAAGTCGATCCCCAGTTTGGAAGCGCCGGAAACCGGCAAGCGATCCCTGCTCGGCTGGCTGATCCTACTGGCGCTGGCGCTGGGCATCGGGTATGGACTCGTTCAGGCGGCGGGGATGCTGCTGACGATCCCGCTGGCGGCGTGGGGTAACATCGCGACCGGCGCGCTGGCGACCCTGCTGCGTGTGGTCATCGCGGTGGGTATCGCGCTGGCGTGGACGATTCCGGTCGGCGTGTTGATCGGCACCAATCCGCGCGCGGCCAGCATCTTGCAGCCGCTGGTTCAGATCGCCGCGTCCATTCCGGCGACAGCGTTATTCCCCGTGCTGCTGCTCGGCCTGCTGACCATCCCGGCCGGGGCAGACATCGCGGCGGTGCTGTTGATGCTGCTGGGCACACAGTGGTATCTGCTGTTCAACATCATCGCGGGGGCATCCGCCATCCCGCAGGACTTGCAGTTCACCAGCAATCTGCTGCGGCTGTCGGGGTGGAAGCGCTGGAAGACGCTTATCCTTCCCGCCTTGTTCCCGTATATCATCACGGGGCTGATTACCGCCAGCGGCGGCGCATGGAACGCCAGCATTGTCGCGGAGTTCACCGAGTTCGGCGGGCAGATCAGCCGCGTGACCGGCTTGGGGGCGGAGATCACCGCCGCCACCGCCGCCGGAAACTATGCCGTCTTGCTGGCATCAACCCTGACGATGATCGTGCTGGTGGTGATGATTAACCGGCTCGTGTGGCGGCGCTTGTACCACGTCGCCGAGTACCGTTTCCGTATGGATCAATAGCGCTGAGGAGCAGAACCCATGAATGGCGGCGATGTGCTGTTACAGATGGAACATGTCACAAAGGTCTACGGACGGGGCGAACGCCGGTTCACCGCGGTGAAAGACATCAACATGACGATTCGGGATGGCGAGTTCGTGGCGCTGCTCGGCCCGTCGGGGTGCGGCAAAAGCACGCTGCTGCGGATGATCACCGGACTCATCCCCACTTCGGAAGGCAGTGTCTATTATCGCGGCCAGCCTGTGAAGGGGATCAACCCCTACGCGACGATGGTGTTTCAGACGTTTGCGCTTTATCCGTGGCTGAGCGTGTTGGACAACGTGGCGTTAGCGCTGGAGGCGCGCGGTGATATGTCGGCCGGGCGATACATTCAGGCGGAGAAGCTGGTCGATCTCGTGGGACTGGACGGCTTCGAGAATGCCTATCCGCGCGAACTGTCCGGCGGCATGCGGCAGAAAGTCGGCTTCGCCCGCGCGTTGGCCGTCGAGCCGGAACTGCTGTGCTTGGACGAGCCGTTCAGCGCGCTGGATGTGCTGAGCGCCGAGGCGCTGCGCGGTGAGCTGATGGAGTTGTGGACGGGCAAACAGCTTCCGACCAAAGCGATCCTGATGGTCAGTCACAACATCGAAGAAGCGATCTCGATGGCGGATCGGGTGATCGTGATGGGCAAGGAACCCGGTCACATCGTCACCGAATTTACCATTAGCCTGCCGCACCCACGCACCCGTAAAGACCCCGCCTTTGAGACGCTGATTGACCGCATCTACGGCGCGATCGCCGGGCGCACGGAGGCTGAAGTCAAAGAGGTGGGCAGCGCGCCGGGCGCGCCGGGCCTGACCCGCGTCCTGCCGCGCTCGTCCGTGAACGCGCTGGCCGGCCTGCTAGAGCACATCAACCCGTTCAAGACGCCCTACGACATCTACAAATTGGAGGGGGAACTTGCGGTCGAGATGGCGGATTTGGTGCAGACGATCGAGATGGCGGAGATGCTCGGATTCGCCACGGTGAGCAGCGGTGATATTCAGATCACGCCGCTGGGACAGGCGTTCGCCGAAGCCTCGATCCTGACCCGCAAGGAGTTGTTCGCTCAACGCGCGCGCAGGCTGCCCATCATCCAGTGGATGATCCAGATGTTGAACGCGGCGCCGAATCAGGAACTGCCGTGGAAGGTGTTCTATACGGCGCTGCTGCCGGAGTTCCCCGATGAGATGTCCGAACGGCAGCTCGATATCGCGATCAACTGGGGGCGTTACGCCGAGCTGATCGACTACGACGATCGGGACGAGCTGCTCACGCTGGATTTGTCCGGCGGCAAAGCGGCCGTCAGCGCGAACTAGGGGCTGAACAGAGGACAGCGGGGCGTGAGGGACAGAGATGCCCCTCCACCCCGCCTCACTACTTCGCAATGACCTGTCCCTGCCCCGTGATGTTCCGCGTGATGTCCGGGTTTCCGGCGTAGACGACCGTCCCCGATCCGCTGATCGTCACGTCCAGCGAGTCGCTTGCGTTGACCTCGACGCTGCCCATACCCGTGATCGTGACGCGAGCCTGTGCCCCGATCAGCGCGGACGCGTTGACGAAGCCCGCCCCGTTGATTGTGTACGACTGGGTCTGCGCCGTGCCGGACAGCGTGAAATTTGACGCCCCGCTGATCGTCGCCGTGAACGAGTCCTCGTCAATGCCCGTCGCGGTGACCGGGCCGCCTCCGCTTATCTTGACTTCCTGAAGGCGGGGCACGGTGATCGTGTAGACGAGCGGCTTAGTCGCGCTGAGTGACTTGTGCGACTCGTGGCGGATCACCAACCATCCCGAAGCCGCCTCGGTCGTGATGAGTGGAAGCAGGTTGTCCTCGCCGCTGATCGTCAGCGTTTCGACATCCCCGACCCGCACGACGATCTCGCCGCTGGACAGCATCTCGATGCGGCTGAACCCGCTGACGTCTCGAGTCTCCGTGATGACGTTCCCCGATCCGGTGACGGTCTCAATCTGAGCCGGAGGAGGGGGGGTGCACGCGCCACCGGCAAGCAGGACGATCAGGGCGACGGCGAACATCGGCCGGCGTTGGAAGAAAATGCTGCGCTTCATAGTCTGGGGTCTCCTGAGGTGCAATCTCAGCGTATGATCGCCAGCGATGAGGCAATAGTGACAAATCTCACAACCTTACGAAACGACCGTCACGAGATCAACGCCAGCCATCGCACAATCGGCCGGCCGTCGGCGAGGATCCGCTGGCGCAGCGCGACCTCCGCTTCGGTGGGGGTTGCGAATTTAAGCATACCGAGCAGATGGACATAGCCGCCGACCTGATCCGACGTCAGCGAGGGGCCGGGGCCGCGCGTATCGTAGCCGGTCGTCAGCAGATAGGCTTGGTTGTGCAGCACCTTCAGCGCCGACTGCGTGTGCGGCCGGTCGCTCAAGGCCGCCAGCGTCCGATGAAACGCGAACAGCGCATCACGCCCCGCGGCCGACTCATCGGAGACGCATGCGGTGTTGAGCGCCTCGACGTGCGGTTGAAGGGCAGTCCGCAGTTGGGCGCGCCCCTGCGACTCGAAGGCCCACGTCAGCGCCAAACTCTCGACCGCGGCCATCAGCGCGAAGACCTCGTCGGCCTCGCCGGCGGTGAAGGCCCGCACGCGCACGCCCCGCCGGGGTGAGTAGCGCACCCAGCCCTCGGTCTCCAGCTGACGCAGCGCATCGCGCACAGTGTTCTGGCTCACTTGCAGCGACTGCGCAATCGCCAGTTCGACGAGGCGCTCGCCGCACGCATACCGGCCATGCCGGATGTTCTCGCGCAGCCCGTGAGCGACCTCCTGCGCCAGTGTCGTGCGCGCCCTGCTCATGGCGCCCACGCCGCCTCCGGCGCGTAGCCGATGTCAAGCGCCTCGGTCGTGCGGTCGGATGGGTCGAAGATCACGACATTGGCCGCCGGGTCTTCGGCCGCGCCCTCTTGCAGCATGAGCAGTTCGCCGCTGGGACTGGCCTGCAAGCCGCTGATGTAGAGGTCGGTCTCGTAGATTGCTTCGGCGCCGCCGCTGGTGGTCTGGCGGTATAGCGTCGAGGCGCCGTCGATCGTGCTCATCCAGTACAACACACCCGACCGGCTGTAGACCGGCAGGCCGTCGCGCACGTCGCCGTCGGTGACGTCGGAGAGCAGTTGGCGCGTGGAGAGGTCGAGCCGCGCGATCTCCCATGTGCGGGCGTCGCGCGGGCCGCCCAACACGAACGCGACGGTTGTGCCATCCGGCGACACGGCGGGCGATCCCGCGCGCAGGGCGTTGTCCGCGAACAGCACCTCGAACGCGCCGGAGCCGTCAGAGGCGACGCGCAGCAGATCGGTCGCCCCGTCGCCGCGTGTGTCAGACGCGACGATCAACGCCGCGCCGTCCGGCGTCCACGCGGGCGTGAACTCGTTCACCTGCGTGTCGAGCAGCTTCTGCACGCTGCCGCCGCCGATGTCCATCACATACAGGTCGCGGTCGCCGTCACGGTCGCTGATGAACGCGATTCGCTGGCCGTCCGGGCTGATCGCCGGGCTGACGTTGCGGCTCTCGTCGTCGGTGAGCTGGGTAGGGGCCGCCGTGCCGGACAGCGGCTGAGACGCGATCTGGAACGTGATCGGGCCGTCGCCGCGCTGGATTTCCACGACGTAGATGATCGAGCCGTCCATCGGGTCGCGTACGCCAATCGGCGCGACTGTGGCCGCGTCGGCGCCGGTCGGGCTGAGGGACGGTTCGGCGGTTGCGGCGGTGGGCGTCACCCCGGTGTTGCTCGGCGCGTTGATCCGGTCGAGCAGCTGCGCCGCCACGACGACGATCACGAAACCGATGATCGCCAACAGGCCGCACCCGATAGCCGCGCCGATCGTCATGTTCATCCACAAGCTGGCCCCCGGTGGACGGCGGCGTACCGGCCGCACGCTGGGCTGTGACACGGAGACCGGCGCGGGCATGTAGTCGGAGGGGGGGCGCTGCGGCGTGAACGCAGGCGCGTGCGGCGTGAGATAAATTGTGCCGCCCGGCTGAGGGTGCATGGGCTGTGTATCACGGATGTTCGACCGGCGGTTGGGCTGCGTATCGTGCGGGTTGAATCCGCCGGGGCTTTCGATGGCCGTGCGCAGCGCCGCGACCATCTCGACCGCCGTGGGATAACGCTCCTCAGGCTTCTTCTTGAGCGACTTGAAGATGACCTGCTCGACCGCCGGCGTCACGTCCGGGTTGATTGCGCGGGCCGATGGCGGCGTGGCGGTCACTTGCATGACCGCGATGCTGTACGGCGTGTCGCTCATAAACGGGCGTCGGCCGCACAGCAGTTCGAACAGCATGATCCCCAGCGCGTATAGGTCGCTTCGGCCGTCGAGGGGCTGACCCTGCGCCTGCTCAGGACTCATGTAGCTGGGCGTGCCGACGACACCCTGCGCGGTGATGGTATGGCCGGGGTTTTCGTCACCGATGAGGCGCGCAATGCCGAAATCGGTCAGGAACGCGCCGCCTGTTTCGTCCAGCAAGATGTTGGACGGTTTGAGGTCACGGTGGAGCACATTCTTGCTGTGGGCATAGTCGAGCGCCGGCGCGATCTGGGTGTAGACGTTCAACACCTGTTCGGCCGCCAGCGGCCCGCGCGCGAGATGCTGGTCGAGCGAACCGCCAGCCATGTAGCGCATCGCGATATACGGCTGGCCGTCGAACGTGCCGTGATCGTACACCGGCACGATAGAACGGTGCTCAAGCTGTGCGACGATGGCGACTTCACGCTCAAAGCGTTTGGCGTAAGCGCCATCTTCGCTGAGGTTCTTCGGCAGCACCTTGAGCGCGACGACGCGGTTCATAGAGGTCTGACGGGCGAGGTAGACGGTAGCCATTCCGCCGCGCCCGATCTGCCCCTCGATCACGTAGCCGCCGATGCTCTTGCCGATCAGATCGTCGGTCATGCGCGGTGGTTTCCGCCTTGCGTGATGTTCACACGCCTAAGCCCGGCGCTGGGTAGATTATAGGTCAAAACGTACAGCGGCACAGCCCCCGCGCACAGGGGGTGACAAATCGAGTCATGCGCAATACGCTAATCAGGGTCATATCGCGCCGGGGGTAATCCTCGGTGGCGTTCGTCGGCGTGCAGCCTCATCCCGCTTCGCAGCGCCTTGTCCTCCCTCTCTGATTGCGAGGAAGGATTGGGGCGGTGAGGTCTAGCAAGAATGGACAGATCGATGCCTTCTCTCCCAAATACCTCCGTGCTCGTCACCGGCGCATCCGGATTCGTTGGCGGGCACCTGACGCGGACGCTGGCCGAACGCGGCGTGCAGGTCAAGGCGCTCGCTCGCGTGCGTGAACGCGCCAAATATATCGACGGCCTCGACCGTGTGGAGATCGTCCTCGGCGACCTGACCGATGCCGACTCGCTGCGCCGTGCCGTGGAAGGCTGCTCGGTGGTGTTTCACGTCGCCGCCGCCACCCATGGCCCGCTGACCGCGCAGCAGGCGGTCAACGCCGACGGCACGCGCGCGCTGGCGCAGATCGCGGCGGATGCCGGCGTGCAGCGCGTCGTCCACGTCAGCAGTGTGGCGATCTACGGCTTTAAGAACTTGCCGGAACGGGTCGACGAGGACATGCCGCCGATCCCGTCGCCGTATGCGTACACGCGCACGAAGCTGGCCGGCGAACACGCCCTGCGCGAGGTGGCGAACGCGCGCGGCATGGAATACAGCATCGTCCGCCCCGGCATGATCTACGGCCCGCGCAGTGGTCTGTGGACGGCGCAGGTGTTCCGCCTTGCGGCCGCGCCGGTGACGGTATTCCTCGGCAGCGGTGAAGGCTACGCGATTCCGATTCACGTTGACGACGTGTGCAGCTTGTTGATCGCCTGCGCCGAACACCCCGCCGCGGCAGGCGAGGCGTTCAACTGCGCGCCCGATCCCGGCGTGCCGTGGCGTGCGTGGCTGAGCGCCTATCGCCAGCTGAAAGGCCCGGTGCGCTGGCTCGGCATCCCCCCGCTTCCGGTCAGGCTGCTCGCGCCGCTGATCGCCGCGCTCTCCCCGCGTGACAGCCTCGGCCACGACTTCCCCGCCGTGGTCGAAAGCTATCTCCAGCGCATCACGTACTCGACCGCCAAAGCACAGCGCCTGCTCGGCTGGTCGCCACAGCACACACTCGAGTCGGGCGTGCAGTCATGCGTCCCTTATCTGAAACGGATCGGCCGCCTGTGAACCGACATGCTCCCTTGTGGCGCAAGATGAATCCGCGCCGGCTTTGGCTGTTGATGGTCGGCTGGCGCGTGGTCTTCCCTCCACTGGGGAGTCAGCGCCCGTCGGGGAGGCGTAGGGCGCGTGGGGAATCAGGCAGGTGGCCGCCCATTTCCGGCGCAGTTCCCGCCGTCCATGCGACCAGCGCAGACGCCGGTACGTATTGTATTCTGACAGAGATTAATCACGAACAGTCTTCGCCAGAACACCCGATACGCTTGCGGCGGAACCTTTCCGCCGCGTCCGACGTCAACGCAGCAAGTACCTGCGCGCATGGCGTACCAACAGGACACACGATGATGATCGACCCGCTTTCGAACCTCTCACACATCCCCGGCACGGCGGCGCTCTCGCCCGATGGCTGCAACGTCGCCTTCTGGGCGTGGGGACGTGGTGATCACGCTCGCATCGCAGCGTTCAGCGTCTACGGCGTCGACCGTGACGTGCAGCAGGTCGCCGCGCTGGCTGTCCCGCATGGGCTGACGCCTTTCGTCCGCTGGATCGACCATGCGCGCTTCGAGTACGGATGTATTCTGCCCGACGGCACACCGGCAGTCGAGATCGTCGAGTTGGGCGGTACTCCCGCGCCCGTGTCGACGCCGGCCTTTATCCGCGTCCGCCGCACCGGCTGAACACGGCGTGGGAGCGTAGGGGCGCAAGACGCTGCGCCCTTACGATTTGCGTCACCTTCCGCGTCGGGGAAACGCCTCCTTGCCGTCAAGCGCTTAAGCGCAGGGCCGACCCGATCAGAGCGTATGAAAGGGGCTAAATTGCCGCCGCCGTGTTAATGCCCCCTGTCCCCTGACAACTGACCACTGGCAGCTGACTACTTTCCACTCATCACTCATCACTTTCAACTTCGCGCTTAGTACCTGCCACGGCGGGCAATCTGAATGAAACTGTAACGTGTAGTACTTTGATACTATATCCCGCATCTGACAGTGTGCGATGAGTTCGCTAGACTTCCGCGTGTTGATCGGCTGGTGGTTCCCTTCGCGCAATACCGGAAAAGCGAGGCAGCCACTTCGCGCTGGGACGAAACACCCATGGCACGCATCCTCGATGAGACACAGCCTACGCTGGCGACCGCGGTGCTCGCACCCGGCGGACTAAACGCGGTCTATTGGGAATGGGCGGGTAAGTTCGCGGTCAGAGTCGCTCGTTTCATGCTCTACGGCGTCGATCGTGACGAGCAGTTCATCGCCGCGCTCACCATCCCTCATGCGTGCGTTCCGTTCGTCCGGTGGGTCGACACCATTCACTTCCAATACGGATACGCGCTGCCCAACGGTATCGAGATCGCGACGACTATCCGCCTACCGCCTCGCGTTGTAGATAAGTCGCGGCGGTTCACCATACCCAACAGCGACCCGGCGACACGCGCCTAAGCGCGAAGTTGAAAGTGTTGAGTGATGAGTGATGAGAAAACGCCGCGCCCTATAGCTCGACTAACGCTGCAAGATGGGAGACCGAATCTCTCGACTTACGAACACCGGCTTAGAGTAGGTTATCGAAAGTCAGCAAACCCAATCTTCCGCCTCAGAGGGTTCCACGAACGGTGAAGGTTGGTAGTCACTCATCACTCATCACTTATCACTTTCAACTTCTTACATAAGCCCGGCAGCTCTAACTGCGCCGGTATGGATTAAATTAGAATCGCACCGTGATACGTTGAAATTCGGTTGGTTTCTCGAAATCTCACATGGCTACGCCGCGCATCGTGCTTGATGGCGGTGGAATCAAAAGGCGCTCCAAACCTGAGCGCCTTTGAATGGACACACCTCAGCGCGGTTACAGCGGCAGGCTCGTGACCACAATCGCGATCACCACGGCGATCCACAGCCCCCGTCCGCCGACGCCCGGATAGATACGGCCCCAGTGCCGGTGCAGCAGCAGCGCCGCATACGCCGTGACGGCAATTGAGATGATCAGGAAGATCAGCCCAAGCCCGTTCGCGTTGAAGCTGAACGACTGTAGGAAGCCCGTCAGCGTCATCACGTAATCGCGCGTCAGGCCGCTGATAAGCGTGATCACGGCGAAAACACTGCTGGCCGGCGCCCAGACACGCACGAACGTCATCGTGTGGTCGAGCAGGCTGGCCGCGCCGTCACGGTACGTCTTGAGGTACCAGTGCGAGAGAAACGCACCGGCCCCGACCGCGATCACGGACATGACAATCGTGAGAAGCGGCACGGTCACGATGGTCAGGAACGACCGGAAGCGCATACCGGCGACCGCGATGCACAGGCCGCTGACCAGCCCGACCAACACGACCGTCAGCACGGCGTTCCACCAGCTTGTCGGCAAGTCCGCTGACCCGTCGCCCTGTCCGCTCAACACGGAGACCATCGAGCGCAGCAGCCGCCGTACGAAATCAACCCCGTAGTCGGCGTTGAGCTTTTCAGGCGCGCCCTCGATGCCCTTCGGCGCTGGCACGTCCGGGCCGCCGTAGGTAGTGCGTGCGCCGGCGCTCGGCGCGGCACTGCTGCGAAGTGCTTCAGCCGCGGGCGCTGGCTCGGCCGCAGGGGATGGGCTTGCTGACGTCTCGTAAGAGTCGGCCGGCGCATCGCCCAACGCCGCAAGCAGTTCGCTGGCCTCAGCGTTCAGCGGGTTAATCTTGAGCACGTTCTCGTAGCACTTGCGCGCGCGCTCAGGATCCCCCGGGTACGTCTTCGCCAGCCCAAGCCACGCGTCCTCATTGGCGCTGTTGACCCGGATCGCCTGCTTGAAAAAGACCTGCGCCTGATTGAAATCGCCGTCGCTCAAAGCTTCGTACGCATGGTGCATGTAATCCTGCTCGTTAGAATCATCCATTGGAAATCCCCCCATCGCGAGTGTTAGTGGCCGAGCAATAAACTTCTCTTTGGCTCAATTATGGCACGGTTCCACCTAAGCGCAACTCAGCGCGCAGCCGATGTGTCGATACCGTTATACCGCCGGGCGCGCGCCGGGTGTCCCACTGACCGTCCCGGCGATTCCGTCTTGCGTCACGACCTGCGCGCCTACGTGCGCGAATTCGGGCTTCAGCACGCCGATGCCGAGCGCCTGCCCGTAGGGTGTCACGGCGAGGCTCGTGAGCGTGCCGGCGCGTTTGCCGTCGATCAAGAGGTCGGCGGGGACAGCGGCCGGCGCGGTGAGGGTGAGCGTCACGATGGTCTTCGCCAGCTTGCCACGGCTTTCCATGCGGGCGATGATCTCCTGCCCGGTGTAGCATCCCTTGTGAAAGCTGATCTCGTCCCACAGCCCAAGCTCAAGCGGAATGAACGTGTCGGACAGTTCGCTGCTCGCGGCAGGTGCGCCCGCCTCGACGCGCAGAAGGTGATATGTCTCCGAGCCGGCGGGCAGCCCGCGTATCTCCGCCGCGGCGCTCACGATGGCATCCCATGCCGCCTGCGCGTTCGCCACCGGCACGATCACCCGCAGATGATCGCCGATCAGGGGCTTAGCGCGCGCGATCCATGCCGGGCCACCGGCGATCTGGGCGCGGGTGTGGCCGAACAGCGCAAGGCCGGAAACATCGACGCCGACGCCGTTGAGCACCTCCGGCGCGCGCGGGCCATGCAGGGCGAACATCGCGGTTGCAGCGGCCATGTCGTGCGCCTTGACGTCGTCGCGAAAGAAGATATTCCTGCGGATCAGACGCTGCAGCGACGCCGCGCGCTCCGGCCCGCCGATCAGCACGGCGTGGTCGTCGGCGGCGTAGACCTCGGCGCGCTCAAGGATGCGGCCGATGGCGTTGAGAAAGATCGTCGGACTGCCTGAGCCGTCCGTCAGCCGTTCGACCTCGTTGGTGCTGATGCGGTGGATCAATGCGAGCCGGTCTCCGCCGTCGATGCGCAGCCGCGCCTCATGACTGCGGTCAAACACGGCGGCGGTACGATGCGCTGCTTCATACTCCGCGTATGGACTGCCAAAATGCTGCGGGATTCCGCTGTCTGTGACTAGCGCGCCCCAACGGGCGTGGTGTGCGGCGAGCACGCTTGCGGGGGACAGTCAAGCGTGTACGGGCTTCGGATTACGCAGGCGTTCGATCAAGCTGCGCAGTTCGTCCGCTGCCTGCGTCTGGATGTCGTTTACAACAAGCGCTTCACACTGTTCGGCGAAGGCGTACTCGCGTTCGGCCCGATCGAGCCGTTCCTGAATGTCTTTCTCGCTGGTGCCGCGCGCGCGCATCCGCTCTGCGAGCACGTCCTGATGCGCCCAGATGAACACCAGTACGACGTTATCTGGATAGGCCGCCTTGATCCTCTCTGCGCCGGCAATCTCGATGTCGGCGATCAGGTCGCGCCCTTCGGCAAAGGCGCGCTCCAGCGCGATCTTCGGCGTGCCGTAGTACTTCTCCGGCGTGACCTCTTCGAACTCGACGAACCAGCCGTTGTCCTTCCACTGCTCGAAGGTCGCCAGATCCATGAAGATGTGTTCGCGCCCGTGCTGCTCGCCGGGGCGAGGATCGCGCGTGGTCGCTGTTGCGAGCTGGCTGAGGTTGTCAAGCTGCGGCATGACCGCTTTCATGAGAGTGTTCTTTCCCGCGCCACCGGGACCAACGAGGATAAATATCTTGCCGGGGCCAAAGGGGGAGACAGCCATTGGGGAGATACCTCGGAGACGAACCGTGATGTCGATTCCGCCTATTCTATCACAAGAATGCGGCCTATCGGCGCATAATTGGGCTGTCTTGGACAATATCGGAAACCAAACGCCCCCATTCTTCGCCCTGCTGCGTATGGCGAAGGGTGGGGGCGTTGGACTTTACAGGTTGTCTATCTTCGGCCGTTCGCGAAGAGATGCCAGCCACGACACTGACCTCACCCCCTCACTGTGGTCGAGGGGGGAGGTCAGAGCTGTGAACCTCTTTTGGAGGTGTGAAGGCCCCCTGAGGTACTCCTCAAACGGCGATTTTAATCTTCGAGATCGACGGCCGGGTCGACGTGCTGCACCACGAGGCGCGGCTCATCCGGCGTGCCGACGACAGCGATCAGGTAGTAGCCACCGTCAGCGAATTCGACGTCGTGGCTGAGCAGCGCGTTCTCCGGGCTGGCCGCGAACGCGCTGGTGACGGAAACCGTGACCGCACCCGCCGCAGCCGAGACCTCGCTGACACCGTCGTTGAAGCCGCCGGCCGGGAGTTGGAACGAACCGGCGGGCGCCAGACCTTCGACCAGCTTGACATCGCCGGCCCACACGTCAATGGTCGGGCCGCCAACGATGCCGTGGTAGACCGTCACCGCAGCGCCTTCGTCCACCGCCGTGTTGTCGTTCAGGACGACCCAGTCCACGCCTTCGTTGCCGTCATCAATCACGGCGAGGGTGTAGAACCCACCGTCTTCGAACGTCAGGTTGACCGGGCCGACTAAGGCGTTGGCGATCTTGCTGTTCGGGCCGACCGCGATCTCATACGTGCCGGGTTGGAACGGCAAGAAGCGGGTCACGGAGCCGTAGCGCAGGCCGCTGAGGATCACGACGCCGTCCTTGAAGATCTGGAGTGGCGCGGTCGCAGCGGAGAAGTGCGCGACCCGCACGCGGGCTTCACCTTCGGCGAAGTTCGGCGTAGAGAACTCGGCCTGATCGGTGTCAACCACCACCAAGTGCGGGCTGTCTGACGTGCCGATGGCGGCCACCAGATAATTGTGATTGGCGGCGATCTCGCGATCGGCGTCTTCCACCAGAGTCGCGCCGGAGCCGAACCCGATCACAGCCACGCCGGCGCCGGGGGCGACTTCGCCTGCGGCCCAACCGTCAGCGCTGGCGACAGCGCCGGGGAAGTTGACATACTCGAAGCTGCCGCCGCCTACCGAGAAGTTGACCGGGGCGCCGTTAATCGCGTTGACGACCGTGGCGCGTGCCTGACCCGTGCTGATCCGCGAGAAGTCTTCAGGGATGACGACGCCCTGCAGCGCGTCGGCGCTGCCAATCGCGGCCAGCGTTGTGAAACTTCCAGGGGCCAAGTCGAGGCTGAAGGCCGGAACCTCTGCGGCAGCGGGATCGCTCTTGCTGCCGAGCGCAAATTCATACGTGCCGGGGGCCATATCCAGCCAGCGTGTCACGCTGCCGAACTGAAGGCCGCTGATGGTCGCGGTACCGTTCACGAACGCCTTCACCGGCGGCGTGTCCGACGACAAATGCGCAATCCGAACGAACGCCGCATCGGGCGCAGGCTCAGGCAGCTCGAGCTGGGCGAATGTGCTAATCGAGGTAAACACTACCACGATCAGCACCACCATTAGGGTGAGAAATTTCCGCATGGGACTACTCTCCTCGTCGTGCAAAAAAAGGGGTGTGCTCGAGACGCAAAAAACAGTCAAGACGCACAAGGCGACTAGAGTATACTGTAACGCGAAATTGCACACAAACTCATCTTTGGAAATTCTTCAAATCGTTCTCTAATGCGAGAACGATCACGCGTTAGAAAGGGCGCCAAGTGAACGACGATATCGGGGTGCGGGTCGGCGGGTCGCCGCTGGTGCAGGGTGATCCCCCCGGCGGCTTCGGGCTGTGCATGTATTTCAACGCGGAGACCGGCCGCACGACCGGCAAACTTGTTTTTGACCCCAGTAAAATGGGGCCGCCCGGCCATGCCCACGGCGGCGCGGTCGTCACCGTGCTGGATGAGGCGATGGGCGCGGCGGCGTGGGCGTCGAATCTCACCGTGTTGGCCGTCAACCTCAACGCCGATCTGCGCATCAGCGTGCCGATTGGCGTCGAGATCACCGTTGTCGGGCACGTCGAACGCATCGAAGGGCGCAAGGTGTACACCGCCGCCAGCCTCATCTTGCCTGATGGGCGCGTCGCGGCGACCAGCCGCGGCCTGTTTCTGACCGTCGACCTGCCCGGCGACATGACCGACAACCCGTTCAGGCCGCTGTAGGCCGCGCTTGCGGAGGGGTGACACCCAGCGCCCAGATCGCCTAGCGTTGGCACAGCGCCGTGATAGGCGGGATTTCGAGGCGTGTAACGTGCATCCGAACAGCGTTCTCCGAGAACTATACGGCCATCACCGGCATTGTGACCGCCAGCCCACCCGATCCGCAGATCGGGTGACCGGGTTTGCATGCTCACACCGAACTTGACACGAAAATTGAAAATGGTCGTATCCTTACAACGTACATGACAAACCTCCGGGCGCCCAAACCCGCGTCATGTGCTGTCGGCCGTCGAAGGGGAATGGTCGATAACTTTCGAGGGGGAGGAAGGTGTCATGCGTATTACTCGTGTTGTGCTTTTTGTAGTCCTTCTAACACTGGCGCTGCCCGTTGTCGCGCAGGAAGGCCCGCCGCCTCTGCCCGGCGAGCCAGTCGTGATGGATCTCGGTGCGCCGCGCGGCATCGCGTTTGATGCCGACGGCAACCTGCTCGTCGCGGACGCCGGCACTGGCGGTGAAGTTGAAGTGACGATGGCCGGCCCTGAAGGCGAAGCGCCAGCACATATTGGCCTGAGCGGGCGTATCGTCTCGGTCGCTCCGGATGGCACGGTCAGCGACCGTATCGCGGGTTTCCCAAGCTATGCGATGGCGACGGAAACGATGGGCGTTTATCGGGCAATCCCGCAGGGCGACTCGCTGTGGGTGATCTACTCCGGCAGCGGCGCGGCGACCACCGGCGCGTTCTGGATGGACTCGGTCGTCGAGTATGACGCCGCGACTCTCGCCGTCAAGACGGTCATCAACCTCAACGACTTCGAGGCCACCCACGATCCCGACGGTAATGGTTATGACACCAACGTTGCCGACATCGCGTGGACGGCCGACGGCACGCTGCTGATCGTCAACGCCGGCATGAACGCGCTGCTGGCATGGACGGAAGCGGACGGCCTGAGCGTCGTCACGGCGTGGCCGGACAACAGTGTGCCGACCAGCGTCGAGGTCGCCGAGAACGGTGATGTCTACGTCGGATTCCTCGGCGCGGGCATCGCCCCCGGCGCGGGCAAGGTCGAGCGGTGGTCGGGCGGCGCGCTGGCCGAGACGTTCGGCGGCCTGACCGGCGTGACGGACATCCTGCTCGCGGGCGACACGCTGTACGCCGTGCAGTTGTTCGAGATGGGCGCCGAAGGCCCCGGCCCGGGCAGCGTCGTGAGCCTCACAGCGGACGGCGCGGAAGTCGTCGTAGGCGGCCTGCTCGCCCCGTTTGGCATCGCCATGGGGCCGGACGGCGCGCTGTACGTCAGCTTCGGCACAATCGCCTTCTTTGAGGGCGCGCCTGCCGGTGTCGTTCGCGTCCCGATGATGTAACGCGCTTCGTCAGCGACTCGACCTCACCCCCCAATCCCTTCTCCCAGCGGAGAGGGCGCGCCAACGTTCAGGCCGATTCGAGGGGTGAGGTCTTTCCCAATCCCATTCCCATTCACGATGAGACGCTTTGGAATCGTCCTTATCTGTCTGTGCGTTTTGAGCGCGTGCGGCACGTTTGCGTCCGTTCGCCCTCTATCACCGACGCCAACCGTCGAACCGGCCGGGCCTGCCGCGCTGACGTTGGATGGCGACCCGGTGCGCGGCGAGCAGTTGTTCCGCGTCGGGGCCAACAACGCGCCGCCGTGCCTGTCGTGTCATGCGCTGGCCGAGTCGCGCTTCGGCCTTGGCCCGATGATGCTCGGCGTTGAGCCGCGCGTGTCGAGCCGCCGCCCCGGCATGACGGCCAAAGAGTACCTCTATCAAAGCATCACCGACCCGAAGCAGTATGTCGTGCCGGGGTATCGCGATATCATGCCCGGCGTGTACCGTGAGCTGTACGACGATCAGTCTATCGCCGACCTGATCGCGTTTCTCCTCTCGCGCTGAGGCGCTGCAGGCCGCCTACGGGAGCATGATCGGCGCTCACCCTGCCCCGCGCCGCCGTCTGCCGGTACAATACAGGTTCCGGAAGCTTGCGGAGGAAGCAGCATGACGGCGATGTATGACGTCGAATCCGTGCGCGCACAGTTTCCGATTCTGTCGCGCGCGCATCAGAGTGGTCAGCCGCTGGTCTATCTCGACAACGCGGCAACCAGCCAAAAACCCGAGCGCGTCATTGACGCGATGACACGCTATTACCGCGAATACAATTCCAACGTTCACCGGGGCATCCATCAGCTCAGCGAAGAAGCGACCGCCGCCTACGAGGGCGCGCGCAAGGCTGTTGCGCGCTTCATCAACGCGGGAAGCTGGCGCGAGGTCGTCTTTACGCGCGGCACGACCGAGGCGCTCAATCTCGTCGCCTACGCATGGGGACGCGCAAATCTCGGCCCCGGCGACCGCGTCGTATCGACGGTGATGGAGCATCACGCCAATATCGTCCCGTGGCAGCTCTTGGCCGCCGAGCGCGGCTTCGACTTGGTCTTTGCGCCCCTGACGCCGACCGGCGAACTCGACATGGACGCGCTGACCGCGCTTGTCAGCGGCGGGCGCACGCGGATGCTGACCGTTGCCCACGTCTCGAACGTCCTCGGCACGGTGAACCCCGTGGCCGAACTGGCGGAACTGGCCCACAAGCACGGCGCCCTGATCTGCGTCGACGGCGCGCAGGCGGTCTCGCACCAGCCGGTCGACGTGCAGGCGATGGGCGCCGATTTCTACGCGTTCAGCGGCCACAAGATGTGCGGCCCGACCGGCATCGGCGTGCTGTACGGGCGGCGCGCCGTCTTAGACGCAACCCCGCCGTTCATGGGCGGCGGTGACATGATCGAGACGGTCGCGCTGACGGGCAGCACGTTCGTGTCTCCACCGTACAAGTTCGAAGCTGGCACGCCGTCGATTGCGGAGGCGGTCGGTTTGGGCGAGGCCGCGGCGTTCCTCGAAGAATTGGGCCGCGAGCCGATACAGGCCCACGTCGAGCTGTTGACCGATTACGCGACTGAACGCCTTTCGACGCTGCCGGGCGTATCGCTGGTTGGCAGCCCGCGCACCCGCAGCGGGGCAGTCGCGTTCACAGTCGAGGGCTTGCACGCGCACGACGTGGCGCATTGGCTCGATATGGCGGGGATCGCTGTGCGTGCCGGTCATCACTGCGCCATGCCGCTGCACACCAGCCTTAACCTCACGGCGAGCAGCCGCGCCAGTGTCGCCCTCTACACGACGGTGGCCGAGATCGACGCGCTAGTCGACCGGCTCGCGCTGGTTCAGAAGGAGCTGCTGTGATGTTTTCCGCAGACGATTACCGCACGATCATCCTTGAAGAAGCGCGCAGCCCGCAGCACTACGGCCTGCTCAAGCCGGCCGACCTCGATCACGAGGAACACAACCCACTGTGCGGCGATCAGGTGCATCTTACGCTGCGCATTGACCCGGACGGCATTATCCGCGAGGTGGGTTGGGAAGGGGCAGGCTGCGCCATCAGTCAGGCGTCCACGTCGTTCTTCAGCGATCACCTGCTGGGGATGAGCCTTGACGACGCACGCCGGATCACGCGCGAGGACGTGCTCGACTTGATCGGCCTGCCGCTGATGCCCAACCGCCAGCGCTGTGCGCTGCTGCCGCTTAAGGCGCTGCTGCTCGGCCTGCGCGATACCCACGGATGGGAACAGGTCGAGGACTCGATCGAGTAAAGCGCCGTCCCGCGAGGGGTGTGCGGAGACCTCACCCTCGGCCCCCGAACCCTCACCCCCGGCCCCGAACCCTCACCCCCGGCCCCTCTCCCTCAGGGAGAGGGGAGAACGACGTGCGTGTGATGGTGGAGTGTGAAAGTCGCCCAGTGTGCTCGCGGTTGCTCTATGTCCTTTGTGGTTCAATCGGTTTGTTTTTCACTCACCCCTCACCCCTCACCCTCGGCCCCTCTCCCACAGAGGGCGAGAGGGGAGAAGGACGTGCGTGTGACGGCGGAGTGTCGTGGGCGCGGTACGCTGCGCCCCTACAAGGCCTCCTCCGCGATCTCTCCGTTCTCTGTGTCCTCTGTGTCCTTTGTGGTTCAATCGGTTTGTTTTTTCTCATCACTCATCACTCGTCACTCATCACTGACGAAACCCTCACCCCCGGCCCCTCTCCCTCAGGGAGAGGGGAGAAGGACGTGCGTGTGATGGTGGGAATGTGAAAGTCGCTCAGTGTGCTCGCGGTTGCTCTGTGAACTCTGTGCCCTTTGTGGTTCAATCGGTTTGTTTTTTCTCATCACTCATCACTCGTCACTCGTCACTGACGAAACCCTCACCCCCGGCCCCTCTCCCGACCTGCGGTGCTCCCGTTGGTCGTCAGGGAGAGGGGAGAACGACGTGCGTGTGATGGTGGAGTGTCGTGGGCGGTGCGCGCTGGAACGGAGACCGTGCTACGATCTAGCAGATCGGACAAACGCTGATCGGCGATGAGGAGGGAACATGGCGGAGAAAACAGCGATTGTCGTCGGGGCGAGCATGGCCGGACTGTTGGCCGCGCGCGTGCTGTCTGAGCACTTCGATCGGGTGACGGTGGTCGAGCGCGACACTCTGCCCGATGGGCCGGAAATCCGCAGCGGCGTTCCGCAAGCGCGTCATGTCCACGCCTTGCTGGTGCAAGGCCAACACCTGCTGGAGGAATTCTTTCCCGGCCTATCCGACGAGCTGACCGAAAGCGGCGCGCCGCGCTTCACATGGTGCCGTGACACCTGCTATTTCACCCCCGGCGGGTGGATCAAGCGCTTCGACAGCAAGATTCAGACCAACATGATCCGGCGTGTCGACCTCGAATATCGCATTCGCAAACGCGTGAGCGCGCGCCAGAACGTGACGTTCCTGACCGGCCGTGATGTGCGCGGTCTGCTGGCTGACGACGCCAACCTGCGCGTGACCGGGGTCGAAGTCACAGTGCGCGGCACGCAGGACGTCGAACAGCACACCGCCGATCTGGTCGTCGACTGTACCGGACGCGGCAGTAAGACGCCGGAGTGGCTTGCTGCGCTCGGCTATGATGCCCCGCGCGAGACGTCGGTCAAGTCATACGTCGGGTACGCCACGCGCATGTACAAGAAGCCGGCCGACGCCCCGGATTGGACAGTGCTGTTCATCAACGCGCGCAGCGCCGAAGGTAACCCGCGTGGCGCCGCTATTTTCGACGTCGGCCACGGGGAATGGATGGTCTCGTTGGGCGGGTTGAACAAAGAGTATCCGCCCACCGACGACGACGGATTCATGGCGTTCGCCCGCAAGATCCCCTCGCCTACGCTGGCCAAGGCGCTTTCGCGCGCCGAGCCGACCAGCCCGATCGTCGGCTATCGGATCGAAGGCAGCCGCCTGCGGCATTACGATCGACTCGCCCGCCGGCCGGAAGGGTTCATCGCCATGGGTGACGCCGTGTGTTCGTTCAACCCGATCTATGGGCAGGGCATCACCGTTGCGGCGCTCGAAGCCCGCGAACTTGACGCGGCACTCCACCGGCACGGCACGGCTAATCTGACCGGATTCGCCGGCGTGTTTCAGAAACGCGTCGCGAAGACGCTCGCTAATGCGTGGGTGCTGGCGACCGGCGAAGACCTGCGCTTTCCCGGCACCGAGGGCGACCGGCCCGGTTTCGCCGCGCGGCTGATTCAGCGCTACGTCGATCAGTACGCGAAGGTCTCGTTCAACGACGAACTGCTCACGCTCACGTTCATCAAGGTGCTCAACCTCGCCGCGCCGCCGACCACGCTGTTCGCCCCACGGATTGTCGCGCGTGTCATCGCGCTCACCTTCCGCCAGTGGCGCGGCATGCCCATCGCAGGTCAGGACGGCACGCAGATTCCCGCCGTGCAGGGTTAGAAGTCGTCGGGGCGCTGGCGCATGGCCCGATTTCCCCCTCTCCTAACCACGGACGCAGGGCGCAGTCGAGGTCTGGAGAGGGGGATGGGGATGCCGCGCTACTGTCCGGCGGTGGTGCCGAAGTGGAAAGCGGCAACATAATCGCCCAGTGTGTTCTGTCCGCTGCTGGTGAAGCGGTAGTTGATAATGCCGCCGTCTTCGACCGTGAACGTATCGTTGGGGATATGCAGCATCGAGTCGTAGCGGCCGCCGCCGAGCGTGCGCCCATTTTCGCGGCTGACGTAATAGGGCGTCAGATCCTCGCTCAAGCCGAAGCAGTTGGTTGTGCCGGCGTCATCGCACATGACCGCCGTGCCGTCCGAGAGACGAATGATGGTATTGTTGGCGTCGACGGCGGTGATCATAGTGTCGAGCGCGTTGGTCACGGCGATCATGTAGGACGTGTAGTCGACACCCGACGCGACCATGTTTGGCGTGACGTTGATGAGGAACGGATCGCCAGCGCCTTCACCGCTGCCGTCGGCGCGAGTGACGGCGAGTCCTTCGATCAGCAGGACGAACTCGCCGGCGGTGCTGCCAAAGCTGCCGACGATAAAGCTGACGTTGCCCAGTTCGCTGCCGCTGTAGGTGAACGGTTTGTGCGCCGTGCGGTTCGATGGCCCGATCGGGCCGGTGGTGGGCAGGTTAGCGATGTAATTGGCGCCGTTCGCGTCGTCATCGTTGCACAGGATGTTGCCGTTCTCGTCCGAGACGGCGATGATCGGGTCGAAGTCGCCGATGCCGATAGCCGTAGCGGTGTAGCTGAAGCCCGGCCGCATATTGACGACCACCTCGACGCCGTTGTTGAACGCGATGCCGTCCGGGCAGGTGACGCTCAGGCCCAGCACAGTGGTTGGCTGCGGCGGAACGGGTGTCGTCGCCGGCGGTGGGGTGATCTGGCTGGGATCAACCGGGACGCCGACCAGCTCGACCGCGTCGATTTCCGTCCAGTTGCCGGACGCCGCCTGATTCACCACGATAATCACGCTGTCGACCGCAAAGTCGATGCCGGTGACGTTCACGCTGTGGATGTTCGGGCAAGGCGAGCCGCGTCCTTCGGCGCTGTTCGGCACGGAGATAAAACGGTCGGTGAAGTTGGAGTTGGCGACCAGTACGTCGGCGATCGTGCCCGTATTATGCACGACATGCACGTTGATCTGCGTGGGCAGGACGAACTGCTCAAAGCGCACGACAAGGTATTCGCCGTCGTTCGCCTCAAGCGAGGCCCATGCTGTCGCTTGATCGCGGCAACCTGAGCTGTCTGGCGCGCCGAGCGCTTGGTTGGCGCTCCAGCCTTCCGCGCTGTATTCGGTGCTGGCCGCCGCTTCAATCGCCCATTGGCGGATGATGCCGGTGTTCGAGGTCGGGCCGCCGGGGCCGGTCGGATTGGGGATCGTGCCGCCCTTGTTGGTGGCTGGCGTCGGTTCGGGCCGGTCGCCTTGGATGGACGTGTTCTTGGTGGCCGCAGGCGTCGGATCGGGCCGGTCGCCTTGCGCTAAGACAGGGATGACGGCGATCAGAAGCAGGCACATGACGATGGTGCGGGAAATCGTGCGCGACATAGTAGGCCGTCTCCTTGCTTTCAATTCGGCTTTCCGATGAGTACTCCGATGAGTACTAGATGAGACGATTATATGCGGGTTTTTGTTCCCGTGTGTGAGAAATGCGGGGAAGTTGTCAGTTGTCAGTTGTCAGTCATCAGTCATCAGTTGTCAGTTGTCAGTTATCAGGGGGCAGGGGTCAGGGGTCAGGGGGCCTGTCAGGGGCAGAGGGCGGGTGTCAGGGGCAGGGAGCAGGTGTCAGTTGTCAGTTGTCAGGGGCGGTAGAGGATCTTCGATGCGATATGATAACGGGCAAAGTGTACTTGCGGAGAAGAAGTGATGCTCGAAAGCGTGAGCAAGTTGTTGTTCGGCGCGACCCCCAACCGGCGCAGCGTCGCGGTGATCTTGATGGCAGCTCTGATGGGCGGGATCGCGTTGTGCGCTGCCTACGCGGCGGATGACGCGCTTACAGCGGGTGTGGCCGTAGTCGTGTTTGTGCTCGCGGCCGACCTGATCGGTGGGTGCGTAGCCAACGTCAGCGATTCGACCAACGCAACGTATGCCGCCAAGCCGCTGCGCGACCGGATCGTGTTCCTACTGGCTCACGCCTTCCATCCTGCGCTGGCAGTGGTGGCGCTGGGCGCGCCGATCGTACCGTTTGCCGCGCTGTATGGCTATATGCTGGCCTCCGGCCTTATCGTGCTGGGCGTGCGCGAGGCGTCGATGCAGCGGCAGATCGCGGCGGCCTTGATGGCGGTCGGCGTGGTGGGGTGGATGCTGCTGGATGTCCCGCGCCTGCTGCTGTGGTTCGGGCCGGTATACCTGTTCAAGCTGATCTACGGTTTCAGCGTCGAGCACGGCCGGAGGTGAAACGTTTGAGCGCGGGGGATGTCGGTCATTGCGCGCCTCGTGGAATCGATTGTAGTCCGTTATCGCGTGGTATCGCACCGGGCGTTCCCGTGGATTTCCGTTGACTCGGCGGTCAGTGTGATTGCGTCGTCATGGATCTCATGTCTCGTGGTTCATCCCCCATTTCCACAGCGACGGCGGCGGATGCCTGTTATGCCGTGGCCGCGTGCTGCCGGTACTGATTCAAAACATTAGGAACCCGTAACAAAACAACGCTTCCTTAATGCTTTGCCGGTACCGCGGTGCTATACTGCATCAAATCATTCAGGTTGGAACTCCAACGGCCAACAGATATTCGAGCAAAACGTGGCAATGAGGGCTGATTGATTGTCGATGCGTTGTCTCTGCTTGGATCGGCCGCTGGCGGCCCCGCGCCCCTCACCTTATGAGGGAACCGGATGCAGACCTGACACACAACAGGAAATCATCATGCCACAACTTCACTCTACGAACTCCGCAGAAGGATCAGCTGACCCCGCACGAAAATCCCGCCCTCTTTCCCTAGGTCAAGGACTTGTCGAGTACGCGCTCATCCTCGTGCTGGTGGCTATTGTCTCCATCGGCACGCTGGCTGTTCTGGGCAGCAGTGTCTCGAACTCGTTCGAACAGGTCAACAACGCGCTTTCGGTCAGCATCGCCGACGCGGGATCGGACGGCCCCGGCGGTACTCCCGGCGGGCCAACCAGTGTTCCGCCCACGAATCAGCCGACCGCGACGCCCACCGAGGAGAGCACCAGCGGCGCTCCGACATCCGTGCCGCCGGGTGGATCGCCGGTTCCGAGCGCGACCAACTCCGGCAGCGGCGGCGGTGGGGGCGGCGGCGGCAGCACCGACACGCCAGAGCCACCCGAGTCGACCGAGACGCCTGAGCCACCAGAATCCACCGAAACGCCGGAACCGACCGAAACACCGGTTCCGCTTGAGACCAACACGCCGATCCCGACTGCGACGAACACGCCGGTTCCGCCGACGAATACCCCGGTTCCGCCGACCAACACCCCGACGCCGACCCCTCTGCCTGTAGGCTGCGACTACTCGATTCCGGCCGGAGATACAGCCGCCTTCAGAGCCGCCGTGACCTCGGCGAATAACAACGGCAGTTCGACGGATACGATCTGTCTTACGGCGGGCAGCACGTACAGCTTCTCCTCCGCCTCTGGAAGCAACGCCCTGCCGCAGGTCTCGACGCCGATCACGGTCAAAGGCAACGGCGCGACGCTGGAACGTTCGGGCGGGGATACGTTCCGCATGTTCAACGTGTCGGGCGGCGGATCGCTGACCCTCGAATCGATGACGATCCGCAACGCGACTATCGGCAGCAGCAATAACGGCGGCGCGATCTACAGCAGCGGCACGCTCACGCTGACCAGCGTCACGTTCAGCGGGAACAGCGCTAAAAGCGGCGGCGCGGTCTACAGCAGAGGCACGCTGACAGTCACCGGCGGATCGTTTACGTCCAACACTGTTAACCTAGATGGCGGCGCGATCTATATCAACGAAGGCACGGCCTCGATCTCGGGCGTCACGTTCTCGTCAAACAGCAGCAGCGGTGACGATGGCGGCGCAATTTACATCAATAACAGCACGGTCACAATCTCCGGCGGCACGTCGTTTACGAATAACTCGGCCTACGACAACGCGGGGGCCATCTATAACAGCGGCACGCTCACGCTTTCGGACACGTCCTTTACCGGCAATACCGCCAGCGGTGACGGCGGCGCGATCAACAGTTCCGACTCGCCCGACTCGCTCACCATCAGCAGCAGCACGTTCACGGGCAACATTGCCACGGGTGACGGCGGAGCGATCCGCAACTCTGGCTCACTCACCGTGAGCAGCAGCACGTTCGGGAGCAACATTTCCGGGGATGACGGCGGCGCGATCTACAACACCACCGGTTCGCTCACCGTGACCAACAGCATGTTCACGAACAACAATGCGACCGGAGATGACGGCGGCGCGATTTACGACAACTCGGACAGCAGCAACAGCGCGAACGACAGCTGTTTCAGCGGCAATACGGCGAACGACGACGGCGACGCGATCTACCGTAGAAGCGGCAGCTTCGACGCCGAAGATAATTACTGGGGACGCACAGACGGGGCAACCAGTGCAATGATCAACTGGAGAGTGGATGCCACGCCCTACCGTTCAAGCTGCCCTAACTAGACGCGCTGCGCCCTGACCGCCTAAACGCCCCTGACACCGCCTGTTAGGGGCGTTTTGTTTCGCGAACCTGTTCGCCTTACTCTATTCCCCACATCTGATACACTCAAGTCGGTTATCGAAAGTCAGCAAACCCAATCTTCCGCCTCAGAAGGTTCCACGAGCGGTGAAGGCTGGGAGTCACTCATCACTCATCACTTTCAACTTCTTACATCAGCCGCGCCGCGCGTTGAAATGCACGACCCACACGATCAGAGCTTGCTGATGAAGCTGAGTGTTCCCATAGTGCCACCGTCCGGCCCCCGACCACTGATCCCTGACACCTGATCCCTGACCACTGGCAACTGATCCCTGACAGCCCGACCCCTCACCTAGAAGAATCCGCGACGGCTGTAGCGCTCCTCTTTGAACGGGTCGCCGTAGTTGTGATAGCCGTTGACCTCCCAGAAACCCGGCTTGTCCTCAACGCTGAACTCCAGCGCGCGCACGAACTTGGCCGACTTCCAGAAATACAAGTGTGGCACCAGCGTCCGCAGCGGCCCGCCGTGTTCAGGGTCAAGCGGCTGACCGTCGAACTTGTAGGCCAGCAGCACGTTGTCGCGCAGCATGTCCTCGACCGGCACGTTGGTCGTGTAGCCATAGTCGCAGTGGGCGATGATGTGCTTGGTCTCCGGCTTCATGCCGGCCAGCTCGGCGATGTGCTTGAACTGCACCCCTTCCCACACCGTGTCGAATTTGCTCCAGCGCGTCACACAGTGGATGTCGGTGGTGATCTGCACGGTCGGGAGCTGCTGGAAGGTCTCCCAATCCCAGCGCAGTTCGTTGGTGATCGTCCCGAACAGCCGCAGATCCCACGCGACGGGGTTGAAGCGCGGGGTCGGGCCGTAGGTCAGGACGGGAAACTCGTCGGTCAGCGACTGGCCGGCAGGGAGACGCCCCTGCTTGCGCAGTTCATCCTCACGTTCACGGCGGGTCTTGCGTGTGTCTAGCACTCCCATAGGTCGCATACCTCCAAATCGACTATACGGAATTATAGCAGCGTCGCGCCCGTCCGCATCTGAATGCCCGGTGTGAAGTCCCGGCTACCAGTCATTCGATTCCAGTCTCCAGTTTTGCGTTACGGATCAGCTCTTGAGCGGACGTGCTGCATCTTGACTGGCAGCAGGGAACTGACGACTCTCGACTATTGGCGTAAGTGGGTTGTCGAAGGTCAACGGGCCAGACTATCCGACTCGCGGCGTGATACACGACTCATCACGCACCACTTTCAACTTCTCACGCTAAAGATCGAGCTGTTCGCGCAGCCAGTCGGCCACCCGCCAGCCTAAGTCAGCCGCGGCCGCCGGCGTGATGTGGATGCCGTCGAATGAATATGTGTAGCCACCGGCCGCGCGCTCGGAGTCGTAGTCGTGCCAGCCGGACTGGATGCGGTCGCCGATGCGGAACACGGTTTGCAGCGAAAGCGGCGGGCGCACGAGCACCTGCGGCGGGTTGAGCGCGGCGGCGATGTCGAGCACCGGCACGTTCAGCGCCTCCGCGACCTCACGCGTGTGGCGGTTGAACAGCGCCGACGCCGCGACGGCCTCCGGGCTGTATTCCATCGGCGGCAGCCCGACCAGCGCGTGGATCTGATTGAGGGCAAGCTGGTTGAACAGGTCGCGCAGATACGCCGCGTAGTCGCCCGGTTCGAGATAGCCGTCGGGCAAATCCTGCTGCGCCTTGTAGTACGGGCGCGTGGCCGGAAAGACATACGCCAGCGCATCGTTGCTGCCGGGAAGCACAAAGCACGCCTCGGCGCCGTCCGCCGCGACATCGCCGACACGCTCCGCCAGCCGGTTGATCGTGCTGCCTGCTATGCCGTGATTGAGCAGCGTGTGTCCGGGCAGGTGCGGCCGGGCCGCCGCCACCCAATCGCCGCCGTATTTGCCTTCGGTCAAACTCGCGCCTAAGAATGCGATACGCACGGCTACGCCCGCTGTCCGAGATACGCCTGATACGCGGCTTCGTCCACCAGTTCGCCGTCCTGCACGTCTACGTGCACTTCGACGCGGCTGCCGTTGAAGTCGATCAACAGCTCGGCTGGGAACGGACAGCGTTCGCCGCGCGCGACTTTACGCACAAAATACGACTTGCCGTCATCGCTCAGGCTCAGGTCGTTGTACCGGTCGACGCGAACAGCCAACACCTCGCTGCATCGCTTCGGGCGCACATAATACGTGACGTAGCGGTCGACAGCGCGGCCGCCGCCGAAGAGCCGCCGAAAGAATCCCACTGGACTGCCCCCTGTGTCGCTTTCTGCTCGGCCGCCGATTATAGCATGCGCCCCGCCAGCAGTTTTCCGCGATTCTCACGGCCCGGTGTATAATGACCGGCAACGTCCGCACAATCTCGCCCATAAATGTCTGAGCCTAACGATCCGACCGGAGCAGCAACCCGTAGACGACCGAGCAATGCGTTAGTGCGCCGCGTGATCGCCGGCTTGGAACAAGCCAACGCGGCCGACCGCACGCCGGAACAAGCCGACGGCCCCAGCGGGCCAGTCACGCCGTGGCTGCTGCAGCGCTTCCTCGACGGCCTTATCGACCTCGAAGCGGAACTGGCAGACCGCTATCCGCACCTGCCTCTGCTCTCCGTGTTTAAGTCCCGCAACTTGTACGAACGCAGCTCGCATCAAGTCGCCACGCTCAGCGCGCCGGACGATGCGGCCTCGATGGTGGTCGATATTGACGCGCCGAAAGACCTTGCGCAATTTACGTTCGCCATCAGCGGCATGTTCAGCCGAACCTACACGCTCGACCGGCCCAGCTCGATCGACCGTCCGCGCTGGCTTGAGGCGATGGATCGCCGGCAGGGCGGCTTGACGTTCCTGTGGGGCGCGTCGCGCTGGGAAGGCGATTACCTGATCTGGGTTCTAAAGCGGTACCAGACCAACGTGTACGCATTTAGTCCAGCGGGTGTGGCGGCCAGCGTCCGCCTGACGCCTGAAGTCACCCGCAGTCTGCTGGCATGGATGCGCAAACTGTGGACGGCCAAATGATCGACGCTCTCGTTATCGGCGCAGGGATGTCCGGCCTGATGGCCGCCCATGTCCTGACGCGCGCCGGCCGTTCAGTGACCCTTCTCGACAAGGGGCGAAGCGTCGGCGGCAGACTGGCGACACGGCGCATCGGCGAGAGCTTGGCTGATCACGGCGCGCAGTTCTTCACCGTGCGTGATCCGGCGTTCGAGACCTTTGTCACCGCGTGGCGCGAACGCGGCCTCGCCTACGTCTGGGCGCATGGCTGGAGCCGCAGCAGTCTCGATGACGCACGCCGCGCCGACGGTCATCCGCGCTACGCCTTCAAAGGCGGCATGGGCAGGCTCGCGGCGACCCTCGCTGAGGGCTTCACGGCAGATATTCGTGTGAACGTGCAGGTCGCGTCAGTCACCGCCGGCAAGCACGGCTGGCGCGTGGTGGACACGTCGGGCGCGGAGTACAAGGCGCGCGCGCTTGTGATGACGCCACCCGCGCCGCAGTCGCTCAAACTGCTTCAGGACGGCGGCACGTCGCTTGACTGCACTACGCACGAGGCCCTCTCTCGAATCGACTATGCACCCTGCTTGTGCGGCTTGATCTTGCTCGACAAGCCCGCGCAGCTCCCCGAACCGGGCGCGATTCAGCGGCCCGGCCACCGGGTGAGCTGGCTCGCCGACAACCGGCGCAAGGGTGTGAGCACACAGCCGGTGCTTACGCTGCAAACCGGCCCGGCGTTCAGCCGCGAGCACTTCAACTCGTCGGACGCGGACATCTTCGCCTTGCTTGAGGAGGAATGGCGGCCGTATGCTCGCGGATGCAGGGTAGTTGAGGCGCAGGTGAAGCGGTGGCAGTACAGCCTGCCGATCACCGGTTATCACGAACGCTCGCTCGCGGCCCCGACGCCCTTCCCGCTGATCTTCGCCGGTGATGCGTTTGGCGGCCCGCGGGTAGAAGGCGCCGCGCTGAGCGGGCTGGACGCCGGCCAGCGTATCGTCGACGCGCTGCGCTAGGCGCTAAAGTAGGTTATCGAAAGTCAGCAGGCTCAATCTTCTGCTTCAGGGGGTTCTACGAGCGGTGAAGGCTGGTAGTCACTCATCACTCAGAGGGTGTTTGAAAAGTCGAAAGAATGGGATAAAGTGGGGGCATGACAACACGAAAAGCTTATCCCAGTGACCTGAATGATGCAGCGTGGAGC
>JAANMV010001011.1_pt1 | contig 32683 bp, 26 predicted proteins | sample 7279661 | NCBI WGS metagenome assembly JAANMV01 (sample SAMN14094540, study PRJNA606508) | bioreactor metagenome | isolation source: A lab-scale SPAN reactor treating ammonium-rich wastewater day 121 | place: Ireland: Galway | collected 2017-05-16
GAGAACCACAACCGCACGGCCACCGGTTTACACGATCCCACGCCCAGGCGCAACCCTACCCAATTTACCAAGGTGCCCCAAAGTGCGCGCTGGCCCTGGAGAGAAATGCAGTTCTACCTTGTTGGAAACTGGACGAATAGCAATAAATCCTGCCGGTTCTCCCAATACAGGAAAAGGCGAGATCTGCGACCCGTCGTTGCTTCGCCACGCTGGATGAAATCGATATCTTAGAACAATCACTCCATTTTCTGCATCAATGTCAGAAATCGCAAAATAATTAATACTCGCCACTACCTTGCCACTACCAATCAGCAAACGATCTGTTGACCTTGAAATGTGAAAGGCATGTAGCGATCCAACCACATGGCAACTTTCTGGATACATTTTTTGGAACAACTGCCGAGCGCTCTCCGTGCTAGTAATTACCCAGTTAATTCCCCATTGGGCCAATGTCTCCCTAAGCAACGAAGGGTTCCAATCGTCGATCTCGCGTCCAAATAGCTTGTTTGCTACGAAATTTGCTGAATCGTGCTGGTCGGGATATGCGTTGCCGACGACTTCGCGACCCCAAATGACTGATAATATCTTGCCCTCGCATTGAGCCTTAGTCTGCAGAAGAATTCTTTCGCCGGGCAAGGTATGTTCCGCCACAAAATCCGTTAGAGGATCGACAAAACTTGGCGTGGGGACTGGGTACGGCAATCCGAATGTGCCCGTAGTCTCCATCTCGACGTTGCCGGCAAAGTTCACGTGCGTTTGCCCATGGAACTCAACGCCAGGAGCCGCACCCTTCCACGCAGCGAATGCCACAGCCAGGACCGCGGCCGCCGCACAACCCAAAGCGGTCGGAATACGCAATATCTTGCAACATCTGTCTGCCCCAAGTGCAACTGGAATCGCCAGCAACATGGCACCGGTCAGCAAGAAACGAGACGGTTGCATGGCAACCACGACCGGAATGAAAGAGCCGGTGAATTTTAGCAATACTCCCAGAAGCCCTGCTATTAGAAATGCTGCAGCAGTCCTTCGTCCGCACAATCCCGCGAAAGGCCTAAATCCGACTACGACGAGGGCGATTGCTCCCAACGCAAGAACGATTCTCGTCGGAGATAGCATATTCCACAGATGCGCCCAGGAATGGTAAACGAGATCGGCGGGATAAGTGTTGAATGCCCGGCCCGGCTGCTTCGGCGTAAGCGTGAAGTCGAGCAAGAATGGCACTAGCCAAAAACCGTTGGCCACTGTGGCAAGAATTGGGGCGAATACTGCCGCCACTCTCCACTTCGTCGTCAATCCCGCGCCCCTCAATATTTGCACGAGAATAACCGGAGCAAGGAGTACTGGCCCCAGGACGTGGAGCCATGCCTGAAAAGATAACAGCACCACAAACGAAATATATCGCTTCCATGTAGGGCGTTCCAGGAATACCTGAAAGGCCGCCAAAACCAAAGGTCCCAAGAAACTTGCAAACGCGAACGCAGCCAACCCCCAACGCAAGAAGCCCGAGAAGTTCTGATAGAGCCAAATAGGGACCAGAACACACAGCAATGCCCAGGCCATTTCAGGGAGCGAAAGATTCAGCAGTCGACACGCAAGCAGTATCCACGCCGGTGCGAGCAGCGAGGTCAGTAACAAGAACCATCGAATGATGCGACCTTCTGATATCCCCGGAAGCAGCGCTCCCAAGCTCTGCTGGGGCTTCGCGCCAGCATCCTGCGTTGGCCGCATTACAACTCCCGCGCACGTCGACGGATCATACCCCCAGGGTGCGTAGCCGTTAAACAATGCGTGACGGTACACGTAGACTCGGTGCGCATGGGCCGGATGATCTGCACCATAAATTGGAGAGTTCTTGACTATTTCCTCAGGCGGCAACAATGTAAACACGCAGTAGAGATGCGCTAACAAAAATGTCACAATCAGCGCTAGGCAAATCTGGTCTTGCGCGCCATCGCGATCAGAGGCGGCCGATCGCAACTTGCGATCAGAAGCAGTCATGCGATGTCCCCCACCCTTGGTCAACCAAATTGCTCACTTCTTCGGGAGGAACACCAACGGATCTATAACCGCAGGACGGCAAGCCGGTTCTGCGGCCAATCGCCCTCGCGGGATTCCCCGCCACGATGGCATAATCTTCCACCGGCTTGGTCACCACGGCTCCCGCGCCAACCACGCAATGCTTGCCCACATTGGCCATCACAATGGCCCGATCGCCGATCCAGGTGTCGCAGCCGATGGTAATCCTGGGGTACTCGCCGGGCTGTTCGCGCACGGGGATATCCAACCGGGAAATCCCGTGTTGGCGGCTGCCATTGATGATGGAGACATGCGAACCAATCAGTACGTCGTCCTCCAGCGTTACGTCGCCGATCATGCAGCCCACACCGATATACACCGTGGCTCCGATCGATGCCGTGGGATGGGAAAGGACGCTGCCGAATGAAATGCAGGCATCACGGTCGCATCGCGGCAATACCAGGCGATAGAAAGCTCGGCGCAGATAGACACCCGTGGTGCCTGGAATGAGGCACATAGCCTGGGAGAAGCCGGGAAACGCCCGTGCCTTACCTACAACCAGCGCGCAAAGCAAATACAGCCCCCACGCCGGCAGAATGAGCACAATTGCCACAAAATTGGCAAGAAATTTGAAGCAGAGTTTCACCGAGCTACACTCGCTCGCGTTGTGCAGACAATCTGGCACTTCGCAAACAATTCCGCATGCCCCTCCCTTGCCTCGGCGGTTAACACAGGCCAGTCAAATTTCTCTTTGACCCACACTCGCCCCGCGTCGCCCATTTGTTCCAGTCGCTCCCCATTTCGTAGAAAATCAACAATCTTTGCCGCCACTTGGGCCGGTTCCGTGCAGTCGATGATTTCGCCCGTCACGCCCGGTTGCATCGTCTCGGCCGTGCCGCCAGAATTGCCCGCCAAGACTGGCTTGCCGCACGCTTGCGCTTCCACCAGCACCATGCCAAAGCCTTCAATATCATTCCCTATTTGGCGGTTGGGCAGCGCGAACAGATCGCACTGCTGATAACATCGTACCAGGTCGTCGTCGGCCAGGTCGCGATGAAAGCGCACATGCTGCTCGACCCCCAATTCGCGAGACAACCCAAGCAACCGCTCGTAGTCGTCGCCGTCTCCCACAATGGCATAGAGCACATTGGGTATCGCTCGGACGATTTCCGGCAAGGCGCGAATCAGCATGTCTTGCCCTTTTCGCGGTTGCAGGCGCCCCACCGTGAGCACCACGGGGCGGTCTCCCCAGCCCAACCGCTCACGGACGCCAAGAACTCGCGGCGCCGGCACAAACCGCGTGCAATCGACCCCCGGATGCAGCACGCGAATCCTGGCTGATTCCACGTTCCAGCGTTCGCGGCAAATCGTCTCCGTGTTCTTGCTATTGGCAATGACCAGCGTCGCATCGCGCAGAATGCGTTGCCCCATCCAATTGAGTTGGCGGCTGGCGTTGGCGTAGCAGGTTTCTTCTCCATGCATGTAGACCAGAAGCGGCAACTTGAACTTCCGCGCCAGCATCCTTCCGATCCAGGCGTCGGGCAGCAGCGCGCCGCAATGAATTGCCTTGATCGAATCGCCCTTGATTTGCTGGGCGATTACCCTGGCGAGCCGACGGTATTGCAGATAACCCGGCAGGCCAAAGTAGCCAAGGTCGGAAAAGGCGAGCGGCAGGCGACGAACATTCAAATCGTGCGTGCGGTCGAATTCTTCCGCCTGGGGATGTTCGCCGGCCACGATGGCGTACCGCTCGCGCGGCAACCGCGAGTACACTTCCCACAACCAACGCCCGCTGCCGCCCACCCGCGGGGGAAACACGCCGGTAATGAGGAGCGATTTCATCGGCTTGCCGCGGCTGTCGTTGATTCGAGCACCTTACGGTACTCTCGCAATACCGCGTCAACATGGGCCTGAATGGAAAACATTTCTTCGCACCGCGCTCGAGCGGCCTGGCCCATCTGCTCGCGCAGCGCGGCATCGCTCAGCAGCCGTTCCAACGCGGCGGCCAATTCCGCGGGCGACTTGGGTGGAATCAAGAGCCCCGTCTGTTCGTGAACGATCATTTCCGGAATTCCACCGGCATTGCCGCCAATGACCGGCCGCGCGTGCGACATGGCTTCGAGCGTGGCGTTGCCCAGCGGTTCCACGTGCGATGGCACCGTCACCACGTCGGCGGCAGTCAACCAGCGATCGACATTCTTCTGAAAGCCTGTAAACGTTGCCGGCACATTCAACTCGGCCGCCAATCGTTCCATTGCCAGGCGGTAGGCGCCTTCGCCAGCCAGGTCGTCGCCCACAATGTACAGCACTGCCTCGTTCGACCAGCGCGACGCCAATTGGCTCCAGCCGCGGAGCAGGTCGGCCACGCCTTTGCGCTCGATAATCTGCCCGGCGAACAAAATGAGCTGCTGCGCCGGATTCAAACCCAATTCGGCTTTCGCCGCCAGGCGATCGGCCGACGTGGGCGAGGTGGGCAGGGGTAACCCATCGTACACCACGCTGCGCGTGCTCGCCCGGAGCGCCTCCGACTGCTCGCACAACTGATCCATCAACGCCTGCGAAACGAACAAGTGCCGCTCGGCGCCGTACTTGTTGAGCCAGTCGATGGCCCCCTGCTCAAACACCCAGCGATGATGGCACACCCGGGGAATGCCCATTCGCCCGGCGGCGTTGGACATGAGTTGGTGGGAGGGCAAGTCGTTGCTATGAACCAGGTCGGGCTGCTCAGCGGCGAGGATGCGCTCGATCTTCCGCCGAGCCTGGCGATACTTGAGCCAGCCCAGCTTGTCGGTGAACCGCTGTTCGACAAATTCGCAGCGCAGGCCGGCGGCCTCGAACCGCGCCAGCGCTTCGCCCCGCGTGCCGACAATCAACAGCACGTTGTGCCCAGCCTCGCGCAGCCCCACGGCCAGCCGCTCCAGGGCAACCTCGGCCCCGCCAATGAACGGAGCCCACGAGGCGAAGGCGATTTTAAGGGGGTCGCTCATAGCCGTCAGAGAGTTGCCGCCGTGCGAGCGGAACGTTTTGAGTGCACCAGCACCTGTTGATATTCACCCCATAACTGCTCCGACAGCTGACGGATATCGAATCGCGATGCCTGGCGGCGCGCCATCTCCCTGCGAGCCGGCAAATCGGGAGAGGACATCCAGCGCCGCACGGCAGAGACTAAAGCCGGAACGTCGTCCTGGGGCGTGATCTCCCCACCATCGGGAAGTACAACCTCATCGACCGCCTTGCTGGCGTATCCGACTACCGGACAGCCGCAAGCCATCGCTTCCAACGGCGCGATGCCAAACGATTCCTCTCTGCTTGTGTTCACGAAGAGATCGAGTCCGTTACAAAACGGTCTCAAGTCCTGTACATGGCCCAACACATGCAGCTGTTCGCCAAAAATCATCTTTGCATTTTGCATCAAGTTCTCTGCATAATCCTCGTCCCCAGTAACGGCCCCGCCAGCAACAAATACCTTAATTTTCTCATCGCGAATCTCTTCAACTGCATCAAATAAATGTTCGAGTTGCTTCCGCGGACGAAGCGCACACGCGACGCCAATTACGAATTCTTTACGATCGATCTCGTATTGGCTACGAAAACTTTCCCTCAGGGACTCATCAGGAGAGTATCTCTCAAGGTCGAGACCGTTATGCAACACACTTTGGCGATCTTGTGAAACTACCTTAAAGACAGACGGACTGCATTCTTCTTGGTTGCGAGCGCTGACGAAAAACATCTTTGCCGGCTGCTTTCGTCCGCCAAACGCCCAGCGGGCAAAGTCGGGCGGCAGCGTGAAGTGCACGCTTACCACGACGGGAATTCCGCAAACTCGGCCCAGATACTGCCCAATCGGGTAAATATCCTGTTCGTTGCAGTGGATCAGTTCAATCCGATGCCGCTTGACCAGTTTGCGAAGATTCCAGAGCGATCGCACAAATGGCAGCGGCCGGAACTTGTCCGGAAAGGGAAGATCGTTCTGATAGGCAGGTATGCCCTGTTTCACTGCCCAATTGTGCAAATCGCCGCACTCCCGTGAGACAAGCACCGGCTTGAGCCCCTTGGCGGGCAGCAATCGCAACCAACCCTCGGTCGGGACGGTGGTGCTGACACGGTTGGGGTTCATCGTCAGATAGAGGACGTTCATATCATTCACTAAATTAGTTATCACCTTCCGCATCTTGACTGCGTGGCTTTGCTGTTGCAAGAATTTCCGTCCCCTTACCACTCACCTTTCCATAGCAGTAGCATATGATACGGAACATCCAAAACGGCAAGCGTCCGTATGCCGCGACAGTCCATCGCCCGGGCCAAGCATTTCTCCGTCCGTAAATGGACACTACGTCGAATCCAGCCTCGTAAAGGCAATTTCCAAAAGACTGTGCCGTCCATGTATAAAGATGATGGTTCGGCTCGTCCGGCCGATAATGATTAAAGTGTTTCCAGTTATCGATTGGGACACATACTGCAAGTATTCCGCTTGGCTTTAGGACGCGCCGCATCTCTCTCAACACTTCAATTGGCGCTGGTACGTGTTCGAGTGCATGATCACTAATCACGAGATCCGATACATCGTCGGCAACGTCCGCCAACGTCGAATAGTTCTCAATACCAAGTTCTTTCAGTTGCATCCGCGCATGAGGGTTTATCTCGACACCGATCTTTCGCTGGCATTTTAGGTTTGCCAAGAGTCCGCCACCCCCGCAACCAAAATCAAGTACCGTATCCGTTTTTCGAACATGTTGAGTAAACTTATGTGAATTTATTCGACCTCGAAACAAGTTGGCGGAATTTTGCCAAGCGAAGTACTCTGCGCCTTCAGCATCAAGATATCGCTTCGATACACCATACGCCGGTGATGGCGATTGCGAACTCATTGTATGCCTCCTGAAAAGCAACTGCGAAGTAGCATGCGAACGTTGCAAGCGGCATACGTCTTCCAGTACTGCCAGCCCCACGGCCAATACATTAATCCGCGGCGGAACATCTTTATGGCATCTTGGCGTTGGCCCGACTGCCACAGCGTCGCGTACCCTTGGCACCAAAAGCACTCCCGCGCCAATCGTCTGCGCAGTGCCCGCCGCACTACAGGACTCCAGTCCCCTTCACGCAGCAGCTTTTCATACCCTGCGATCATCAGCCCGATCACCCGCTGCTGACGCGACAGGTCGCCGCCGCTCCCGGCCGCCGACGAGTTGCTCTCGTGAACGCGGTAAATCACGTGGACGTTGTCGAAATATGCAAGACGATGTCCCTTCGCCAGCACTCGTATTACGACCAGTTGATCCTCGGCCTCATTTCGGGCGTCATGCTCGAATCGCATGCCATCAAACAGCGTCGCCCGGAGCAGCGAATTTTGCAGGCCGTTGTACAAGCCGTGCTCGATCATCGCCACGAGCACGTTGCCGTCGTTGACGATGCGGAGCGAGCCCGCCGCTTGATTCTTCAGCGACAAAAACGGCCTGGGCTTGCCGTCTACGTAGAACGTGTTCTCCGCGATAATCTCGCCCGTGGACTCGTTCATCATGCGGCACGCCCCGTACACCCAATCCACCTCCGGGTGGGCCTCGAGCGCCTGCACGCAGTCTGCCAGGTGGTGCGGCAGCCACACGTCGTCGCTATCGTAAAAGGCGATGTACTTCCCCCGCGCGTGATCCAGGCCCGTGTTGCGCGCTCCGTACGCTCCCTGGTTCTCCTGGTAAATGTACCGCACCGGTTGGGCAAATTCGGCCGTCAGGCGCGGCACCACGTCGCGAGTTTCGTCGGTGCTGCCGTCGTCGACCACGATCAGTTCCCAATCGCTGAACTGCTGATCGCGAATGGACGAAAGCGCCTGCGGCAAAAACCGCGCGCGGTTATAGGTAGGCAGGATGATCGAGACGGTTCGCGGAGTTTCCTGCATGGCTCTATCGCGGCTACTTCCCATTTACCGCAACACCTCTCCTCGCCAATTGCTTTATCCAGCTCATCCCATACGCCTTCCAAAGACGCCAAGTTCCAGGTGTAAGACGAATTGCCTCACGATAGCATTGTCGCGCCTGGCGATGTTTACCTTGCGGCTCCAGTGCAGAGTAACCAAGCTGCCAGGCAAGTACTCCCGATAAGTCGCGGCACACCTTCTTTCGTTGTGAAGGCGTTAAGTCGAACTTGTTGACAAGCCGCAAGTACTCCGCAAAGTCCGTCGCAAGCGATTCCAGTTGTCGAGGCGACTTGCTCCCGGCACAATTCGTGAGGCTATCTTCATGCGCCCAATAGATCACATGGTACGCCTGCAAGTGACAAATTCGTGGCCTCCGCCTGCACAGTTCCAGGTTGTAAAGGCAGTCATCGCCCGCTGCGATGGATTCATTCCAGGCCGTACTCTTGATAACTTCTGACCGCCCGACGATTGCTTGCGTTGTTAACACCCTCCCGAACAACTGGCGTTCGAACACTGTCTCTGGAGCAAACAGATAGCCGTCAGCAATTCTTTGAAACTGAAAGATGCTTAAGTCCAGTTCATCGTAGTTGAATACCTCGCCCGATTCCTGGTACTTTCGAAGTGGATTGGCCGTCATGATGTCGATGACGTCTGGATATTTGTCGAGGTATTCCACCATTTGCCCAAGGTGAAAGCTCTCCCATTCATCATCGCTGTCTAAGTACGCAATGTATTTGGTCTGAGCGTGATCCAGTCCGCAATTGCGCGCCCCCGCCGGTCCCTTGGATCGCGAGTTTCGGATGCAAGTGATACGATTGTCGTTGTCGGCCAACGACTGCACAACCCCGACTGTGTCGTCCGTGCTGCCATCATCGACAACCAGGAGCTGCCAGTCTCTAAAGGTCTGCGCCTGCACCGATCTTACCGAACGCTCAATGAGCTTCATGCGGTTATAGGCGGGCATTACGACCGAGACGTTCGCCATAGCGTACTTTATTCCTTTTCAGAAATCCGAATGGCAATCGTATCCATTTCGTCAACGATAAAGCGATAGCCTACTTTTGCCAACGTGTGCACCAGGCGATCCTGATGACTTCGGGCCGCATGCACGTGTTCATATCGAATAATCCGAGGATGCACCTTCTCAAAATCAATACTGGAGATGATGGCGTAGTCATATCCCTCCGCGTCTATCTGGAGTAGGTCGACGGATTCCAGTGCACACTCCTTCATTACAGTTTGCAGCGTTTTGACACTCACCTGCATAGCTATAATTTGTTCTTCCGCAACACCCTGCCTGAGGTGTTTTCGCACATGCTCTCTTTGGAACGATGCCGTAGTTGAGCCTGCGTGCCCCTTGAGCGTGTACATTGTCTGTTCGCCCTCTTCACCAATCGCGATGTTGCGAAATTCGAGTTGCGGTTGATCTCGGTAGAACTCCTTGAGCCGCTCAAATGGACCGGGCTGCGGTTCGATCAACACGCCGCGCCAGCGGTACCGGCGGACCAACTCGGCAAGGTCATCACCAAATTGTCCGTCGTAGGCGCCAATCTGCACAAACGTCCAATCGCTGGCAGATTCTCCAAAGATTTTGTCGACCAGCATCGCCAACGTCGGTCGGAACAGTAGCGCGGGATTCTCGGCTAAAGAACGCGGTAAGGCGCAATAACCCCAGTTTCGCGCGTGCAGTAGGCGTTTCAAGTAGCGTTTCACGTAAGTAATCCAATTATCCTTTCCGCGGAGCCTGGAGTGACCACCAGAGGTGCTTGGGTGTGCCTGTGGTAAGCCCAAACCTTGCGCCTAAACACGCGATGTGCCAGGCGAGTCGATACCGTTTGGAACGAATCAATTGAGTTAGTGCCGACGGCCAGAGCAATTCCAGCCGGTTTCGCAGTGCATGACGCAATTCCGTATCTCGTCTTCCGCTGAGACGGTATGCATCGACCGCTGCCTTCACCGCATATCCCGCCTGCAGTGCCCGCTGGGTATGCCCTATCCCGTCTGGCCGACGGTCGCAACGGATTGTGATTCGGTCTGCAAATGCAAATGGCCCCTGCGTTGCCATTCGCAAGGTAAGGTCATAATCGTTGGCCGCCGTGAGCCCCGCACGCCCCGCCGTTGCCTTGAGTGCCGCTTCGCGTCGCGTCATCAAGTTCATGCTAGCCGTAAAGCAGCCGAGTTTGAACAATTCCAATAGCGGATCGGCCAGGATGCCATCCGGTGCGACCTCGGGTTGTCGTTCGATTTCAAACGATATGCCGTTCAAATCGGCCACGCGCGCCCACGAAAGGACAACGTCGTTTCGAATGTGGAGTGCTTCCCAAAGCGTAGCCAAATGCCACGGTTCGGCAAAATCATCCGAGTCAAGGAACGCGACGTAATCCCCCCGTGCCAATTCGATTCCGGCGCGGCGTGCCGCAGCCGCACCTGCGTTTGACTGACGGATCACGCGGACGCGGGGATCGACACCGTCGACAGCCTCTGCAGTCCCATCCGTCGAACCATCATCGACCACGACGATCTCGAACGGATGGGCAAATTGCTGCTGGAGCAGCGAGTCGACGGCCCGTCGAATGACATTCTCGCGGTTAAATGCCGGGATGACTACGGAGACTGTGATATTGTAGTTGGTAGATATCACTTCAATACGACTCGGTCTGCCTGCGGATACTCTGTCTTTTTCAGTGGCTCAATAACTCTTCGTTCGATCGCTGCCTCGATAACACTCCACAATCGGCGAATACTGATCAATGAGGTGAGGCTCGATTCAATCCACCGACGTGCACGCCTTCCCAATTCGTCACCTCCCATCGGGTTCCGAAGCAACTTTCTGAAATGATCGGCCATTGCATAAACGTCATTCTCGTCACAAAGCAGACCAGTGGTGCCGTCAATGACTACATCCGGAATCCCTGCGTGGCGTGTCGCGACAACTGGAAGTCCGGTGGCACCAGCTTCTAGCACTGAGTTCGGCGTGCCTTCCGAATCTCCATTCGCCGCTCGCATTGAATGCTGTGCAAAGATACGAGCTTTCTGCATCTCCTTCGCAATCCGCTCGTGCGGAACGACGCCGAGGAAATCGACTCGCGAATCAATTTGAAGTGCAGAAACGATCGTTCGGCATACATGCATTAGTGGCCCATCACCGATGATCCTTAATCTCGCATCTGGAAACTCATTTGCGATACTATGAAATGCAAGAATTGTCAGCTGAGGCGCCTTCTTTTCGACGAGTCGGCCAACCGCGAGAATTGTCGGCGCATTCTCACTGGGTGTAACTTGTTGAAATCTATCGACGTCAACTCCGTAAATGTTCAGGTGTGTGCGATCAGGACATGCCCCTAATTCGAGCAATGTTTGCCGCATAGGTGACGAGACCGCAATGATTGCCGCATCTGTATCGAATAGCCTCCGGTAGTCGTCGCGAAATGCTTTAAGGATAGATTCAATACTTGCATCGAAACCGTGAAAGTGCGCAATCAAGGGAACCCCACTTATCTTACATGCCTCCATCACTTCGACTGCGGCAGTTCCGTATTCTGCAAGGACGGCGTCGCATCGATTCGTCCGGAGTGCCTTAACGTATCCTGCTGTGATCTCCCAGTTCCAACTGCGATTTCGAAGAATGCGAGATGCTTTCCGCGTTGCCCGGGCCAGGACATTCTGCTGGAGCACCGGTCGGTTGCCAACATGGGGTAATTCAGCGTTTCCTTTGTGGATGACGGTTACCTGTGCCGGCAATTGTTCGCAATGAGCCCGAATGAACGTCTCTGATGCAGTGTTGGGCGACGAATGAATTACGGCTAAGCGTCTAGTTCCATGGATATTTCTTCTTGATGATAGCATCTGTTCCTTTTACTTCGGCAATGGCAAAGACTATTGCGGTGCAACCTCCATAATTACAAGTAATAAGTACGGAAGTAAATGCGGCGAGCGGATCTAGTATTCAGATCGGTTATTCTATATTTTCTCCATGAGTTTAGTATTCTGACCACGTGATATTGCGCCAATGAAGGTTACCCCACGGGCGATGCGGCCAATCAATGGCCCCCGATTCCACTTCGGGTAACGTAACGCTGAACATTGGCAAGTCAAGAATGACGTCAAATGCTTTAATTCGGTCGCCTTGACTGATGCCGACGTCGACTGAATATCGCCCCGGCGAAAGCGGCAGATCGTCGACTTGACAGTGAATGCGATTGATCCCCGGGTTAAGGGTAAATGTCATTCGTTGGTCCGCCGACGATGCCGTGATTACGCGTTCGTCTTGATTTCGTTTCAGCGTGAGTGTCATTCTCACACCTCCAATTATCACCCGGCTCTGGACTTTGATTTCAATAGTAAGTGGGCTTCCAGAAGAAATTTCAGGCAAGCTACTCGACTGCCGCCAACCGCAGAGAAGGGTGATGGCTTGAATCTGAACTGCGGATTCTTCTTTCAAACGCTCGCGGCGAAAAAAGTCGAGTGAAAAGTCGTCATTGTTAATGTACTCGAGTGACCTACTTGCGTAGAAGTCGAGTACGTTCGGGCTTTGTCCTTGGTGCCGTAGGCGACCTTTTTCAAGATAGATGCAACTCTTCGTAAGACTACGGACCGCCGCCATGTTGTGGCTCACAAACAGCACCGTCCGCCCGCCTTGGGCCACGTCTTGCATTTTGCCCAGGCATTTTTTCTGGAACTCGGCGTCGCCCACGGCCAGGACTTCGTCGACGATGAGGATTTCGGGCTCGAGGTGCGCGGCCACGGCGAAGGCCAGGCGAACCGTCATGCCGCTGCTGTACCGCTTGACCGGCGTGTCGAGGAATTTTTCGACCCCGGAGAAGTCGACGATTTCGTCGAACTTGCGGTCGATTTCCCGCTTCTTCATGCCCAGGATGGTGCCGTTCATGTAGATGTTGTCGCGGCCGGTCAGCTCGGGATGGAACCCCGTGCCGACCTCGAGCAGGCTGGAGACCCGGCCGCGGAGGCGGATGCGGCCCGAGGTGGGCTCGGTGATGCGGGAGAGGATTTTGAGCAGCGTGCTTTTGCCGGCCCCGTTGCGGCCGATGATGCCCACGACCTCGCCCTGCTGGACCGCAAAGCTTACGTCCCGCAGCGCCCAGAGGATGTCGGGCGAATCGTCGGACTGGCAGGCGGTATCGAGGCGGCGGAGGTTGCGCCAGTTGCGCCAGGGGGCCTTGACGGCGCCGGCCAGGGCGGCAACGAGCGTATCGGGAGCTTCTTCCTTGTGACCCAGGCGATAGGCCTTGGAAAGATTTTCGACGGAGATGATAGGGGTGGGCATGGGCGGAAAAAGCGGCGAGGAGCGAGAACCGAGGGGCGAGAAAGGCGGATTCAGGTGTTTTGGCGGTGGCGTTTGATGAGCGCGCCGAGCATGGCAGCAATTTCCTTGGTTTCAGACACCCAGTTCAGACCCAATTGGCGATCGATATACTGTGCTTCCATTCCAATATAGATCTGTGTCCGCAATTCGCCGCACGAACCCTTGGCAATGACCAGATAGCGAGCAATCTCGGCTTGGCCGCCGCGTTCATAACCTTCCGCGATATTGGAAGGGATGGAAAGCCCACTACGAGTAATCTGATCTCTAAATCCCCAATCATTCAGGGCGGCAAGTGTTTGATAAATGGTTGCTGACAAGCGTGCCGACCGCTTCCACACTTCCAAATCCTCAAACATATTCGTGGCGAGAAACGAGGGGCGAGAGTGGCATGGGGTAACGAATCAAAATTTACGGAGTTGCTGGCTTTTCTCTGCACTCGCCGCTCGCTGCTCGTCGCTGTTTAAGCTACATCGGCAAACAGCCGCTCTTTGCGGCGGAAGTACAGGCAGCCGGTGAGGGCAATCACGGTGGCCGACACGGCCCCGACGGCGATCAGGCTCCAGGGCATGGGGGTTGTTCCCAGTAGGGCCGAGCGGAAGCCTTCGATCACGCCCACCATGGGATTGGCGGCGTACAGCAGTCGCGGGTTGAAGGTGATGCCAGCCCAGGAGTAGCTGCTGGGGATCAGGCTGGCCGGGTAAACCACGGGCGAGCAGTACATGAGCAGTTGAACGAGGAAGTTCATGGCGTATTTGATGTCGCGGTATTGAATGGCCAGGGCGGTGAGCCACATGCCCAGCCCCGCGGCGGTGAGCACCATGAGGGCCACGAGCACGGGGAACAGGAGCACGCCCAGGTTGGGGAGCATGCCGAAATACGCCATGAGCACGGCGAGCAGCACCAGCGAGATGCAGAAATCGACCAGCTTGGAACACACGGCCGACAGGGGGAGCATCATGCGGGGGAAGTAAACCTTGCTGAGCATGTTGGTGTTGCTGAGCAGGCTGTTGGCGCCTTCGGTGAGCGCGTTGGTGAAGTACGTCCAGGGAACCAGGGCCGTGAAGGAAAACACGGCATAGGGCACGCCGTCGGACGCGACTCCGGCCAGGTGCCCAAAGACGATGGTGAACACGATCATGGAGAACAGCGGCTGGATAACGGCCCAGCCGATGCCGAGGGTGCTTTGGGCGTACTGGACCTTGATGCCGCGCCAGACGAGAAAGCGAAACAGGTCGCGATACTCGGCGAGTTCTTTCCAATCGACGAGCCGCCAGCCGGAGCGGGGCTCGATGACGATTTCGAACTGGGGGTCGATCGCGGCTTGCGCCGTTTGGGTCGCCGGCGGCGAATCATCTTGCCCCGGTAAGTCTTTGATGAGAGTACTCATGCGGTGCCGGACAATAGCGGAGCGGACGGATGCGAGGCGCGAACCCAAACCCGACTGGTACTGGCCTGCCGTTCAAATACCTGGAGTGAATTGAGTTTGATCGCGGCCGCCCCCAGCAGGGCGACATAATAGGGAATTTCGAGCCCTTCGAGGCTGACGAACTGGGCCGCGACCATGAAGCCGACCAGCGAGGTGATCACCATCCGCGGCACGTGCATGATGAAGGGATCGTCGTAATGAACTCGGCGATTTTGTTTGAGAAATTTGCGCAGCCCTTGGATCGTCATCAGATAGTAAGCCAGCAGGAATGCGAGGCCGACGATGCCGACTTCGGCCCCGATTTGGAGCCACAGGGTGTGGGCTTCTTTGCCTGGCGTGAGCCCAAATTCGTGAGCATGAACGGTGAAGTGATCGGGGCCAAGCCCAACCAGGGGACTCTTGAGCATGATGTCGATGCACAGCATCCACATGTCGAGGCGGCTTTGCGCGGAGGCATCGCGCTGTTCGGCGTCGGCGAATGTCATGGTGAAGCGTTCGACGACTTCCACGCCTGCCATTCGTAGGGCCACGAGGCCCCCCAATGCAAACAGCGCTAGCGCGCCGGGGGTTTTGGGTATGAGCCAGAACGTGGTAACGCCAACGATGCACAGCGCGAGCATGCCGCCGCGGGAGAACGAGAAGAAGATGGCATGAGCCATGAAAGCCGCGCAAGCAAACGCGACGAGCTTGCCGAGCAGATTCTTGGTGCCAAACCCCAGAAAGAAAGCAAGGCCGACGCCGGTGACCAGCGAAATGGCCATGCAGTTGTTGTCCATGCCGCCAAAGCCCACCATCTCCAGGCGATTGAATCCCTGAAAAAAGCTCATATTGAGGTCGTAGGCTACGTAACCCAGGCTGAGTGCAATCGTCCAGGCAAGTTGCTGCAACTGCTTGCGGTTTTCGATCAACGTGGCCCCGACCACGACGGGCAGCACAATCTTGGCTTGCGATTCGAGAAACGCCAGGGCGACTTCGATATTTTCACAAAACGCGGCGCTAAAGCAGGCCCACAGCCAGTAGGCGACAAGTGAGCCCACAATCCACTTGGCGCCGCCGAGGCGGAAATTGCCGAAGCCGTTGAGAGCCCAACCGATCAGGAGGGCGATGGCGATGATTCGACTGTAATTTCCCGCAGGGACGGACCAGTGCCACAACGACTCGGGCCGGATGATCGCGAAGCAAATGTAGATCAACAGGCCGTAGAACGGGCGAACCAGCGAAACCGCGGCGCCGCCATAGGCCAGTGCGTAGGTAAACAGCAGTCCCATCAGTGGAGGGCGGGCGATCCTGTGGGAGCGTTCTCGATTCCGACCAGTTGATTTAAGGGTTGCAGGGTCGCCTGCCAGGAATGCTGCTGCTCGACATAGGCGCGACCTGCCTGAGCCAACTCACGTCGCATGTCGGGGTATTCGATCAAGCGGCGAATTTGATAGAACCAATCGTCCGGCGTAGTCGCCTGCAGCACATTCTTTTCGGGCGCTGCCCGCAGGCCGGTCAGGGCCTCGGGCGAAGCGACCACGGTTCGCCCCATGGCCATGGCCTCGAGGACTTTGTTTTGCACGCCGCGGGCAATTCGCAGGGGGGCGACAACAACCGAGGCCCGGCTCAAATAGGGGCGAACGTCGTCCACGCGACCGGTAACGTGTACGCCTTGCTGCGCCTGAAGATCACGAACTTGCCGCGAGGGATTTCGACCCACGATATGGAAGGTGAGATCGCAGTATTTCTTGCGCAAATGCGGCCACACGTCGCGAACGAACCACACCACGGCGTCGATATTCGGACGGTAGTCCATCGCCCCCAAGAAGCAGAGGGAACCATCTTGTGCATCATTGTCAGGAGAAAAGTATTCCAAGTCGACGCCATTACCCAGGGAATGGATACGATTCAGGCAAGCCCGGGGGACCTGCCGCTGTGCGCAGTTGATGCGAAACAGGTTTGCTTCCTCCTGGCTCACGAACGTCACTGCGTCGACATTCCCCAGCACCTGGCGTTCCAGACGCTCGACATGCTGGCATTCCCGGCGATACACAATGCCTTTCAGCCGCGGCGACACGGCAGCGTATTGCTGCCATTTGAGGCTGTCGACATCCATGAAGTCGACCAGTTTTCGGGAGCTGCGCAGTTCTGGTAGTTCGGCGTAGCGTCCTAGGCTGGAGGCCGAAAAAATCGCGGAATCGAACGGGGATTCTTGAACCCAGCTTTGAATCGTCTGCCGCACCCGGCGAGAAAAAAACACGCCTTCGCTCAGTGAACGCCGCAACATGACGGAACGGCTGGCGCCCCACCACCGCGACAAGGGTTTCTTGGGAATGATTTTGATACGGTGCACGAGGCGCTGAAGTTCCGCGAACTGATCCTGGGACACCGGCTCATCGGCAAACGCAATTAAGGACACCTTGGCATTTCGTGCCAGGTGCTTAAGCCAATGGAATACCCGAATGCGGTCTCCCTTATCGGGTGGATAGGGAAATCGGTGAGCGACGTGCAGGATTTGAGGGACGGTCATCTATGCTGAAACGGGATGGGAATTCAATCCGAACAACGAAACTCGCCACATCGTGGTTGCCAATAGCACTGCAACTCTTGAATCATCCCGCGATGGCGCACGTGGTGCGTGCCGTCGACCCGTGCCACGCTTCGGTCAACGTTCCAAAGCGAAACTGCTCAAGTAGCCGTCGCAATTTCTGGGCGGTTGAACCCAAGTTTTGATAGTGACGAAATCGGGATCGCCAGTTGCCTGGCAAACGGGGCTGGCCGGGATCGATCTCCCAAGGATGGATGTAGAACACAAACGGTTGCTGAGCCTGGTTGTTGATTTTGGACAGCCAGCGGGCCGTCATTCGCCAGGGATAGAGCCGAAAATAGCCGCCGCCACTAACCGGTATGTTCACCTTCCACGCGCGGTGCACGGCGGGAGGAAACTCGTGCAGTTGTTCGCTCGATTCCGCGAAGGTCAGCAAATGGGGAAACGGTTCGGCGTCGGGAATTCCATACCGATCATGAATGATCGGGAAAATGCTCGAGTCGTACTGAATCCCTTCCTCGCACAATATCTTGAGCGCCCAGCGCGACCGCTCGGTGATCGAAAAACTCGGAGCGCGATAACAGACGATTTCTTGATTGGTGACACTCTGCAAGGCGGCGATGCTGCGTTTTAGGTCGGCGCGAAACTCATCCGGCGCCTGCTGATAGACCAAACGGTGCCAATAGCTGTGCGTGCCGATTTCATGGCCGCGGCGGTCGATTTCACGAACCAGTTCGGGAAAGTGGTCCGCGATCCAGCCCAATACAAAAAACGTACCTCGAACGCCATGCTCGGCCAGCACATTCAGCAGGATGGTGGTATTTTGGACGACACGGCTTTCGTATTTGGGCCAATCCGAAGGCGCAATGCGATTGGCAAAGGCACTTACCTGGAAGTAATCTTCGACGTCGACGGTGAAGGCGTTGATGATCTGCATCGAAAAATCTTCCTGCGGTGGCGCACCGCAAGCGGTGATCTTGCCTGCTCCTTCGAGGGTTTCAGCGAGGTTTGCGCCGGCGAATGGCCGATTCCGAAGCTTCCTGGCCAACCAAATCAAATCCGTTGGCTGCCGCGAGCTCTTCTGCAGAGATCGAACCCGCTTCGCCCTCCCCAGTTTCGTTGCTTGGCAACAACATCGCCTGTCGCAGCAAGGCCTGGTCGCGACGCAGTACGGCGCCCGGCGTGGCTGGAGCATCGTCTACGCAATCTTCCAGGGGCGCCTCCGGCAACGGCAATTCAACCGACCGGTGCAGCATCGTCAGTTTCGCAGCCCAAATGCCCTTGATGCCGATGATCCGCAAGAAGGTGCAAAGCAGCATCCGCAGGTCCATCAGCAATGATCCGGTTTCGATGTACTGCTGATCGAGCACGAGCTTGCGCCGCACGCTATTTACGTCGGTGTCGGGGGGAAGATTGATTTGAGCCAGTCCTGTCACCCCGGGTGCGACCGCCAGCCGCTGCGAGTAACCGGGGATTTCTTGTTCCAGCACGATGACGAACGAAGGGCGTTCGGGGCGTGGTCCCACGAGTGACATCTGCCCCAAGAGCACATTGTAGATCTGAGGCAATTCGTCCAGGTGGAGTTTGCGAAGCACCTTGCCAATGCGCGTGATCCGCGGATCGTTCTCTTGGCACCATACGGCTCCCGTCTTCTCTTCGGCGTCAACCCGCATCGTGCGAAGCTTATACATCGTGAATTTTCGGCCGTTCTTCCCCACCCGAACCTGTGAAAAAATGGCGGGGCCCGGGGAGGTCGATCGAACGATGACTACCAACATCCCGATCATCAAAGTGCCCGGGACCAAAAGCAGGAGGGCCAACGTCCGGTCCAGGATGCCCTTCCACCGGAAATAACTGGACACCGAAATGTTTGCCGGCGGAAACTGCGATTTCGGTTGGGTCAACGCTTTGATTTCATCAGCAACAGACATTGCGTGGATTCCTCAGGTCACGTACCGAGTACGCGGCAAACAGGGCAGGATATGAGGGCAGATGAGCACCGGGTTTTACTGCGTGGCTTGAACGAGATGCGGTTGGAGCACGGGCAGAAGATCATTCAAGAACTCGATGGCAATATCCCCGGATGCTGCGGTGGTATCTGATGACTTTCCCGGCGAGGCAGGATCCCGGCGCGAATCGGTTTCACAAACCACTTGCAACTTAAAAAGCACCGGCTCGCCTCCAAGGGTGAGGCGAGTGTTTTCGGGCGCCTCCCAACGAGTGCCTCGGAACCATCCGTAATAGGCAGAGATTTTCTGGCCAAGCAAACCTTGAGACTGAAATTGAGAAACAAAGAACTCATGGTCAACGGCACCTTCTCGGCGGACGGTCACTCGCTGCGGTTCGCCAATCAATGTGTAGTTGCTGCCGGTGAAGCAGATCTCGGGGCGGTGCGCTACCATGGGACCGGCCGGCCCCACCAGCAGTGTGGCGTTCACCACCTGGCCCGTTTCAGCATGGACATACTGCCGATTGAAGTAGGCCGGGCACTCGAGCACCCGAACCGCGTTTTCGCTGAGCGTCTCTTCCGATCGCAATTGCCAATTACCAAAGTGCTGGGGAAGCTCGCTGAATTCCGCTGTCGCCCGAGCCAGCAGGTCTTGCTGCTGATGGCGTCCCATGAGTCTCGACGAGAGCCATTCGCCGGCCAGGGTCACTCCCACGACGAAGGCCAGGGCCAGGAAGGTGGATCTGCGATTCATGCGTTCGATTTCTGCAAGCGAGGAAGAGATTCTGAGTTCAACGGCAATTCAGTAGGTACTTCCCAACAAAACAACGGAAAGTACCCGGGCGTTCGGCGCTATGAATTGGGATTGGGCGAAGGCGGTCCTTCCAGAACGTATTCTTGACGCATGACTTCTAACAATTCGCGTTCCGAGGGCATCAGGAGCTCTGACTGCAAGTTGCGCTGCAATGCCTCTTGCAATGCGGCCCGGGCTTCGTCATTGCGGCCCGCGAGTCGCTCTGCTCCGGCCAGATGGAAGTAATTTCGGGAGTTCCCGCCGTTCTGATCGATAATCTGCCGGAGCAGCTGCGCCGCCTGGTCCGATTTGCCGGTATTGACCAGCACCCAGGCGTACGAGTCTTGAAGTTCGGCCACGTGTCCCGCCAGGGAGAGCGCGGACTGCATCAATTCCAGACTTTCCCCTTGCTGGCTGGGGTTTTCCGACAGCATCAGGGAAAGATTGTTGAGTGCTGGCACAAATCGAGGCGACTTTGCCAAGATGGCCCGATAGAGCCGCTCGGCACTTTCCCGGTCTCCCTGCATTTGACGGAGCGTTGCCAGGTCGAATAGCAATCGTGCCGGCTGCTCCTCCTGCTCGATTCTGCGTTCCACCGCTTGTTCGGCGGCTGGGTAGTTCTTTCCGACCACCGAGGCCTGGATCAAGATATTGGCGAGGGTCGAAGCCGCGGCAATGCCAGGATCTCCGGATTCCAGCGACTCCGCAGCAATATGGACCGCCTCGTCAAACAGGCCTTGTTGTACCAGCCAGGCCGTGTAAGCGCGAACGGAAGCATCTCTCGGCCAAACCTGGAGAAGACGTTCAAATTCCCGCTTGGTGGGCGCTGGGAATTCCAGGGAAGCGTAGATTTGGGCTGTTGTGGAGAGTACCTTCGCCTGCTCCAACCCGTCTTGCGAATCGGTGACCTTGGCCAGTTGCTGCTGTTTGTAGTTCTCGACGACCTGCGAGATTTCTGCTTCCGGGCGTCCGGAATCCTTCATCCACCGGCATTGCAGTTGCACGGTGGCGAGTTCGAGCGGGGCACGCCGCTGCAGCATTTCAATCCACGGCGCGCACTGATCGGCAAGCTTGTTCCGCAAGAGAAACGCCGTGTACTGAGCAACAAAATCGAGCGCTGGTTCCTTGCCGGCAACCAGCAACTCCCACTGTTGCCTCGCGGCAGGAATGTTTTGTTGCCGCTCCAGTACGCCGGCCAGGATGGCGCGATCCGCAGGTGTTTGCGGCGATTCCTCCACCAGCAGATCTTCCAGCAGGCGCCGAGCAGCTTGCAGGTTGCTGTCGCCACCACGGCGAATGCGCAGGATTGCTTCCAGCCTTCGATCCGCTTTACCCGAAAGGGGAGTCATGACCGAAATGGCCTCTGCGAATCGATCTTCGCCGCCCAAAGCCACCAGTACCGTCGATAATGTTCGTCTGGCGACGACATGGTTGGGATCATGCTTCAAAATTTCGCGCCAGGCAGTTTCCGCTTTCAAGGGACGGATTTGAAGCAAGAATTGCGCCCGGGCTTCCAAGACCTTGAGATCGCCGGGAGCGATTTTCGCCGCCTCGTCGTAGTGCGTTTCGGCTTCGTCGAACCGGCGCAGTGCCTGGTAACCTTGCGCCAAAGTGAGTGCCTTCTGGAGCGGAGCGTCGGCCGAGGTTTCCGCCACCCGCTGCAGGGCTTCTTCCGCACGCTCCTGCTGATTGGTCCCGGCATAGAACCAGAACACCTGCCGCCACACCTTGGATTGATCGGCCCGCGGTTGGTCACCAACCAGACCGATCGCGGTCTGGAATGCGGCCTCTGCCTCGGACAGCCGCGTTTCTCGGTCCTCAACCGGGGCCTCGTTCGCGGCCAGGGTAAGCAACACGCCCAACCAGGTGTGGGCATAGACCGCTTCTTGTGTGTTGCCTTGCGGCGTTTGCTGGACTGCCATTCGCGCCATGCGAATGGCTTCCTCCAGCTTACCCGATCGGCTGATCACATCGGGGGCAATCGCTGCTAAACCCGCGGACTGGTAAAGCGCCGTTTCGCGCAACCGGTTGATGTACTCAAAGGCTTCGCTGCTGCGGTTTTGGCCGTGCAACAAACGAATCAACCAGTCGTAAACCAGCAGGTTGTCGCTGCCCAGGCGTACGGCCTGTTCAAATTCGGTGATCGCCTTTTCCAGTTGGCCGTTACGATAAGCAACGCGTCCCAGGGCGACGTGCGTCGCGGGCCAATTGGGGCGCAGACCATCCAGTTCCCGCGAAAGCCGGCGAACCTGCGCTGCGTCGGCATGAGTAGTCCACTCGGCTGCATCGGTCAGTTCCTCGGCCACGCGCATGATGCGGAAAAACCGCCACAATCCGCCCGCGGGCCCTTCCACCCGTTCCAGTTCTTGTTCGCACCATTTCAGTTCTTGAAGATCACCTCGTTGCAGGGCCAACTCTCCCAGTTGCTGAAGAGCTGTCAGGTCGTCCGGATCTCGAACCAGTCGAGCCTTGAGCAACGCTGCCACGGTGGTCAGTTCTCCCTGTGACATCTCCAACCGAATCAACCGTTGCTCCAACGGTTCTCGCACGTCGGGCGAGCCATCGATCTGCTGTTGAAGATACGCCCGCGCCTCGTCGACTTGCTGTCGTCGAATCAACAGTTCCACTTGGAGCAGTTTTGCCCGAACCTGATCTGCTTCGGGTCGCAAACGATACGCCAAGAGTGCGGCGTCGGCATCTGCCTCGTTCCCCCAAGCTTCGTTGAACAACACGGCCGCGGGGAGCGCCACTGCGGGCGCAATGGAGATCGCCTGCTCGAGAAGCTGTTTGGCAGCGTCGCTGTCGCCTCGCCGTTCAGCAGCTTGAACCTGTAGCAGCAATCGTTCGCTCTCCTGATTCGGTTCGAGTTTTCCTTGGAGTCTTTCGATTGCCTGGTCAAACACACGCCAATCTTCGGTCGCCGCGCGGCGCATCAGGCGGGATAATTCGATGCGAGCCAGCAGCAGTAATGCCGTCGCCGGCGGCTCCTTTGTGCCCTCCAACGACCGTTGCAGAAGCAGAGAAGCCTGTTCCGAACGGCCGCCCGTCCACAGTGTCGTGGTTTGGGCCAGAATCACACCCAACGATTCCGACCCCAAAGCGCCTTGCGCATTTTCAAAGTTCGCCGCTGCCAGATCCCACTGGCCCAGCGCCGCATAGCCTTGGCCCAGCAACGTCAACCGCCGAGCGTGCTCGCGTTTGTCCTGGTTCACACTATCGGTGCGCTTCACAGTGCCGGTCGCATTTCGAAGCAGCGGCACCGCCTTGTGCGGTTCGCCCGACAGCAAGTAGAGTTCTGCCTGATTGACGTTGAGCGTATCGGCAACACTGCTACGCGCAGCCGGCGTCATTTGCGGAGCTAACGCCGAGTAGTATTTCCTCGTGTTGTCGAGCTGATCTTGAATCGATTTCCAGGTCTGAGAAGTTCGATTGCGATTGGCGTCGTCGAGTTGGCAACGCAACAACAGCAGATGCATTTCCAAATCGTCGTTGCCGGTAGCCGCGATTCCTTCGCGAATGGTGGCAATGCAATCCGCAAAACGTTCTTGGGTTCGCCGCAACGCCGCCAACCCGATGTACGCCCTGCGATCCTCGGGAGCTAGCTCAATGCACTTTTGGTAGTGGGTTTCGGCCTGCTCGGGTGCGTTGGCCCGCTGTGCGGCCGCTGCCGCAAGCAATAGGGCATCGACATTGTCGGGCTGCACACGCTGTGCCTCTACCAGATCTTGCGAGGCTCCGTCCACGCCGTACCGCTCGCGATAAGCGTATCGGGCGAGCAATGCCTTGCCGAGTTCGTCAGCCGCGTTCTGTTGCCGGTGAAAGTTGACGAGCCCATCCATCGTCAGATTGGCCTCGTCCGGATCGTTCGCTTTTCGCAACAACTCCGCCAGGACCGACGCCAGTTCCACGTCGCCCGCATTGGACTTGGATGCCGACATCACGGTCGCGATGGCCGTGTCCAAGGGTTTCTTTTGTGCTTGCCACAATTGCGCCGTTGCCAGACCCGCCACGCGCTCGGCTCGGGCTTGCCCTGGATCCTTTACCAAAATCGTTTGTGATTCGGCGAGCGCCTCGTCGCTGCGTCCCACCTCCAGCAACAACTCGGCTTGACGCAAGCGAAGGTCGGTGCGATCGGGGAGCATCCCGAGAGCAACCGCGAACAGTTCGATCGCTCGAAACTTTTGCCGGGGCGACGTCGCCGCCTGATCGAATACCAAAGCCGTTTGCGCGCGAACATCCGCGTCATCGGGCTTGAATTGGAGATATCGAAACAGCCATTCGGCCGCCTCGTCAAAGTTTCCCGCTTCCTTCGCTTTCTCCGCTTGGACCAGAAAGTCCTTGGCGTGGTTCTGCACCTGATAACTGTGCAGTGCGTAAACGCTCGGCACCGACACTCCCAGCACGATCGCGGTGACGATAAGCAACCGCCAGTTGATGATCACCGCCGATCGGTACCGGGAACGCTTTCGTGGCACGTTCAACGCGTCGGACTTGGCACGCGCGGAAGGCGTCTGGGAAGCATCTCGTTGCGGCGACTTGGCCTGTCCGCGCTGCTCTGCGCGGAGCGGGGAGCGATCTTGACGCTGTTTTTTTCGAGGCATGTTTTGCTTCTTAATTCGTGCCCAGAATGACCGGAACCCGTCTCACCCTAACTCTGGTTGTTGGCGTACGCCCCGTATCGATAGGCGTAACCGGTTGCCGAGGTACCGTTGAGCACAGCCCCGAGCACCCTCGCGCCCGTTTGATTCAATCGTTCTTGCGCCAGTTTCACCTGCGGAGCCCGACTGACATCGCGCATGACGCACAGCAGCACGCCGTCGGATTGTTTGGCAATTTGCAGTGTTTCCCCAGCGGCCAGAATCGGAGGCAAATCGATCACAATCCGCGTATATCGATCGCGAAGCGCTTCAATCAACGACAGGAACTGGCCCGACGAAACCAGACGATGCGTATTCTCCGTTGCCAGTCCAGCCGGCAGGACGTCGATGTTGTGTTCCCAATGGACGATGGCCTTGTCGAGCGAGACCTTGTTGCTCAGCACTTCGGTCAGGCCTGGTGATCGTTCGATGTTGAACAGATCGTGCAGTTCCGGATCGCGCATGTCGCCGTCGATGATCAGCACTTTCTCGCCGCCCCCCCGGGCCCAGCTCACCGCCAATTGCGCGGCCAGCGAGGTCTTACCTTCTCCAGAAACGGCGCTGGAGATGGACAAAGCCTGCACGTCATGAAAATCCTCGCCAATCGTCAACGCCGTTCGCAGCGATTCCACGCTCTCTTCGTAGATCAACCGATCTCTCTCGTAACGTCGCATCGCCCGAGACAGCGGCAGCGCGGGCCGAGCGGGCAACACAGAAACTTCGCCGATCACCAGCAACTTGGCCTCGCTGGTAATCTGATGGCCACCGAAAACACGCTGCGAGAACAGCTCCCAGATAACACAGATGCCAAACGGCAGAAACAAACCGGCAAACCCCAACACGCCAGCTTTCTTGAAAGGGAATGGCTCGACCGGTTTGCGATTCACTTCCGCCTGCTGCATCAGCTTGACTCGCGGGGGACGCTGCGTCGGCAGATACTCCACTTGCAGCCAAAAGATGCGATCGGCCATTTTTTGCGCCACTTCCTTCGATCGCTCCAGTTCTCCCAACTTGAACTCGCGGTCCAGTCGCTTTCCCGATTTCGTTTCAATCCGCTCGCGTTCCAAACCAAGTTCTTCGCGCAAAGTCTGTTCCTGGGCGACCAGGGACGCTAATTCCTGCTTTTTCTTGTCAATCTCGACCTGACGCGAACGCTTCACCAGGTCCAGTTTTTGCTTGGCCAAATCTTGGGTCAGTTGGCCCTCGACTTCGGCCACGCGCCGTTCCAGATCGGCGATTTCCTTCTCCCACTTGGCATAGAACGCACTCTCTGGCTTCACGGTCACCAGACTGTTGCGCAGTGCCTGCAGTTCGGCTTTCATCCGGTTCAATTCCGGATTCGCGGCCAACTCGGCCTCCAATAGCGATGCCGGCACCGATTCGGGCCCATCCATTGCATCGAGCATCTTCACGTCGGTTTCCATCCGGCGTCGATCGAGTTCTACCTCGGTCACGCGATTGCGAAGTTTGCTGTACTGGGGATACAGGTCCACAATCCGTTGGCCCGTTCCTTCGGCTGCCACCGCTTCGGCATCACCCACCAAGGTGCGATTGAGAGTTCGCAGTTCGTCTTCCAGTTCGCGAACCTCCGAGATTTGGCGGCCATGTTCCGTGGTCAGCAGCTTCAGCAGATCCTGCGTTTGCTGATCGCTTTGGGTCTGATAAACGTCGAAATACGCTTCAACGATCGCATTCAGAATCGTCACCGAGTCCTCGGGGCCGGGACTCTCTATTGCCAGTTTGTATAATTCCGACTGCCCGACGCGGCTGATCTTGAGTCGCTCCAACAGCCAGGCTTTGGGATCCATTTGCTGGCGCAGTTGATCGATCTCCATCACATCCTTACGGGAAAGGACCTTATTGAGCACAATCGGGCTGCGCAGCAATTCCACCTGCGTTTGCACAAATTCGCCGCCGCCCTCGTAGGGCAATTTCGAATCGATCACCGGAATGCGTTGATTGAGGATCAGCATCCAGCATTCCGACCGATAGGCCGGTTCGAACAGCAGCCAGGCCACCATCACCAGGCTGGACGCCAGGAGCAGGCCCAGCGGCGCCGCCACCTTCCAGCGTTTGCGAAAGACGTGCCAAATAAATGCGGGGGACAGCTTGTTCCCGACCGTCGATCCGCTGTCTTCGGCGGCCAGCCGGGGCTCGTAGTACGCCTCGCGATGTGTTCCCCGTTGCACTCTGTTAGCGCCGCGCTGGGGTACGGGTAGTTTGGCGCCGCTGGTGGGGTCGAAATTCTGCGAATGTTCAGACATCGATATCGATAACTCTCAAATGAGTACCATCAGTCGATGGATTCTGCTCGAACGGGGCAATTGCGAGCATTCCGCGATAGGAGTTGACAGTGCCCCGGACCAGCCATGGCAGTTGCAGCATCCTTAGGCCAAGATACTCGCCAAGTGCCGCTCAACTTGCGGGTTGCGTGCCTGCTTTTTCTCGAAGCAAATCGCGTTCATCCACGCTGTTTACAACAATGAACAATCGGTTCCAGTAGGTTAAAACCATCCACATCATGACCGCGGCCATGGGAATCACCAGCCACCCTGCGACATCATGGATCGTTTTTTGAGCCTCGGCGGTCGAGACGAATTGCATGGCCAAACCCGTGCCTGCCACGCGAAGTGAGTTGGCAAACACAGCCACGGGCAGCACGCTGAGCAGCAAAATCAGCTTGTTAACCCAGGATTGCCTGGCAATCACGCCGTAGGCCACGGCTAGTGCGGTCACCCCAATCAACATTCGCAACCCGGAGCATGCCTCGGCGACTTCCAGCCGCTGCGCGCCCATCAAAATCACATTGCCCTGTGCAACGGCGGGTTGTCCGACCAGTTGCAACATCCAGGTGCTGATCATGGTCGCCATGCGTTGCAGCGGCCAACTCATCATGTGCTCTGCCTGGAACGGCAAGGGCACCATGAAGAACAAGAAAATCAAGGATGGCAACACCCAGTAGAAAAATCGCCGGCCGCCCATCACCCAGCAGGCGCCGCCCAACCACAGAATCAAGGACCAACCCGCCAGCGGAGTCAGAAAGAACCGCTGCCCCGCGAAACGTACCAGCAGGGCAACCGCCAGCAGCAGGACGCCTCCCCATCCTGGCACTCCCCAGATGCCCGGATATTTATCGCGACGAACATACAAAAAGAACAGCGCGATGGGGACGACCAGGAAACCATGGGAATAGTCGTCGTTCGTCTGCCATACCGAGACCAATTCCAGCAGGTCCGGCCAGTAGATCCAAACGCACAACCCCGTCAACGCGGCCACGGCCATTGCACCCACAAGCGATTCGACGGTTCCCGGTCGGGCCAGAGAGGTTCCATCCAATCGGTCGCGACCCGTTGGCCGGACCATTGCCCCTTCGGTATTCCGCGCAGGGCGTTGCGCCGATACCTCACTCACTGTTCACCTCGCAGAAAGTTGTGCATTGCAAAATCCATTTTCGAACGATGATTGGCGTTGAAGCGGGCTTCCGTCACCGGTGCGAACGCGGGCGCCGAAAATTCCTGTTTGCTGAACGTGTCGACGCCCGCATCCAGCCGCGAGATCGCGGGAAGCCGTTGGGAGTTCGCTCGGCGCGTACTCCGTTCCCGTGGGTTGCGCTTCGATTGCAAAACCCTGCACTGCGTAGAGCCTTGCCTGCGGTCTCAATTGCTTTGCCGTGAGACGATTGCAATCGCGCAGGCGAAACGTTGACGATCCAAACTGGTCACGTCCCACCTGGTTGTGCTGCGTGGTGCTGATTCGTCCTAACCCCAAGGTAGGCGCACAATCATCCACGCGATCCGCGCAGCGTGCGCGCAGACCTCGACACAAAGTCAATACTGACCCGCAGGTGGGATGGCTTCCTAGCCGCGAAGCCCTCTTGCCAAGGGCCCAGGAGAATTCTTTCTCCCTACTACATTCAGTTCGCGACCTCTGTGCCGACAGGAAGTTGATGGCGCGCCTATCGCACCGACATCATCTTCGAAGGAATGAGGCCCCTTTATTCCTCTGTTTCTACTCTTCTCCCCTTAAATCTCGGCGTCTCCTCGCCCCACCCCTCGTTCCTTAATGTTCAACCAGCCGACAATATCAAGCAGTTATTGTTCGTTGATGACGTTCTGCAGCGCGAACTTAGCTGCCCGAACGATTAATCCCTCGAGACCCTCGTGGGCTTTCGCGCGGGCGGCAAATGTTCGTAATCCAAAGGCTCCACCTGAAACTCATCCAACGCAATCGTGGCGCTCAAAAACTCGACGCTTACACGCAGCAACGTCTTCTTTTCTCGGGCAACAATGGTTCCCTCGAGTCCTTTGAACACGCCATTGCGAATCCGAATGGCAATACCTGGCTCCAATCGACTTTCGGTCGTGACCGGCGCCCCGACCTCCAGCAACGTTTTCAATTGCCGCAGTTCATGCGAAAGCCGTTCCGTATCCTGCACGTCGATGATGCTTACCAAGCGATTGGTTTGCCAGCAGGCCCACTTGTCATCGTGCGTGCCATACACGAATAAGTAGGAGGGAAAGACGGGGCAATAAGACGTGAACTTGCGCCCAGAGCTGCGAAGGTTTCTGGCGTGCAAAGGAAGGTAGAAGGGCACCGACAACTCTCGTAGTTGCCGCGCCATTGCTTTTTCCATGCGAGGCTTTGTCCGCAACACCCACCACTGAACCTTCTCTGTCTCTGTCGATTGAGGTGGTTCGGTCAGCAAATTGTCGGGATAAAGGCTCGGACTCTCCTGCTCGGCTAGAATTGGCATCAAACGCCCCCCACTAATGTACTGCTCGCAACTCAACTCCGCGCGCAAAATTCCATAGTAATCCTCGGGAACCTTTGAGCGCGCCCTGCCGTCCTACAACTACTGCCCTGGATGCCTGCCACCCCTATGGAAAAAATGAACTGCCTTGGTGTGAATGTTTGGCGGGAGTTTGTTTGGCGGTGGGCGAAAGAATCCCTTTCAACCACATCCGCGAATTAAAACTGATCCCGAGTGTAACCCTGAAATTCGCCAAGTCAATGTTCTGCATGAAACATACCCCAAATACACTCTTTGCGATCATCTGGGAAAATACCCCATCAACCACGGGGCCTGGCCCCTGGTAAGAGGGGTGCCTCTAACGATCCAGGTTCCGCAAACTCCCTTCCGTGAAGTGGTTCCAATCGTTTCCCTTGTTTCAACGACCCGTCTTGACCCATCCGGGGATAACTACAGCCCCCTCTTATGGCTGGCTTGCGACCACTGGTTTTCCCCATCTTAATCAGCGAAACCCTTGGCTACACCCCGTAGGGAGGGTTTTTTTTGAAAATTTTTCCTAACCACCCGGTCTTCCAAGCATCTTCCCGAAGGTTCGGGAACCGCGGTCTCGAGGTTTGCCCCCTACGCACTCTTGAAGCCCCCTTGCCCGCCGCGCAAACTCAGGGGGTGCAGAAAATTGCCCGTCGATCGCAAGCGCTCGATGCCCAAGGGCACCCGGTGGTGCACCGGTTCGACGAGTACCTGTCAATCACCTTTTTTCCTCGCTTTGGGGGCAGTGGCCATCGTGTCTCTCCAATATCTGGTCACCGGCTGTGCGGGCTTCATCGCCAATACTGTTGCCCGTCTGTTACTCGACCAAGGCCACTTCGTCGTTGGGATCGACAACTTCAGTGATGCTTACGATCCCCGTCTCAAGCATTGGCGACTGGATCAGTTGAGGGGCCGAGAACGCTTCTCGTTTGTCGAGGCCGACGTTACGCAGCCCGAACAGCTTCGGCCCCTGTTCTCGGGGCCCCGGCGTTTTGACGCGGTCTTGAACCTTGCTGCTCGAGCAGGGGTTCGACCTTCGGTGACCAACCCCGTGGTGTACTACCAGACGAATACTCTGGGTACGCTTCATCTGTTGGAATTTTGCCGAAACGCTGGTGTCAAAAAGTTCGTGCTGGCTTCCACTTCCAGCGTTTACGGAGCTTGTGCAGCCCCCTTCACCGAAGACGTGGGCGGGCTGCGACCGGTGAGCCCTTACGCGGCGTCGAAACTGGCGGCCGAGTCGCTCGCCTACACGTACCACTACCTGCACGGGATCGATGTGTCGGTGCTGAGGTACTTCACCGTATATGGCCCAGCAGGTCGACCGGACATGAGCGTATTTCGATTTATCCGCTGGATGGCCACTGGACAGCCACTTACGGTTTATGGCGACGGCGAGCAACTCCGCGATTTTACCTATGTGGACGACATCGCGCGCGGCACGGTCGCTGCCCTTCGTCCCCTGGGCTTTGAGATCGTCAACCTGGGAAGCGATCGCCCCTTTCCCCTTCGTGAATTGATCGCCGAAATTGCCGCGGAGCTGGGGTGCTCACCCATCTTGGAACGCCGCCCAGCTCACCCGGCCGACGTCCCCGTCACGTGGGCCCACATTGAGAGAGCGCGCCGCCTGCTGGGCTGGGAACCTCAAGTTGAGTTCAAACAGGGCATTCGGAACTGCGTCGCCTGGTATCGTGCGAACACCGAATTGGCGAATGGACTGGATCTGGGGGAATAATCCAGCGGGTGCCGGATCATGTTGGCTGAAGTCCCGCGACCGTCCCACATTGGCAAACTCGCGAATTACCCCAAAAAGTTTGCCAATGGTCGCAATTCGCACTGCGGCAATGTCGGGTAGATTCGCGTGGCGCATGCAAAGGGCGGCCCTGGAGTCGAAGCCCCTCCCGGTTTGCTGGCCACGAAGACGAGACACGCCCCGCACGATTGCTCGCCGGGGCGTGTCGCAATTGGTATCTGGACAACTTCGGTCCCATTCGTCGAGAAGTTGCCAAATTCGTGGCTTGTTCGCGGTCCGAAGGCGCGGCCTGCGCGCGGATGCGCTGCTCAATCCTCAAGCTCTCGGCGGCGCACCATCCAGCAGAAACGTTCAAAAAATTTCGGCCAATGTCGGCGCTTGAGGCGCCGGCGAGCCTGTTGCGGTTCCTACCGCTTCAAGGGCGGCACGCTGCCGGGCGTGCCTGGTTGGTTGGCCTGGATTGCGGCGGGCCCGAAACCATCGAGCGATTGGCTGTTGGCATCGACGGCGCCCGCGGAGCCTTGGCTGTTGACTGGAGTCTGGGATGGAATGGCCGTCAGTTGCGCTCGGCGAATGGCTTCTTGCTCGACCATTTCTTGTTGCGCTAGCATGTGGTCGGGATCCTCAAAATCCAGGGCTACTGGCGCCAGATCATCGAACGGCTTGGTGATCATGCCCGCAATCCTCCAGCCTTCGGGGTCGTTGCGGAGCACCCAAATGTAGTCGTCGCTGTACTTTTCCTCATCGGTGCCTTCGGTCCAGGTGCTCAACACGTGAGCCCCCGCGCCGTCGGCGATGGTCTCGACGCCTTGCACCACAAACTCCGCGGTATCGCTCCCAGGCGGAGCCACGCGCAGTTCGCGCGCGCTGGTTTCCTTCAGTGCTTTCTTGGTCAGCAGGCTCTCCGCGGTTCGATCGTCGCCCGCCTTCACGGCACCCAGAAACGCTTCCACTACCTGCTGGGGCGAACGACCGTCCTTCTGTACGGTCTGCTGGCCTTCCCCTTCGGAGTTCCCCGCATTGGGCTGCTCGCTTCCGCAACCTCCGCTGAAAATGAACACAGCTACGGCGCCTGCGACGGTCCATCGCCCGCAAATCATTGATTCCTCCTTGGTTGCACTTAAAGGCACGATCCGCCGCGACTGGTTCTTGTTCCGGCGATAATCGGGGTGGGAGTTTGGCAACTTTCGGCGGCAGCGTCAAGGCGGGTTACGCCAGCGATTTGACGCTGCCAAAGCCATTCGCTGGCAGGGGTTCATCGATTCCCGGAAGTGAGTATTTCCGGTCCTCCAGCCGCAATCCAACGTATCGTGACGACAAGCAGCCCGACGCCACTCCACTGCTGCTTGTGCCGTTCGCCAAGGTGCAAGTCACGCGAGCGGCGGGTACCAGTCGAAGAGTGGTCGCGGGGCGATAATCGATCGGCTCACGCGCCGCTGCCATTTCCGGGCGGCGAAAGTTGCCGCCTGGACAGGGCCAGCGCGCACTTTGGGGCACCTTGGTAAATTGGGTAGGGTTGCGCCTGGGCGTGGGATCGTGTAAACCGGTGGCCGTGCGGTTGTGGTTCTC
>JAANMV010001013.1_pt1 | contig 32595 bp, 29 predicted proteins | sample 7279661 | NCBI WGS metagenome assembly JAANMV01 (sample SAMN14094540, study PRJNA606508) | bioreactor metagenome | isolation source: A lab-scale SPAN reactor treating ammonium-rich wastewater day 121 | place: Ireland: Galway | collected 2017-05-16
GTCCAGGGCACCTCGCGCCAGTTGGCCGGGTACCTGGGCGTCGACCACCAGGAGGTGGAGTACCGGGTCGCCGGGATCAACCACATGGCTTGGTTTCTGAAGCTGGAGCGGGCCGGTGAGGATCTCTACCCGTTGCTGTGGGAGGCGTACCTGAAGGACGACGTGCGGGCCAAGGACCCGGTCCGGTTCGAGGCCTTCCGGCGGCTCGGGTACTTCGTGACCGAGAGCAGCGAGCACTTCAGCGAGTACGTGCCGCACTTCATCCGGCGCGACCGGACCGACCTGATCGACCGCTTCAAGGTGCCCCTGGACGAGTACATCCGGCGCTGCGAGAAGAACGACGAGACCTGGCACGCGACTCGGGACAAGATGCTGGCCGAAGAGAGCGTCGAGGTCCGGCAGAGCGTCGAGTACGGCTCCGGCATGATCCAGAGCATGGAGACCGGCACGCCGCGGGTGGTCTACGGCAACGTTCTGAACACCGGGCTGATCGACAACCTGCCTCAGGGCTGCTGCGTCGAGGTGCCCTGTCTGGTCGACAAGAACGGCGTGCAGCCGACGAAGATCGGCTCCCTGCCGCCGCAGTTGGCGGCCATCTGTCAGACCAACATCAACCCGCAGTCGCTGACCGTGGCGGCGGCGCTGAGCGGGGACAAGTCGTACGCCTACCAGGCGGCGATGCTGGACCCGCACACCGCCGCGGAGCTGACCTTGGACGAGATCTGGGCGCTGTGCGACGATCTCTTCGCCCGCCACGAGGCGGACGGACTGCTCCCGCCGATGGACGATTCGGCGATGGTCTGCCGGCGGTATCGAACGGACTCGATCGAGCCCCTCGCCGAGCCGTGGCCGAAGGCGGACTGACGCCGCCTCAGCCGCGCGCCGCCTGCCACCGCGCCTCGACGTTGCGCCAGTCGACCAGCTTCCAGAAGGCGTCGACATAGGCGCCGCGGTCGTTTTGGTAGGTCAGGTAGTAGGCGTGCTCCCAGACGTCGAGCACGAGCAGCGGCACCACGCCCCAGGCGGTCAGGTTCTGGTGCTTCTCGGCCTGCATGACCAGCATCTGTCCGGCCGCGGGCTCCCACACCAGGAGTCCCCAGCCGGAGCCCTCGACGCCCTTGGCCGCGGCCGAGAAGTGGGCCTTGAGAGCCTCGACCGAGCCGAAGCAGCGCTTCAGCTCGACCGCCAGGGCGTCGCTCGGGCCGGGATTGCCGGCCGCCGGACGCAGGTTGGTCCAGAAGACCGTGTGCAGCAGGTGCCCTGAGCCGTTGAAGGCCAGGTCTCGGCTGAGCGCCTTGACCGCGCCGAGATCGCCGGTCCGGCGCGCCTCGGCCAGCTTGTCCAGCGCCGCGTTGAGACCGTTGACATAGCCCTGGTGGTGCTTGTCGTGGTGGAGCCGCATGGTCTTCTCGTCGAGATACGGCTCCAGGGCCTGGTAGTCGTACGGCAGCGGCGGCAGCGTGTACTTCCCATCCGCTCCGGCGGCCCCGGTCATCAGCCCGGACTCGGCGCGCACGCCGGCGCCCAGCGCCAGCATCCCGGCGCCCAGGGCGGTGACGGCGGTGCGACGGTCGATCCCCTCTCCCATGCTTGTCCTCTCCGATGCGCGGCAATGCGCCGGCACATGGTGAGGCGGCGGAGAGCCGTTGTCCGGTGATCGAGGCGTTTCTAGACCGCGCGGACGATCAACGTGCAGTTGTGACCGCCGAAGCCGAAGGAGTTGGACATGGCGACCTTCAGCGGCGTCTCGCGGGCGGTGTTGGGCACGCAATCGATGGCGCACTCGGGGTCGGGGACTTCGTAGTTGATGGTCGGCGGGAGGATGCCGTCGCGGATGGCCAGCGCGCAGGCGATCAACTCGACCGCCCCGACCGCCCCGAGCATGTGACCGGTCATCGACTTGGTCGCGCTGATGGGCGGCAGGGCCTCGCCGAAGACCGACCGGATGGCCGCCACCTCGGAGATGTCGCCGAGCGGCGTCGAGGTGGCGTGGGCATTGATGTAGCCGACGTCGGCGGGGTTCAGCTCGGCGTCTTCCAGCGCGCGCCGCATGGCCTTCGCCGCGCCGGTGCCGCAAGGCATCGGCTGGGCCATGTGGTAGGCGTCGCCGGTCTGGCCGTAGCCGCACAGCTCGGCATAGATGGTCGCCCCGCGCCGCTTGGCCTGCTCCATCTCCTCGAGCACCAAGGCGGCGGCGCCTTCGCCGATGACGAAGCCGTCGCGCTCCCGGTCGAACGGCCGCGAGGCATGCTCGGGATCGTCGTTTCGGCCGGTCAGGGCCTTCATCGAGCAGAAGCCGGCGCAGGCCAGGGGGATGATCGGCGCTTCGGCCCCGCCGGCGATGACCACGTCGGCGTCGCCGATCTGGATCAACCGCATCGCGTCGCCGGCCGAGTGCGCGCTGGTGGCGCAGGCGGTCTGGACCGACTTCGACGGCCCCCTGGCGCCGTGCGCGATGCTCACCATCCCGGCGGCCATGTTGCCGATCAGCATCGGGATGAGGAACGGCGAGACCCAGCGCGCGCCCTTGTCCTGCAGCACCAGGTAGTTGGTGTCCCAGGTCAGCAGCCCGCCGATGCCCGAGCCGAAGACCACCCCGACACGGTCGGCATTGCCGTCGTCGATGGTCACGCCAGAGTCGGCCACGGCCTCAGCCGCGGCTGCCAGGGCGAAATGGACGAACGGATCGGTGCGCCGGACCAGTTTCTTGTCCAGCACGGTCTGCGGGGCGAAGTCCTTGACCTGGGCGGCCACGCGGCTGGTCAGGTCGGCGGCGTCGAAATGCGTGAGCGGGCCGACCCCGCCGCGGCCGGCGGTGAGGCTGGCCCACATCGCGGCGGCGCTGTTGCCGACCGGGGTCACGGCCCCGAGGCCGGTGATGGCCACGCGTCGCAGGTTCATCGGGCTGGTCTCCTGGCCAGCGATCAAACGACGCCTCCGCGGCGGGCCGCTGTGCCCACCGCGGAGGCCACGCGGGAGTCCCGCCGTCGATCAGCCCTGGTGGGCCTCGACGTAGGCCACGGCGTCCTTCACGGTTTGGAGCTTCTCGGCCTCTTCGTCCGGGATCTCGAGCTCCAGTTCCTCCTCGATGCGCATGATCAACTCCACCACATCGAGGGAATCGGCGCCGAGATCGTCCACGAACCGGGCATCCGGGGTGACCTCATCCTCGCTGACGTCGAGCTGCTCAACGATGATGTCACGAATACGATCGAACACGGACACAGACACGCTCGTCCTCCTCAGTCTAGATCATGGTCATGCCGCCATCGACGCTCAAGGTCTGGCCGGTCAGATACCCGGCCGCGTCGCTGGCCAGAAACGCCACCACCGCCGCCACGTCCTCGGCCGAGCCGAACCGGCCCAGCGGGATCATCTTGCGCATCGTCTCGCGCAGTTCTTCCCCAAGCGCGGCGGTCATCCCTTCGTCGATGAATCCCGGCGCCACGGCATTGACGGTGATGCCCCGCGAGGACACCTCCCGGGCCACCGACTTGGTCAGTCCGATCAGCCCCGCCTTCGAGGCCGCGTAGTTGGCCTGGCCGGCGTTGCCCATCCGGCCCACCACCGAGGTGATGTTGATGATCCGCCCCGACCGTTGGCGGACCATCGGCCGCAGGGCCGCCTTGATCAGTCGGAACGCCCCGGTCAGGTTGACCTCCAGCACCTCGTGCCACTCCTCGTCGGACATCCGCGCGAGGAGATTGTCGCGGGTGATGCCGGCGTTGTTGACCACGATGTCCAGCCCGCCGAAGCTCTCGACGGCGGTCTTGACGCAGGCCTCGGCCACCGCCGCCTGGTCAACGCTGCCGATGGCCCCGGCGGCCTCGCCGCCGGCGGCCCGGATCGCCTCGCACACCTCCGCGTTGCGCTCCGCCGACAGGTTGTTGACCACCACCCGCGCGCCGAGCGCCGCCAACTTCAGCGCCGTGGCCCGGCCGATGCCCCGCCCGGCGCCGGTGACCACCGCCACCTTCCCCGTCAGATCGATCACCTGGACTCCCCTCTCAGAAAGGATGTCAGGCCCGCGAAGCCGTCCTCGTCGGCCACGTTGAAGGTGGCCATGTCCGGCGCGATGCGGCGGACCAGCCCGGTCAGGACGTTGCCCGGACCCAACTCGACGGCGCGGGTCACCCCCGCGGCGGCCATCGCCTTGACGCTGTCCGTCCAGCGCACGCTGCCGGTGATCTGCGCCGCCAGGTTGGCCCGCAGCCGGGCGGGCTTCGTCTCCGCGGTGGCGGTCACGTTCTGAACCACCGGCATCCGCGGCTCGGTCAGTTCGGCTCGCTCCAACTCGGCCGCCATGGCTTCGGCCGCCGAGCGCATCAACGGCGAGTGGAAAGCGCCGCTGACAGGCAGCAGCACGCCGCGCCCGCCGGCGGCCTTGGCCGCCTCGACCACCGCCTCGACCGCCGCCTGCTCACCGGACACGACCACCTGCCCCGGAGCATTGTAATTGGCCGGGACCACGTTGCCGGCGGACTCGCACAACCCGGCCACGGTGGCGTCGTCAAGCTTGAGGATGGCGGCCATGGCGCCCGGCGTGGCCGCGGCGGCGTCGCGCATCAGCTCGCCGCGCCGGCGGACCAGCCGCAGCGCGGTCTCGAACTCCAGCGCTCCGGCGGCCACCAGGGCGGTGTACTCGCCCAGGCTGTGGCCGGCCACCAGGGACACCTCGCCGAGCTCCTCGCGCGCCGCCAGCCAGGTCGCGCAGCCAGCCACCAGCAGCGCCGGCTGGGCGATCTCGGTCGGCTTCAGCTCGGCGTCGGGCCCCTCGAAACAGAGCCTGCACAGCGGCCAGCCGAGGACCGCCTCGGCCCGCTCGAACAGCGCGGCGGCGGCCGGCCGCGCGGCGGCGGCGCGGCCCATGCCGGTGACTTGCGACCCTTGGCCGGGGAACAGGAGCGCGGTCAACTCACCACCACCTGACCACCGCCGCGCCCCAGGTCAGGCCGGCTCCGAAGCCGACCACCAGGATCCGGTCGCCGCGCTTGAAGACGCCTTCGGCGGCGGCCTCGGCCAGCGCGATGGGGATCGACGCCGCCGAGGTGTTGCCGTACCGGTCGAGGTTGATGTAGACCCGCTCCATGGGGATGCCGATGCCCTTGGCGGCGGTCTCGATGATGCGGATGTTGGCCTGGTGCGGGACCAGCCAGTCGATGTCCGCGGCGGTCAGCCCGGCTTCGGCCAGGGCCGCCTCGCAGGCCTCGCTCTGGATCCGGACGGCGAACTTGAACACCTCGCGGCCGGCCATCTGGATATAGGCCGGCCCGTCTGCCTCACGCGGCGCGACCTTGAGCAAATCGGCCCCGGAGCCGTCGCAGCCGAGGTGTGAGCCGAGCAGTCCGTACCCCGGCTCGACCCGCTTCAGGACGCTGGCTCCGGCGCCGTCGCCGAACAGGACGCAAGTGGTGCGGTCGCCCCAGTCGAGCATCTTGCTCAGGGCGTCGGCGCCGACCACCAAGACGGTCTCGGCGCGGCCGGTCTCGATCAGCATGGCGCCCTGGACCAGGGCGTAGATGTACCCGGCGCAGGCGGCCGAGACGTCGAAGGCCGGCCCGCGCCGGAGGCCCAGTCGCTGCTGGACCAGATTGGCGGCGTTCGGGAAGGGCATGTCGGCGCTGACGGTGCCGACCAGCACAGCGTCGATCTCATCGGGCGCGATCCCGCCGGCGGCCATCGCCCGCCGGGAGGCCAAGGTGGCCAGATCGCTGACGTCGCAGCCGTTGGACAGGATGTGCCGGCTGACGATGCCGGTCCGGGCGCGGATCCACTCATCGCTGGTGTCGACGCGCCGCGCCAGGTCGACATTCGTGACGCGCTGTTCCGGCACCGCGAATCCCGAGCCGACAATCCCAACCGCTGGACGATCCATGATGCGGAGAACCTCTCCGGTCCGCTACCCCGTGGCGGCCAGCCCGGGCTCGCCGAAGCGCGCTTCGAGTCGCTCCACCAGTCCGTGCTCGACGCCTTCACGCGCGCGGCGCAGCGCGCTGGCCACGGCCCGCGCGTCGCTCCGGCCGTGACCGATCACCACCACGCCCTTGCAGCCAAGCAGGAACGCTCCGCCGTACTCGGCATAGTCGATCTTGCGTTTCATCTGGCGGAGGCCGGGCTTGGCCAGCAGCGCCCCGAGCTTGGTCCGCCAACTGGCGGTCAGCGCGTCGGTGACCAGCTCGACGAAGAACTCCGCGGCGCCTTCGGCCATCTTCAGCAAGAGGTTGCCGGCGAAGCCGTCGCAGGCGATCACGTCGGTCACGCCGCGGAAGGTGTCCTTGCCGTCGACATTGCCGACGAAGTTGAGCCCCGAGGCGGCCATCAGCTCGTGGGCGGACTTGGTCTCCTTGTCGCCCTTGCACGACTCCTCGCCGATGCTCAACAGCGCCACGCGCGGATTGCCGAGGTGCTCGACCTCCTCGGCGTAAATGCTGGCCATGACACCGAACTGGACGATCCACTCGGCCTTGCTGTCGACACAGGCGCCCACGTCGCAGACGATGATCTTGCCGGTCCGGGCCGGCAAGACGGTGACGATGCCGAGCCGGGCGACGCCCTTGATGCGGCCGATGTCGAGAGTGGCGGCGGCCGCGGCAGCGCCGGTGTTGCCGGCGCTGAACAACGCCTCGGCCCGACCGGAGGAGACCAGCTTGGCCGCCACGCACAGCGAGCTGTCCGGCTTGCGCCGGATGCTCTTGGCCGGGTCGTCGTGCATGGCAATGGTCTCGGCGGCGTGCTCGACGCAGACGTTGGCCGGCGCGCCGGCCAGGTACGGCGCCAGGGCCTCCTCACGGCCGACCAGGATGAACTCGGCGTCGGGGTACTGCCGAGCCGCGGTGAGCGTGCCGGCGACGATCTCCGCCGGGGCGTGGTCGCCGCCCATGGCATCGACCGCGATCCGCATCCGCGTCTCCCTCACGGGACCCGGCACCCTCAGGTGGTGGCCTTCACGCGGGGCTCGATGACCTCGCGACCGCGGTAATGGCCGCAGTAGGGGCAAGCCTCGTGGGGGCGGCGGCGCTGGCCGCATTGCCGGCACCGAATGGTGCGCACGGCCTCTATCTTCCAGTGCGCGAACCGTTTGCGGCTCCGCGCCTTGCTAGTTCGTCGTTTCGGGACGGCCATCGTCCTCCACCTCCGGTTTGAACAACTCACGCAGCGCGGCCAGCCGCGGATCGGTCGTCTCGCCGCGTTGCCGGTAGCGCGACAGGGTCGCGCGGCCAGGACACTCAGACCCGCAGTCGGCCTTGGTCGGCAAGGCCAGCAGCAGCGCCTGACGGACCGCTTCGGTCACGCTGAAGCGCCCTTCCGGGGCCACCCGCCAGACCTCCGCATCCTCGTCGAAGGTCGCTGTCTCGGCCTCGCCGCCGACCACGCAGACCTCGTCCAGGTCGGTGATGACCGGCTCCAGGTACTGCCCTAGACACAGGTCGCAGGCGCGGGGCAGACGGCCCTCGAGGGCGCCCGCCACGCGCAGCCGGTCGCCCGAGACGGACATGTCCAGCAGGCCCCAGGCGCGGCCGCACCAGGTGCCGTCGCCTTCCAGATCGACCAGTTCGTCGAACTCGGCCGACCAGGCGGGCGCTTGGCGCATCAGCGCCTCGTCAGCGACCAGGATCACGCCCGAGTCTCCTGACGCAACATCCGGCGCAGTATAGCACGGCGCCGTTCGGCTGGCAACCCGGCCAATCCCCGCCCGACCGGCCGCGCGACCGCTTGACAAGCCGCTCCACTCAACCAGCGGAGAAGCCTGTCCACTGTTGGGAAACGCGCCGGAGACTGTGGTATGATCGCCGCGACTACGCTGCCGTCTCCGGGTGTCGTGCCGACGCCCAGCCAGGACCTCGCGTCGGCATGGGAGCCGGCGGCAGGATAGGACTTCACCATGAAGGTGAGCGCGCACGGTCGGTGGCTGTTCGTCGTGGGGGCGTCGGCGGTCGTGGGCCTGCTGGTCGTGGGCGTTTGGTTCTACCGGGTTCAGGAGCGGCAGGCGCGGCGGACCGCCGAGCGGCGCCTGGAGACCGTCGCCGAGCTCAAGGTCGATGAACTCGCCGCCTGGCGCGCGGACTTGCTGGCCTCCGCGGCCTCGGCCGCTGCCGACCCCTTGGCCGCAGCCGCCGCGTCGCGCTGGCTGCGGGCGCCGGACGACGCCGGCCGGCCGGCGCTGCTCGGTTGGCTGCGCGCGCGGGTCGCCGGCGGCCGGTTCGACGACGTGCTGTTGTTGGATCGCGCCGGTCGCGTTGTCCTCAGCGCCGGTGGACGCCATCCGGCCGTCGAGGACCAGACCGTCCGCGCCGCCGCCGAAGCCAGGCGCGCGCGCCGGCCGCTGATGCTCGACCTGCACACCTCCCCCGACGGCGGCCCGCCGCACCTCGGCGCCCTGGCGCCGGTGAGCGACCCGGACCGGCCCGAGGCCGAGCCGTTTGGCGTGGTGGTGCTGGTCTGCCACGCGGAGCGGCGGCTGTACCCGCTGATCCAGTCCTGGCCTGGTCCCGAGCGGACGGCCGAGACCTTGCTGGTCCGCCGCAGCGGCGACTCGGTCCTGTTCCTCAACGATGTCCGGTTCGAGCCGGGCGCCGCCCTGAGGATGCGCCTGCCGCTGACGCGCACCGACCTGCCGGCGGTCATGGCCGTCAACGGCCGAGAAGGCGTGACCGAGGGTCGCGACTACCGAGGCGAGCGGGTCCTGGCGGTGCTCCGCCAGGTGCCGCAATCGAACTGGTTCATGGTCTCCAAGGTCGACACCGCGGAGGTCTACGCGTCGTGGCGGGCGCTGGCGATCTTGATCATCGCGCTGTTCGCCTCCCTGGTGGCCGTTTCGGCCGGTTCGACGGCGTTGATCTGGCAGAGCTCCCGGCGGCAGCACTACCAGGCCCTGTTCCAGGCCGAGTCGGCGCTGCGGCGGAGCGAGATCCGGTTCCAGACCACCTTGATGAGCGTCGGCGACGGGGTCATCGCCACCGACGGCGAGGGCCGAGTGCAGTTGCTCAACCCGGTCGCCGAGGCGCTGTGCGGCTGGAGTCAGGAGGAAGCCCGAGGCCGGCCGCTGGAAGAAGTCTTCACCATCATCAACGAGGAGACGCGCCAGGCCGTCGAGAACCCGGTCCGCCGCGTGGTTCGCGAGGGCCAGGTGGTTGGCCTGTCGAACCACACCTTGCTGATCTCCAGGGACGGCACCGAACGGGCCATCGCCGACAGCGGCGCGCCGATCCGCGAGGAGGGCGGCCAGCTCGGCGGCGTGGTGCTGGTCTTCCGCGACCAGACTGCCGAGCGGGAGGGGCACCGGGCCCTGGCCGCCAGCGAGCGCAGGCACCGGCTGCTGTTCGACAACTCGACCGCCGGCATTGCCGTCCACCAGCCGGTGTTCGGCACCGACGGCGAGCCCGTCGACTATGTCTACCTGAGCGCCAATCCGGCCTTCGAGCAGCACACCGGCCTGCGGCGGGAGGAGGTCATCGGTTGCCGGGTCACCGAGGTGGTGCCGGAGTTCGAGCAGACGCCGTTCGCGCCTGTCTTCCGGCAGGTGGCGATGGGGGGCCGGCCGGTGACCATCGAGGACTGGTCGGAGCCGTTCGGCCGCTGGTATGAGCTCACCGCCTATCGCGTCGAGGAGGGCAACGTGGCGGTGATCTTCCGCGACGTGTCCGCCCGGCACCGGGTCGAGGAAGAGCACGCCAAGCTCCAGGCCCAACTGGCCCAGGCGCAGAAGATGGAGGCCGTCGGCCGGCTGGCCGGCGGCGTCGCGCACGATTTCAACAACATGTTGGTGGTGATCGGCGGCAACGCCGAACTGGTGCTGAACGAGCTCGGCGAGTCCTCGCCGTTGCGCGACGACCTGGCCCAGATTCTCGATGCCGCGCGGCGCTCGGCGGAGCTGACCCGGCAGTTGCTGGCGTTCGCCAGGCAACAGACCTCCAGTCCGGTCGTGCTCGATCTCAACGAAACCCTGTCGGGAATGCTCACGATGCTCCGGCGCCTGATCGGCGAGGACATCGACCTGCGCTGGCAGCCTTGCGAGGACATCTGGCGCGTGAGGATGGACCCGGCTCAGATCGACCAGGTCTTGGCCAATCTGGTGGTCAATGCGCGGGACGCCATCGACGGCCTGGGCGCGATCTCGCTGGAAACGGCCAACGTCGTCTTCGATGACGCCTACTGCGCCGATCATCCCGGCTTCGCGCCGGGCGAATACGTCCTTCTGTCGGTCAGCGACACCGGCTGCGGCATGCCGCCGGAAGTCATGGCGCGGCTGTTCGAGCCCTTCTACACCACCAAGGAGCTGGGCAGCGGGACCGGCCTGGGCCTGGCCACCGTGTACGGCGTGGTCAAGCAGAACGACGGGTTCATCAACGTCTACAGCGAGCCCGGGCTGGGCTCGACCTTCAAGATCTACCTCCCGCGCCATGTCGGCGCCGGCGAGCCGGCCCGGGCGGAACCAGGCGGCGAGTCGGCACCGGCGGGGACGGAGACGATTCTGGTGGTCGAGGACGAGGAGGCCATCTTGCGGCTGACCGTGCGGGGTCTCGGCCGCCTCGGCTACACCGTCCTGGCCGCCTCCAGCCCGGCGGAGGCGCTCGCCCTGGCCGACGAGCACGGTGACCGGCTCGACCTGCTGGTGACCGACGTGGTCATGCCCGAAATGACCGGCAAGGAGCTCGCCGACCGGCTGCTGGCGGCCTACCCGGCGCTCAAGGTGGTCTACATGTCCGGCTACACCGCCGATGTGATCGGCCGGCGCGGGGTGCTGGACGAGGGCGTCCAGTTCATTCAGAAGCCGTTTGCGGTGTCGGGGCTGGGGGCGAAGATTCGCGAGACGCTGGATCGATCGTGACCGGCGGCGCCGGCAGGACCTCGTAGACCGCCGCCGGCGGGCGCTCGCCGGTTTCCTCGCCGTATGGGTAGACGCGCTTCAGCTCGGGGATCTGCGGCAGCTCGCCGCGGGCCACCGCCTGCTCGTAGCTGCCGTAGTAGACGTGCGTGATCCCGTTGGAGCGGAGGAACTGCATCCGTTGCGCGGCGGTCGCCGGCTCGGCCAGGAAGTCGCGGAAGGCCCGCAGCTTGCGGCCGAAGTCGATGGTTTCGGCCCAGTGGCCGCAGTAGACGGTGCGGTCGGCGCGACCGGGGAGGTAGCTGCCGATGGTCGGCAGACAGGCGATCACGGCCTCGCGCGGCAGCTCGCGGCTGATCCAGTCCATCGCCTGCCACTCGGCCTCGGCGACGTAGAACGGCGGCATCAGGGCGGCGTAGACCTTGGCCTGGTTGTTTTGCGAGATGGCCGTCAAGGTGCTTTGGACGAACAGCCAGTTGGACGGCATCAGCAGCAACAGCCCGAGCACCGCCACGGCCGAGGTCCAGCCGGTCCGCCGGCAGGCGACGTCGGCGCGCACCGGCCACACCGGCCCCACCTCCTGCAGCCGTGGCCAGGTCGCCAGCCAGGCCATGGCGGTGCCGGCCATCCGGGCCAGGGCCAGCAGTCCGGCGGCGGCCAGCAAGCCCACCACCAGGTGCAGCCCCTCGGCCATCTTGCGCTGGAACGGGAACAGGCTCGTGGGCAGGTACAGACAGAGCAGGTGGACCACCGCCCAGGTGGTCCAGAACACGCCGGCCGGATGCCGCCGCCGCAACAGCGTCATGGCCCCGTAGACGGCCAGCGGGACCAGCGCCCCGTAGCTGACCAGCATCGTCGCCGGCGCGGGCGAGGCGGTCACCGTGTAGGCCTTGGCGCGATACAGCGGCTCGCTGGCGATCAGCCACCACTGGTAGCCCACCGCCGGCACGGTCAGCGCCACCAGCAGCGCCAGGGCCGCCGTCCGGTCGCGCCGCCAACTCCCCTCGACCAGGCCCAGGACCACGTAGTAGGCGACCAGCACGGCCAGCAGGGGAACGGCGTCGTAGGTGTGAACGTTGGCCAGCAGCAGCCCGGCCACCCCGCCGAGCGCGCCGGCGGTCAGGTCGCCGGTCCGGACCGCCCGCTCCCCGGCCGCCAGCGCCGCCGCCAGCAGGGCCATCGAGCAGGTGAACAGCGGATTGAGGTAGAGCGACAAGAAGGTCACCGCCTCGGGCATGACCAGATTCGGCTCGACATCGACCGGGTCCAGCCCGCCTACCGCGCCCATGGCCAGCCAGCCGGCGGCCCAGGCCAGGCCGAGGCCGAGGAACCGGGTCCGGGCCGCCGGCCGCAGCTCGGCGGCATGGAGGATCCCGCCGTACGCCGCCACGCCCACCAGCCAGCCCACGGTCCCGGCGGCCGAGAGCGGCTCGCCCAGCCGCAGCGACGGGTGCGCGACGATGATGATCGCTGCCAGGTACCAGGCCGGCCGCGGCCAGGCCGAAGGCTCCTTGAGCTGCAGCACCGCCAGGTAGACCACCAGGGCGATCACCAGCAGATGGACATCGGGCCGGGGCACGCCGGTCAGCAGCAGCCCGCACAGCGCCGCGCCGCCGGCGGCCAGCCGATCACCGTCGCGCAGCGCCCGCTCGCCCCACATCACGCCGAGCAGGACCAGCGTCCCGCACAGTAGCGGCAGGGGGCTGAACAACCCGCCCAGCGGCGCCGCCTCGCCGACCCCGGCCAGCAGCCAGCCCCAGCCGGAGGAGAGGAACACCACGCCCATCGCCAGCCGGCGCCAGGAGCGGTTGCGGCTGAGGGCCACCACCAGCGGATAGACGGCCAGGCCGAGCAGCAAGATGGCGACCACCCGAGCCACGGCCCAGACCTCGTAGGCCGACCAGCCCAACGCCGCCGCGGCCCGGCCGGCGGCGAGCATGAACAGATTGAGGAACCGTCCCTGATGCGGCTCGGCGGTGAACTGGTTGTGGAACAGCACCGCGCCGTCGGCGGCCTGCCGGATCCAGCTCAGGTGGACGTTCGGCTCGTCGGGGTTGAACACGAAGCCGAGGTAGCGCGACCCGCTCGGCGCGGCCGCGGCGGCGATGACATAGGGGATGGTGGTCAGCGCCGCCAGGGCCGCGGACCAGGCCACGACCCAGCCGAGCTCGGACCACCGCCAGCTCCGGCCGAACGCGGCCGGCTGGTCGTTCATGTCGTGCCGACGTCCGTGACCGCCTCCGGCACCTCCAGAGGCCGCGGCTGACCGCTCATCGACATAACCACCACGCCCGCGATGATCACCGCCAGTCCGGTCACCCGCAACGCCGAGACGTGCTCGTTGAGCACCACGCGGGCGAGGATGGTGACGAACACGTAGTTCATCGCCACCATCGGATAGAGCAGCGACATGTCCAGCCGGGAGAGCAGCAGCAGGTAGAGCATGCTGCTCAACACGAAGCAGCCCAGACCGAACATCACCCCGACCTGGAGCATGGCGCGGAGGAGCTGGACCAGGGAGGCGATGTCCCCGTGGTGCGCGGTGAACCGCTCCATGCCGATCTTCATGCTGAGCTGCCCGGTGGCGCCCAACAGGAGCGCGACCAGCAAGATGCCAAACAGTTGCGGGGTCATGATGCCTTTCACCTTCTCCAAGTCGCTCTCCCCAGTCGACCGGGTCACTTCAGCGCCGCGGCCGGCGCGATGGCGCGGCGGCGGCTTTTCGGCGCCAGCACCGCGACTACCTCGCCGACAATGTCGGCCTGGGCGACGGCCCCGAAGTCGCGGCTGTCGTTGCTGTGCGGACGGTTGTCGCCGAGAACGTAGACACTGCCCGGCGGCACTTTGGTGCGGAACACCTCGCTCTCGGCGAACGGCCGCACGTAGCTCTCGCGGATGGAGCGGCCGTTGACCGCCAGGCCCCACGGGCCGATAGCCACCGCGTCGCCCGGCACGCCGACCACCCGCTTGACCAGCCACTCGGGCTCGCGGTCCGGGCAGATCACCACGATCGCGCCGCGCGGCGGCAAGCCCTGGCGAATCCGCCAGGTGTTGACCAGCAGTTGGTCCCCCGGCCTCAGCGTCGGCTCCATCGACTCCTGGACCACCTGCACCGGGCGGTAAACGTAGAAGCGGATGAAGAACAGGGCCATGACCACGGCCAGCATGGCCAGGTCGAGCACCAGCCGCAACACGCCGCGACGAGGGTGTCTCACCGGGTGCGCCTCCTCCGAGCCACGAAGAAGCCGTCGTGCCCATCGCCCGCCAGGAGCAGCGCGGAAGCCGCGTGCCGGTCCCAGCCCGGCGGTGGCGCGGCCACCTCGGGGTCGGGCGCGAACTCCGGCCACTGGTTGTCGAACCACTCCATCTGCTGCTCGTTCTCCTCGGTTTCGAGGCTGCAGGTGGCATAGACCATTACACCGCCGGGGCGGGTCAGCTCGGCCGCCACCCGCAGCAGGTCCCGCTGCCGGGCCACCGCCTCGCGCAACCGGGCGCCGGTCAGGCGCCAGCGCAGGTCCGGCCGGCGGGCCAAGGTCCCCGTGCCGGTGCAAGGCGCGTCGAGCAGGACCAGTTCGGCCGGCTCGACCTCGCCGGTCAGCCCCGCCGCCTCGCCGGCCCGGGTGGTCACGCAGGACAAGCCCAGGCGGCCCGCCGCCTGGTCGACTCGCGCCAGCCGCTCGGCGTCGCGGTCCGTCGCCAGGACCACGCCGGTATCAGCCATCAGCTCGGCCAGGTGGGTGGCCTTGCCGCCCGGCGCCGCGCACAGGTCCAAGACCCGGGCGCCGGCCGCCGGCTCGGCCACCGGTGCCACCAGCATGGCGCACTCGTCTTGAATCGTGAACCAGCCCTCGCCCCAGCCGGGCAGCGCCTCGGGCGCGCCGCCGGCGAGGCGGACAGCGTCGGGCGAGAGCACGCCGGGCTCGGCCGTGTACCCGGCCTCGCGGAGCCGCGCCAGGAGCGTCTCGCGGTCGGTCCGCAGCCGGTTCACGCGGAGGTGCAGGGCGGGCTCGCGGTTGCCCGCCTCGCACAGGCGCCGGCAGGTCTCCGCGCCGAACCGCTGCCGCCACCGGTCGACCAGCCAGCGCGGGTGGGACTCCCAGAGGACCAGCCGGTCGGTCAGCCGCGCCGGTGAGTCGAGCTCGGCGGGCGGAGTCCGCCACGAGTCGGCCTGGTCGGCCAGCCGGCGCAGCACCGCGTTGGCGTACCCGGCCCGTGCCCGCCGACGGCCGCCGGCCAGGTCGACCAGCTCGTGGACCGCCGCCGGGACGGTCACCTTGTCGGCCCAGAGCAGCTCGTACGCGCCGACGCGGAGGACGGAGCGCAGCCTGGGCTCGAGCCGGTCGAGCGGCCGGGAGAGCAGCGGGCCCAGGACGTAATCACACCGGGCGCGGAGGCGGACGGTGCCGTAGGCCAGGGCGGTGGCGCGGGCGGCCGGGCCGCCGGTCAGGCGGGACGCGGCCAGCGCACGGGCCAGGGCGACCTCGGCGTGGGACCCGGACTCGACCGCCTCGACGACGGCCAGGGCGACGGCCCGGCTGGAGCTCATCAGAAGTCGGGGAAGTAGACCGCGGCCTTGTGGACTTCCTCGTTGTTGGGGTCCATGTCGCGGACGCGCTTCATCTCGGCCTTGGCCTCGTCGTTCATGCCGAGCATCAGATAGCTCTTGAAGAGATCCTCGCCGCCCTTGACGAAATCCGGCCGCAGGGCGCGCATCTTCTCCAGGTCCTCGATGGACTCGTCGAACAATCCGGAAAACTGTTGGGCCAGGCCGCGGCCGTGGTAGACGCGAAAGGCCAGCGGATCGTTGCCGAACTCCGCCAGGAGCTCGTTGTAGACGGCGATGGCTGCGTCGTAGTCGCCGTCGTAGCGGAGTTGGTCGGCTTGATCAAGTCGGCTCTCGTCCACGAGCTCAGCTCTCTTTCTCGTCGCGCCCGCCGCCCTCGACCTCGAGCCGCTTGCCTCGCGCGTACGCCTCGCCCCCCATCGGTCTGCGTCCCGGTGCCTGCACTTCTGCCAGCCAAACCGCTCCGCTCCCGGCCGCGACCAGCAGGCCTCCGGCCTCGACGGCCAGCACCGCCCCCGGCCGTCCCGCGCCGTCGCCCACCGTCGCGCGACAGATCCGGACCGCCTCGCCGGCGAGGTCGGCCGTCGCCCCCGGCCACGGCGTCACGCCGCGAATCAACGCCACAATGGCCTCCGCCGGTTGCGACCAGTCGATGATACCATGATCCTTGGACAAGCGGGGTGCCGTGGTCGCCGCTTCGCGATCTTGATCGGTGGCCCTTCCGCGCAACGCCGGCAGCTCCTCCAACGTGGCGGACAGGATTCGCGGCGCCAGCGCCGCCAGTCGCGCGAGCAGCTCGCCGGCGGTCTCGTCCGGCGCGATGGCCACCCGCTCCTGCAAGAGGATCGGCCCTGAGTCCAGACCCTCGTCCATGAGCATGGTGGTGATGCCGGTCTCGGTCTCGCCGCGGATCAGGGCCCACTGCACCGGCGCCGCGCCACGGTACTTCGGCAGCAGCGAGAAGTGGACGTTGACGCAGCCCAGGCGCGGGCTGTAGAGCACCTCGCGCGGGAGGATGTGGCCGTAGGCCACGACCACCGCCACCTCGACCGGCTCGCGTTCGAGCCAGGTCAGGAACGAGCGGTTGCCGCGGATCAGGTCCGGCTGGACCACCTCGAGACCCAGCTCGTCGGCCCGACGTTTGACCGGCGAGGGCTGCGGCTGGGACGACCGGCCCCGCGGCCGGTCCGGCTGAGTCACCACCCGCACCGCGCCACCGGCCCAGGCCACCGTGGCCTCGAGGCACGGCACAGCGATCTCGGGCGTGCCCATGAACACCGCGCTCATGCGGTTGTCACTCCGCTCCGTCGCAACTCGTCGAAATACTCGACTACATCGTCGGTCGTGGTCGGCACCCGGCGCACCCCCGGCTCCTCGCCCTCCGGCTCGCCCTCCGCGTCACCGTCGACCTCTTCGAGCCACCACAGCGACTCGGCATGGTCGATGAACAGCACCCCGTTGAGGTGATCGATCTCGTGCTGGATGCAGCGCGCGAGCAGCCCTTCGGCCTCGATCGTGACGGTTCGTCCGGCCCGGTCGAGGGCCTCCACGACGAGCGTCTTCGAGCGCGGCACCAAGCCGTACAGGCCGGGCATCGAGAGACATCCCTCGGTGCCGGTGTCGCGTCCCGAGCGTTTGATGATCCGCGGGTTGACCAGCACCAGCGGATCGATCTCGCCGTCGTGGGCGACGATCACGCGACGCGCGACGCCGACCTGCGGCGCCGCCAGGCCCAGCCCGTGCGCCTCGGCCACGGTCGCCAGCAGATCGTCGATCAGCCGCCGGACGGCGGCGTCGACCGCCCGCACCGGTTTGCTCTTCCGGCGCAACACGCTCTCACCCAACAGGACGATGTCACGAACCAACTCGCCGACTCCACGCCATCATTCTAGCACGGGGACCCAAGTGGCCGGCCCCGTCAGGGCCGGGGCAGCTCGAACGCGCCGAGGTCGTGCTCGCCCAGGCGGAGCATGACCACCAGCCGGCATCCGTCGCGCGGCTCGGGCGCGGCGAAGCGGAAGCGCACGGTGCGCTCCACCGGCGAGAGCGCCTGCGCCGCCAGCAGCCGCTCGCCGCGGTACAGCTCGGCCACCAGGCGCAGGCCGTCGGGCAGGTAGGGCACCAGGGCCCCTTCGGCCACCCACTCCGGCTCCTCCGGCTGAGACAGCCAGCGCAGCGCGAGCGGCCGCCAGGCCACCTCGATCCGGCGCACACCGGCGAGCCGGGTGAGCGGCGGCAATACGGACTCGAACTGCCAGGCGAACTCGTACCGGCCCTCGGCGGGGACGTCGAACGGCCAGCGCACGGTGGTCGGCCGGCCGGGCGCGAGGACCACCTGCCGGGCCACCAGCCGCCGCTTGTCGCCGAGCCGAACGGCGGCGCGGCCGGTCAGCGCCAGCGGCTCGCGGGTCTGGTTGGTCAGCTCCAGCGACAGCACCGCGGCCAGGTGGTCGCCATCCGGAAACACCTCGACAGCCGGCGGCGCGACGGCGATCCGGTAGGCCTCCAGCGCCGGCAGGTCGGCCAGCCGGCCGAACCGCCGCGGCTCGTGGAAACCGGTTTCGAGTCTGGCCCAGGAGCTGTACTCGGCGGCGCCACCGGCCCGGCGGCCCCGCGCGACGTTGAAACCCCACGCCCCGCCGGTGCCGTCGGCCACCTCCAGGGCCGACCAGGGGATGCCCAGCTCCACCGTCCAGGCCCGCTCGTGCCGCGCCGCGGCCGCCTCCCACGGCGCGTCCCAGCCAGGCTCGATCCGACTCCCGTCGGCGCTCACCAGGCTGTCGAACTGGGTTCCCGCGGCGTTGACCACGAACTGGCGGTACGGCCCGCCGGGCACCGGCTGGAGATACACCTCGAGGCAGTCGTCGCGGTAGACCGGCCCGTCGCGCTCGGTCGTTTCCGCCCGCAGTCCGGCCATGGCCGGCTCGGTCAGCACCGCGGCCAGGTACAGTGCCTGCTCGTCGGCCAGCACGCGGAACTCGGTGCCCGGCTCGGCGCGGTCGGCCGAGCCGAGCCGCAGGAACCCGCCCACCGGCGCGGCGCGGCGCCAGGCGTCGTCGTCCAGTCGTCCGTCGACCGCTGGCGCCGTCGGCGCGCGGCCGGCGGCCACCCGCGGCCGCTGGTGGAGCTCGTCGCCCGCGGCCGGGGTGAACCAGGCAGTGGTCCACAGCGGCGGCCGGTCGTCGGCCTGCGCGCGGAACAGCAGCCGGGAGCCGGCCACGGCGCCGACCGTCCCGTCGATGGTCAATCGCACCCGGGCCGACCAGGCGGTCCGGTTCTCGTCCGGCTCCAACTCCAGCCACTGCCGCCCGTCGAGGCTGGCCGCGCGGGTCGGCGGGCCGGTCACGAACAGGCTGCAGGTGACCTGCTCGGCCGGCTCGGCGAGGTGGACGGTGATGGTCACCTGATCGCCTGGCCGAGCTCGCCCGTCGCGCGAGGAGCAGTCCACCTCGAGCCGCTCGGGCGGCTGCGCGACGCAGGCCAGCCGGCGCACCGCGGTCCAGGGCCCCGGCGCCGCCTCGGTCGCGCCGGCCGCGGTCAGGGCCACCGCCAAGCTCCCGGCGCCGCCGTCCAGCGCGGGCAGGAACCGGCGCAGATCGAACACCCAGCGTCCCGCTTCGGCGGCCTGCTCGACCAAGGTCCGGGCGTCGCAGCGCAGCCCGACCCCGGCCCAGATGTCCGACTCGGCCCCGACCAGGTCGAGGACGAGGTACCGACCCTCGCCGGCCGGGGATAGATCGAAGGGCACCCGTCGCCGGCGCGAGCCGGCCGCGCGTGGGCCGGCGGCGCGGACCAGCACGCCGCCATCGGCGGGGGCCACGAGCAGCTCCACCGGCCCGGCCGAGGCCCAGCCCAGCCGCTCGTCGTCGCCGTCCTTCAGCGCGCGGAAGTCCTCTTCCCAGAGGGTGCCGGCCTCCGGCCGGTGACGCAGCTCGGCGCCGCCGGCGGAGGCCAGCAGCAAGCCAGGCAGCAACCATCGCCAGGAGCGCGCGCTCATGGGGTCCCGATTCCCGCTCTACTGGTTGGAGCCCCACAACCGCCGCGGGTTTCCGCCAGGCACCTTCGGGCGCCCCTCCGTCCCTCTCGTCCCTTCCGTCCCTTTCGTCCCTCGCCCTCCGCTCACCGCCGCACGATGCACGCCGCCAGCTCGGCCCGCGCCCGGTCGTAGGCGGCCGGGTCCCTATCCCACTCGAAGAACGAGCTGGTCAGCTTGCCGACGATCGCGTCGGCCTCGGCCCCGCGCCCGGCGCGCTCCAGCAGGGCGCAGTACTCGTAGTCCTGGATGCCGTCCCGCAGCGCCTTGACTCGCAGCCCTTCGGCCACCCCGTCGTAGCCCACGGCCCGGCCCGGGTAGAGCAGCGAGCCCTCGCCGTTGTAGAGCAGCCCGGCTCGCTGCTGCCGCCGGTCCAGGGTCTTGGGGTCGGTCCACGGATCGTCCACCTGCCGCCAGAACGACATCCCACCCCAGTACAGCAGGCCGGACATGCGGTATCGCCACATGGTCCAGGCGGGACAGCGGTAGTTCAGCAACGGCGCGTCGAGCAGCCACCAGGGCGTGGGATTGCCCTGGCACAGCGCGGTGTAGGTCCACACCGACTCGCCCGCGGCCCGGCGCTGGGCGGCGGTCTCCTCGTCGTGGAGGGAGAACAGCGGGCACCAGATGTCCACCGCGCCGTAGAGGTCTCCCCACGCCTCGTTCGAGCTCTTGGTCTGCTCGACCACCATGTTCTTGACCACCGTCTGGCAGTCTCGCACCGCCTTGCCCCACTGCTGGACGTAGCGGTACTCCTCCTCGTTGTTGGGCTCGTCCCGGAGGTAGAAGTAGAGCACCACCCGTGGCCGGTCGAGCCGTTTGGCGGCGGCGTCCCAGGCCGCCAGCCAGGCCTTCAGCACCGCCCCGTCCTGGCCGGGATCCTTGATCACCGAGCGGGGATGGACCAGCGACACGGCGTTGACGTGGTACCGGTCGACGAACGCGCGCACCGCGTCGACCTGCTCGTCCGGGACGAGGAAGGTGCCGTCGGCCTGCTTCACCGGCGCCCACTTCGGCGGCGTGGCGTTGATCTTGTGACGGCTCAGCAGCTCGGCCACCTGCGCGTCGAACGCGGCCCAGTCGGCCGGCTCGGGCTCCTTGCCTTCCTTGGCGCGCTGCTGGTAGTGCCCGCGCAGCCGGCCGGCGGGATCGCCCAGCGCGGTGACCATGGTCGGCGTCTCGGGCAGCTCGAAGTCGTACACGGTGAGCGCCACCGGCACGCGCAGCGGGCTGCCCTCGCGGAGCTCGAGCCGGGCCTCGCCGGTGTACCGGCCCGGGACGGTGCCGGGCGGCGCATACAGATCGACATAGAACCCGTGCGTCTCGCCGGCGGGCAGCTCGAACGGCACTGCCCGGAGCGCCGCCTCGGGCAGCGGCTGTCCGGTGAGCGGGTGCTCGAACGGGATCAGCGGCCCTGGGTACCAGCCGGGCGCGGCCGCCTCCATCCGGAAGCTGACCGGGTCGATCTTCAGCGCGTGCTGCCGATACCGCTTGGCGGCGCTGCCGGGGATGACCTTCCCCGCCGGACCGGTCAGGTCGGAGACGGTCAACCCGGTGATCATGGCCGGCGAGTCCGACCGCAGCAGGATCTGGAAGCCGCGCCACTCGTTGCGCGCGGCGGCCACGGCGGCGGTGGCTCCCTGTCCCGGGGCCTCGTCACGCAGCACGCGCCGGGTGTCGGTCACGACCCAGACCACCGGCGGCGCCTGGGTGGCCAACGCGGCCAACAGGGCGGAGGCGTACAACATGGTTCTCTCCCGTCTGCCTCACAGCAGACTCTTGATGTGGCTCAACGCGCCGCGGATGTCGGCGTCGCGGTCGGGTCCCAGCCCGTACTCGAACCCGTAGAAGCGGTCGTACCCGGCCTGCTTGAGCGCGGCCAGACCGGGCGCGAAGTCGGTGTGGCCGGTGCCGGGCTGCCGGCGGTGGCTGTCGGCCAGGTGGACGTGGACGATCCAGTCCATCGCCGCCCGCAGGCTGGCGGCGATGTCGGCCTCCTCGATCTGCATGTGGAAGTAGTCGGCCAGGATGCCGACGCCGCGGGAGTCTGCCCGCCGGCACAATTCGACCCCCTCCTCCAGCCGCAACGGCCAGAACTGCTCGTAGCGGTTGAGGCACTCGACGATCACGAACACACCGAGCGGCGCGGCGTGCTCGCCGAGTCGGTGGAGCATCTCGACGAACACGTTCTGTTCGGCCTCGACCTGGCTCTGATACGGCCAGAGGTCGGGGATGCGCGGCATGTTCTGCATCTTGTTGGGCAGCGTCGGGACAACGATGAAGCCGGTCGCGCCGACCTCGGCGCAGCGATCGAGGGCACGGAATCCGGCCTCGACCCAGGCCCGGCGCTCCGCGGCCTCGGCGTGCATCGCTTTCTGTCCGGCTGCATTGGACAAGACCGCCGGCTTGACCCCGCTGGAGCCGATGGCGGCCACCAGCTCCGGCCACTGCTCGTCGGACACCGGCATCATCTCGATGCCGTCCAGGCCCAGCTCGGCGGCGTGGGCGAATTGCTCGGTCAGGCTGCCCGGCCGGAGCATGTACTGGCGCACGGCGAATTTCACGGTTCGGCCCTCTCTTGCGGGACCGATTCGTCGCGGGCCGCCGGTCCCCTTGCGTGATCGCGCCGCCGCTGCTATACTGCGGCAGTTTTCCCAGGGCAGGAGCGCCGCCCGCGACGGGGCGCGCGCCGTCTGATGAGCGGGTCCAAGCCAAGCGGGACCGAGGAGAGCGGGTCGTGCCGAATACGCGGTCTGCGGCCAAGCGAGTGCGCCAAAGCGAGAAGCGGCGCCTGCGCAACACGGCCGTGAAGTCCGAGATCAAGACGCTGGTCAAGCAGTGCCGGCTGGCCATCGAGGCCGGGCGCTTGGAAGACGCTCGACAGTTGGCCCGGTTGGCCGAAAGCCGTCTGGCGCGCGCCGCCAAGAAGGGCATCGTCCACGGCAACAACGCCCGCCGGCGCTCTCAGCGGCTCCACCGCGCGGTTTCCACCGCTCAGCCCGCCGCCGAATAGCCCCCTCGACCACCATCCTACCGCCGCCGGCTCAAGGCCCGGGTCAAGTCCTTGAGCGCCTCGCGCGCAGCGGCGAAGTCGTGCTCATCGACCGCTCGCCACTGGTAGCGCCCGGCCTCGTAGAGCGCCGTCAGCCGCGCCAGCCCGGCCGCCGCCTCGGGCGGCGCCAGCGGGCCGACCCGCTTCAGGAATGCGCTCGCCGTCTCGCTCGGCCGGCGAATCAGCCGGCTCCGCGCCAACCGCCGGTGCGCCTCGTGATAGGTCTTGGCGATCTCCCCGGCGGGATCGCTGGCGAACCGCGGGCGGGCCAGCAGCCAGTGTTTCAGGACGTAAACCAGCAGCCAGCCCAACGCGGCCAGGGCGCCCAGCCCCGCCAACTGCCGGCGGGTCAGCCGCAGCCGGCCGATGGACACGGCGACCCCCTCGGCCCCGATCTCATCCTCCGCCGCGGCGGGCACCTGCGGGTTGAACGCCAGCCAGCCGTAGCCCTCGAAATAGAGCTCCGCCCAGGCGTGCGCGTCGGCGGCGTGGACGCTCCAGCTCCCGCCCGCCTCGGGCGCGCCGGCGCCGTAGCCCACCGCCACCCGCGCCGGGATCCCCGACGCGCGCGCCAGCAGGACCATGGCCGTGGCGATCAGGTCGCAGGCCCCGTGCCGGCTCTCCAGATACCACTCGGTGGCGTCCACCCCACGCTCCGGCACGCGTGCCGCCACGTCGTAGGTGAACTCGGACTCCAGCCACCGCTGGATCGCCGCCGCCGTGTCGTAAGGTGTGCTCTGTCCGGCCCGCAGCCGGCTCGCGTACATCTGAACCATGCCGGCCGGCTTGCTGGGGATCTTCAGCAGCCGCGACCACTCCTGCCGGCGCACCGGCGGCGCCGCCCGGAGCTGGTCCGGAGTGGGCACCGCCAGCCGCGACTCGATGGTCAGCTCGGTGCCGGCCCGGACGGCCAGCAAGACGTTGTCGTGCCGATCCAGGTCGACCCGGCCATTCAGCGACTCCGGTCGCGCCAGCCGGAGCACGACCACCAGCGGCGGAGCACAGAAGTCCAGGGATTCCAGGTACTCGACCCGCGCCGTGAACGGCACCCGGGCCGCCAACTGGCCGGCCTTGTCGAGGTTCGGCCCGACCTCGATCCGACCCAGCTCGGTTTGCCCGGTGAGCATCGTCCCGCCGCCCGGCGGCGACGACCAGACGGTGCCCGAAAAGGTATCGTAGACCCGCCGTCGCCAGAGCACCGGTCGGTCGCACCAGGCCCGGAACATCAGCCGGGCCGGGTTTTCCGGCCCGCCCACGCCGACCCGCATGTTGTCGCCGAACGACGCGTAGCCGGAGCCCGCCGCGCTGGCGGCCAGCCGCGCCGGCAGGTTGAGTTTGGGGATCTGCGGCTTGAGCGGCGAGGTCACCCGCTGCAACACCGCCCCGCCGGCGATGCTGACCACCGCCGTGATGGTCACCGTCAGCCCGGCGACGATCACCTGGTCGCCGATCCAACGAGTGACGGTCGGCCCGGCGCCGTCCTTCCGCATCCGTTGCGAGTGGTGTGCCAGGGTCATGTTGCTGAGCATCAGCACGTTGCCCAGGAGGAAGGTGAGGAACGCCAGCCCCAGCTCCGGGTTGACGTTGGAGCTGGCCATCAGCCCCAGCATCGAGATCCCGAAGACCGACCCGAAGGCCACCAGCCCGTCACTGACCAGCCCGAAGCTGTGCAGGGCCATGCCCCACATGAAGCCGGTGCCGATCAGCCAGTCGTCGGTGCCCAGCGCGATCTCGGGAATCACCGCCGAGAACGGCCGGAGGCCGATCAGGCCGGGCAGCACCACGCCCAGGAAGAACACCAGCCGCAGCGTCGCCGAGGGGTTGATCACCGCCCGCCGGATGTGCGGCCACTGCGGCGTGTCGATGAACCCGCGCAGCCACAAGCTGACCGCGAACCCGCCGGTGGTGAGGGCGTAGATGAGCGTGTTGAAGGCGGCATCGCCAACGGTGCTGCCGACCACCGTCAGCCACGACATGGCCGCCAGCCAGCCGCCGACATACGTCGGCAGGTCGGTGCGCCGGCTCAACTGACTCCACAGGCCGCTCACCGCCGCCTCCTCACCACGGCTGCGCCAGGCCGGCGGCGATGCCTTCACGCCGGACCCGGAAGGTGACCACCCCGAGCCGTTTCAGCTCGGACAGGAACCCATCGCCGGACCGCTCGGCCGCGCCGGGGTAGCCGGTGGGATCGAGCCACACGTAGGCCGCCGCGCGCCGGCGGGCGAGCAGCGCCACCGAGCCCACCAGCACCTGGTCGAGCGACGAGGAGACCAGCACCGTGACCGCGGTCGAAGGGGCCAGCTCGGCCACCTGGGCGACCGTCGCCGCGAACGGCTGTGGGGCCGGCTCGACCACCGCCAGGGCCTCCAGGAAGCGCAGCAGATCGTGCCGCTCGCGGGTCAGCGGGAAGCGCACCGGGCTCGGCGTGCCGATCCACAAGCCCACCGCGTTGCCGTGCTCGAGCTCGTCGGACACCACCGACGCGGCCAGGGTGATCCCCGTTTCCAAGGTGTTGTCGCGGCCGGTGCCCAAGACGTTGTCGACCCCCACGTCGAGCACCAGGAAAAGCTCGGTGGTGGTCGGCTCTTCGAACTCGACCACGATGGGATGGTTCCGGCGCGCGGTGCTGCGCCAATGCACCCGCCGCAGATCGTCACCGGGCTGGTACTCGCGGGTGGCGCGGAAGTCGGTGCCACTGGCGATCGGCCGCGAGCGGTGGTAGGTCCCGTCGAGGTTCGGCGCGTGCAGCTCGTGGGTGTTGACCGGCACGCACCGCGGGTAGACCACCACCTCGTTGCCCGGCCCGACCTGCCGCCGGGCGCGGAACAAATCGAAGGTGTCCAGCGCCGTGACCGCCACCGGCGGGATCAGGTACCGCCCGCGATGCCGGGCGATGATCGGATACCGGTGAACGAACGGCTCATCCCACAGCATCGGCACCACGCAGCCGGGCGGGTCGAGCGGATCGCCGGCCAGCCCGTCGGGCAGCTCCTCGTCCACCCGGAGCAGGCATTTGGGCAGCCAGGCGTGGTTGCGGACGCGCAATTCGACCCGTGTTCGCTCGTCCGGCCAGAGCCGGGCCGGCAGCCGCCGCTCGGCCGCCACGTGGCGCAGCCCGGCGGCGGCCAGCAGGTAGCTGACCATCGGCACCACCAGCAGCGCCGAGGTCATGAAGAAGAGCATCGGCAACTGGAACAGGACGGCCACGAAGTAGATGAACAGCGCGCCGAACATCAGCGTGGTGAAGCGCGGAGATCGGGCGGAAGCCAACATCAGGGGATGCGGACCTCCGTCTCGGCGACGATCTCCTGCACCACCTGCCGCGCGTCGTACCCGGCGCCGCGCGCCTCCGGCGAGAGGATCAGCCGGTGCGCCAGCACCGGCACGGCGATGTCCTGGACCTCGTCCTCCCGCGGCGCCGGCAGCTCGCCCAGCAGCGACCAGGCCTGCGCCATGCGCATCAGCGCCAGCGAGCCGCGCGGGCTGGCGCCCAGGTTGACCAGCCGGTGATCCCGCGTCGCCGCGCACAGGCGGACGATGTAGTCCTTGACCACGTCCGACACCGGCACCGCGCAGACGTGCTCCTGGAGAGCCAGCACCTCCTCCCCATCGATCACCGGGGTCAGGGCATGGATCGGGTGCCGCTCGCGCTGCGCGGTCAACATGTCCACCTCGGTCGCGTGCTCGGGGTAGCCCACCTCCAGGCGCAGGAGGAACCGATCGAGCTGGGCCTCGGGCAGCGGGTAGGTGCCGTGGTACTCGATGGGATTCTCGGTGGCGATCACGAAGAACGGCTGGGGCAGCGCGTGGGTGTGGCCGTCGACGGTCACCTGGTACTCGTCCATGCACTCCAGCAGGCTGGCCTGCGCCTTGGGCGTGGCCCGGTTGATCTCGTCGGCCAGCACCACGCTGGCGAAGATGGGACCGGGCTGGAAGCGGAACTCCTGCCGGGCCTGGTCCCAGACCGACACGCCGCTGATGTCGGACGGGAGCAGGTCGGGGGTGAACTGCACCCGGCTGAAATCACAGCCGATCGACCGCGCCAGCGCCCGCGCCAGCATGGTCTTGCCGGTGCCTGGCTTGTCCTCGATCAGGACGTGGCCGCGGCACAGCATCCCGGCCACGGCCAGCGCCACCTCGCGGCGCTTGCCCAAGATGACCTGCTCCACGTTCTCGACGATCCGCATCGCCGAGGCTCGAAACGCACCGGAGTCCATGCCGCCTCCTGCTCTCCTCAGTGCCTGCCCGCCGTGCTCACGCTGATTGTTCTGCCGTCGGTACGGTACGTTACCATCCCGTCGCGGTCGGTGCGGTGGACCCGGATATCCCGCTCGGACAGCCGCCGCAGGACCGCCGGGGCCGGATGCCCGAACGCGTTCGGGCCGACGCTGACCACCGCGTACCGCGGCGCCACTTGCTCCAGCCACTCGGCCGAGCAGCTATCCGCCGCGCCCTGGTGCGGGACCTTCAGCACCGTCGCGCTCAGGTCGCCGGCGTGGCGAAGCAGATAGGCTTCGCCGCTCGCCTCGAGGTCACTGGCCAGCAGGAAGCTGACCCCGCCGTAGATCACCTTCAGGACCACCGCGTTGTTGTTCTGGTCCGAGTCGGTCCCGGTGACCGGCTCGGCCGGCGGCCACAACGCATAGACGCGCACCCCGTCGCCGAGATCGAACACCTGGCCGCGCCGGAGAGTTTCCGGCTCGAGGCGGCAATCGGCCGCCGCCTGCAGCAGCCGGGCCGAGGCCAGACTCTCGGAGTCCAGGTCCGGCAGCCACAGCCGCTCGGTCGGAAAAGCCGCCAGGACCGTGGCCAGCCCGCCCAGGTGATCCGCATGTTGGTGCGTTGCCACCACCCCGGCCAGGGCTCGCACGCCGGCCAGCATCAGCGCCGGCACCACCTGCTCACGTCCGGCGTCGCGGACCGTGCCCTCGTACTCCGCGTACGGCCCGCCATCGACCAGCAGGCAGCGGCCCGACGGCGTGCGGACCAACACGCAATCGCCGTTGCCCACGTCGAGCACCGCCACCTCGAGCCGGCCGGTGGCCAGCCGCCAGGTGCTCCAGGCCGAACCGGCCGCCAGCAGCCCCAACGCCGCCAGCGCTGCCCGCCGGCCGCTCCACCGCCACGCTCCCGGAGACATCGCCATGGTCACCACCCCCAGCAGCAGCACCATCCCCGCCAACTGCGCCGGCGTCATCACCAGCGGCGAGCGGAACCCGCCGGCCAGCGAGTCGAACCAGCCCACCATCGCCACGAACCCGGCCAGCAGCCAGTGCGTGACGGCGTTCAGGGCCACCGCCACGGGCGCCGCGACCAGGCCGCACGCGCTGGCTCCCAGGCCCAGCACCACCAGCAGCCCGGACAGCGGGATGACCGGCAGGTTGGCCGGCAGACCCACCAGCGACAGCTCGCGGAAGTGGTAGATCAGCACCGGCGCCACATAGGCCTGGGCGCCCACGGTCAGCGCCGCCACGCCGGCCGGGTAGCGCCATGCGCCGGTCACCCGCCTGGCCAGCGGCAGGCCCAGCGCGACCATCCCGGCGGTCGCCGCGAAGCTGAGCTGGAAGCCCACGTCCTGCAGTTGCAGGGGATTGGCCAGCACCATCGCCGCCGCGGTCAGCCCCAGCGCCGTGGCCAGATCGTAGTCGCGGCCGTGGAGGATCGCTCCGAACAGCACCAGGCCCATCAACGCCGCGCGGAGGATGGCCGGCTCGAACCCGGTCACCACCACGTACCCGCCGACCACCGCCGCGGCGGCGCCGAAGGCGCTCCAGAACGGCATCGGCAGCAGCCGGCAGACCAGCAGCACCAGCCCCAGAAGCAGCGACACCTGGGTCCCGGAGGCGACCAGGACGTGGACCACGCCGACCCGCCGGCAAGCGGCCTCGAGCCGCTCGTCGACCGGCGCGGCGTGGAGGCCGAAGACCATCGCCGCGAGCAGATCGGCGTACTCCGCCGCGGCCGGGCCGGGCATGGTCTCGCGCAACGAGTGCACCAGCCGGTCGCGCCAGCGCTCGGACAGGCGGGCCAGCCAGGCGCCGCGCCGGCGCGCCAGCAGCTCGACCGCGCTCAGCTCGCCGACCGCGTCGATCCCCAGCCGGCGCAGCCAGGCGCGCTGGCTGAAGCTACCCGGATTGCCCGCGGTCCGGCCGGCCGCCAGCGTCGCCCAGACCCGCAGCCGGTCGCCGCAGGCCAACCCGGCGACCGACGGCACCCGCAGCCGCACCGCCCCGCGCAGCGGCCGCCAGCGCTCACCGGGCGGGGCGAGCCGGTCGACATCGACCACCACTCGCCCGCCGTCGCGAGTGGCTTCCGGCGGCTCGCGGACGATGCCGTCCAGCACCACCGGCCGATCCAGCCAGTGGCGTAGCGGCCGGCGTTCCCACTCGGCGGTCACTTCTCCGGCCCGCCACGCGCCGAACGCCAGCGCCGCAATCACCGCCAGAGCCAGGGCCGGCCCCCGCCCGCGCAGCGCCGCCACCGCCACGGCGCCCACCCCCGCCAGCGCCGCCCAGGCCGCCGAGTGCCACGGCTCGCGGAGCCCGAGAGCGGCGCCGATGAGGAACCCCAGGCAGGCGTGGAGGACCGGCCGCGCCCGCCACAGCGAGGTCTCGGCCTGCACCGTCCGCCCGTGGCCCGTCGCCGTCGGAGCGCTCACCGGCTGGTCCTCGGCACCGACGCTGGTCGGGCTCGCCTCGATTCCCCTCGCCTGCCGCCGTTCCTGCGGAAGGGGCGGCCGACCGGACACCGAACAGGCCGCCTCGCCGAGCGGAGAGACGGATGAGCACGCCTCGCGAGCGTCTGACCACCGCCCTGGAGAACGGCACGCCCGACGTCACGCCGTACTCCATCTACAGTTGGATGATGAACCGCGAGTCCGAGCAGGACAAGCCGGCCTGGCGGGCGGTGCTCGACCAGGGCCTGGCGCTGTGCCACCACTGCCACACCGTCCGGCACCTCGAGCACGGGGTCACCGGCAGCGTGCGCGAGGAGCGCGACGGCGCCGACGTCTACACCATCCACACCCGCGAGTGTCCCGCCGGCACGCTCCAGATGGTCCGCCGCAACGGTTGGCACCACGAAGATTGGATCAAGTCACCGGCCGACTACGACATCCGCCGGTGGATGATCGAGCACACCGAGCTGGTGACCTGCTACGAGCAGTTCGACGAGGCCGACGCGTTCTGCGGCGAGCAGGGCGTGCCGGTGGTCTGCGGCTCGCGCACGCCGTTGATGAGCATCAACATCGACTGGGCCGGCACCGAGCGGTTCTGTGAGGACGTGGCCCTGGAAGTGCCCGAGCTGTTCGCCCTGTACGAGGCGCAGAAGCGGCTCTTCATCGAGGAATCCCGCCTGATCGCCGCCGGGCCGGGCCGGTTCGTGAAGTGGTTCGAGAACCTGACCATCAACATGATCGGCCCCCGCCGCTACCGCGAGCTGCTGGTCAACGTCTACCAGGAGACGGTGCCCATGCTGGCCGCTTCCGGCAAGCGGGTGATGGTCCACTACGACGGCGAGCTGCGCTGCATCGCCGACGCCATCGCCAGCGCGCCGTTCCACATGATCGAGTCTGTCACCGAGCCGCCCGAAGGCGACCTGCACTACGAAGCGTGCCGCGCCCTCTGGCCGGACAAGGTGATCTGGGGCAACCTGAACGTGGACCTGTACGATCTGCCCGAGGAGCAGCTCCGCGCGGCGGTCGCCGACAAAGTGTCCCGCGCCGGCCGCCAAGGCTTCGCCCTGGAGATCTCCGAGGACCTCCAACACAACTGGGAACGCACGGTGCCAGTGGTCCTGGAGACGCTGGAGGACCTGTGACCGGCGAGGCGCGGGAACGGCGAGTCACAGATGCGCAGGATGAGGGCAGGATGAATGCCGGCGGCGGTGGCCTCAACCGGGCGCTGCCCTGACTATCTTCCCTTATCCTGCTCATCCTGATGGCCGTTGCGCGGCCGTCGCTCAGAACCGCCCGAACTCCTCGATCGCCTCGTGGAAGGCGACGATGTTCTCCCAGGGCACCTCGGGCTCCAGGATGTGGGTCGGGGCCAGGAGCAGGCCGGGCGCGAACAGCTCGATCGAGCGCTTGACCGCCTGGCGGACATCTTCCGGCGTGCCGAAGGGCATCGTCGATTGGGTGCCGATGGTGCCCCAGAAGGCCAGCTTGTCGCCGTAGCGGGCAGCCAGGTCGGCCAGGTCGAGGCATTCGGGCTGGACCGGGTTGAGGATGGTCACCCCGGCCTCCATCAGGTCGTCGATGATGCAGCTTATGTCGCCGTCGGAGTGGTACCAGACGGGGAGGTCCGGCACCACTTCCCGGGCCGCGGCGATTTCGGCGGCCAGGAGCGGCTTGAGGAACCGGCGCCAGACGTCGGGGTGCATCATCAACCGGTCCTGCATGCCCACGTCGTCGCCGGTGCGGAGCAGGTCCACCCCCGCCTCGGCGAAGCGTCGCGCCTTGAAACAGTTCGCCTCGCAGATCTTCTTCAACACGAAGTCGGGGATCTCCGGGTTGAGCGCCAAGTCGGCGAAGGTCCGCTCGAAACCGAGGATTTGCCAGCCGGTCTCCCAGATGTGGCCGGCGAAGCCGGACACGTGCCAGCCCTCGGCGTGGAGTTGGGCGACGTGCTCATCGAGGTGATCGTGCCGCGCCGGGTCGGTGTAGTCCGGCCACGGGTAGGCCTCGAGCTCGGCCAGGGTGGTGGCGTCGCGGAGGGGGAAGACATAGCGGTTGAAATGGTAGAAGTCACCCTTGATGTGGCCGGTGCCGTAGTCGGCGCTGATCGCGACGTTCTCCATCCCTTCGTAGTATCGGCTGAAGTCCGCCGGCCGAGTCGGGCCTTTGAACCCGACGTGGCGCGTCTCCCAGCCGAAGTGGAGGGCCGGATTGACGTCCGGCCCGAGCTGTTCGCGGACCATCTCGGCGATGTGCGGGGTGAACGACATCTCCTTGGGCACTTGGTCCACCGGCTGTCGTCGCACCGCCGCGTTGACGCGTTCTCTGGGAGTCATGGCCGTCTCTCCGGAAGGTCGGATAACTGCAAGCGCTTGGCCAGCGTCAGAACGGCTCGCGGGTCGGGCCGGTGACGTTGTCCTCCTCGCAGCGGTTGGTCCACTTGACGTGCCCGTCGGCGTACGACAGGTTCCAGCCGTCGTTGTGGCGGGGCCGCAACTGGGGGTAGCCGGTCGGGTCACGCAGCCCGATCGAGGCGCACTGAATGCGGCTCAGCGCCGTGGCGAACTCGGCGTCGCTGGGGTCCGAATCGTCGGTGGTGGTCTGCCCGTCGTAGAACATGATGGTCCGGCTGACCTGATCGACGGTGGCGTAGATCGAGTTGGACAGGGCGTCGTTCCAGAGGTAGCCGACCTGGTACTCGTCGTCGCCGCCGGGGCACTGGAGGATCTGGGTATTGCGCATGTACGGCTGCAGCTTCTCGGCCCAGCCGCGGAAGTCGCCGAACTGCTGGGCCCCCAGCGCCGGGGCGAAGAACCACTCGTCGTAGTCCATCGAGTATTCCAGCGCGGCGAAGCAGATCTGCTTGACGTTCGAGACGCAGGCGATGGCCTCGGCCTTCTCCCTCGCCTTGGCGTAGACCGGGAAGAGCTGCGCGGCCAGAATCGCGATGATGGCCATGACTACCAACAACTCGATCAAGGTGAACGCGACCCGGCGTCGCGGCATGGACCATACCCTCCGGCGGGTGGCCACCGCGCCACCCGGACTGCCGCCCCGAGTGTAGAAGGCGGCCAACCCGGATGTCAATGCCGACGAAACGGCTTTTCACCCTTCCCCGCTCAGGCTCGCCCAGCCCCAGGTAGTGCGGTCGCCGTGGTGGACATGCGTTCCGGGCCCGGTCAACGGGTTCTCGGCGTGGTAGGCGAAACGTTCCCCGCCGCCGGCCGCGCCACCGCGGCCTCCGGTTTGGCCCCAAATCGTGCCCAGCTTCCGCGCCTCTGTGACCAGAATCGGGGGGTCTGAGTTCAGAATCGGGGGGTCTGAGATCACCTCCATCCCACGCTATCAAGCTCCTGGAGCGGAGTTGCGGCCGGTCCAATTCCCATTCTTCACTGTTTTCACCGCGCGGCCCCCGGAACCGAGGCCGAACCGAGCGTGAACCGCGCAC
>JAANMV010001014.1_pt1 | contig 32594 bp, 17 predicted proteins | sample 7279661 | NCBI WGS metagenome assembly JAANMV01 (sample SAMN14094540, study PRJNA606508) | bioreactor metagenome | isolation source: A lab-scale SPAN reactor treating ammonium-rich wastewater day 121 | place: Ireland: Galway | collected 2017-05-16
CTACCGGCAGATTGACCGCGCCCACCGGGAATTCACGCCGGAGCAGGTCGAGTTCTTGGCCAACATCGTGCGGCTCTACCGGGGCAAAGAGCCGGAATTCGTGCGCGGGTCCGAAAAGCTGCTCAAGCATTTCGCGAGGAAACCCTCACCCCTGCGCCCCTCTCCCACTGGGAGAGGGGATGGGGGTGAGGGTAAACCGGCATTCGTTTATCGAGACATCCCCGGTTTATGCAAAGTGGCGACGCGGAAGGAAATCGAGGCGCAGGGCTGGAGCTTGAATCCGGGTCGGTACGTGGGCGTGGCGTCCGGTGAAGAAGTCAGCGATGCCGACTTCAGGGAGCAGTTCGAGGAGCTGACCGAAGAACTGGAGACGCTCAACGCCGAGGCGCGGGAACTGGAGGAACGGATCGCCACTAACGCGGCCAAGATTCTGGAAACGTGAACCCCAAGAACCAACCCGAGCTACCGGCCAAGAGCCAATTCCTCATCTATGCCACAGAAGCCGGCCGGGTGGAGATTGATGTCCGCCTGCAAAACGAGACCGCGTGGCTGACGCAGGCCCACATGGCAACGCTGTTTCAGACGACCATCCCGAACATCAACATGCACCTCGGCAACATCTTTGCCGAAGGCGAATTGCAGGCCGATTCAGTTATTCAGGAATTCTTAATAACTGCCGCCGACGGCAAGAAATACCGCACCAAGCACTACAACCTCGACGCCATCATTTCCGTCGGCTACCGCGTCAAAAGCGCCGTGGCCACGCGCTTCCGCATCTGGGCCACGCAGCGCCTGCGCGAGTTCATCGTCAAAGGCTTCGTGCTGGATGACGAGCGCCTGAAGAACCCTGACCAGCCCTTCGACTATTTCGAAGAACTGCTCCGCCGGATTCAGGACATCCGCACCTCCGAACGGCGGTTCTACCAGAAGATCACCGACATCTACGCCACCAGCATTGACTACGACCCCACGCAGCCGGAGAGCATCGCATTCTTTCAGACCGTGCAAAACAAACTCCACTGGGCCATCACCGGCCAGACGGCGGCGGAAATCATCCACGCCCGCGCCGACGCCGGCAAGCCGCACATGGGCCTGACCAGTTGGCGCGGGGCGAAGGTGCGCAAGGATGATGTCGTCATCGCCAAGAACTACCTGAACGAACCGGAACTGGCCGCGCTGAACAATCTCGTCGAGCAATACCTGCTCTTTGCCGAAGCCCAGGCCCTGCGCCGCGTGCCCATGCATATGCGCGACTGGATTGCCAAGCTCGACGCCTTCCTGACCGTGAACGAACGCGCCATCCTCGAACACGCCGGGAAAATCTCCCACGAGATGGCGAAGGAACTGGCCGAAACCGAATACGACAAGTTCAACCGCCAGCGCATCGCGGCCGCCGATGCCGCCGGCAATGACTTCGACAAGGCCATCCAACAACTCCCGCCACCGCCCAAACGAAAGAAAGGAGGCAGGAAGTGAACCGAGACGGAAAGCTGACCGAGGAACTGGAAACACTCAACGCCGAGGCGCGGGAACTGGAAGATCGAATCGCCAGCAATGCGGCTAAGGTTTTGGAGGCTTGACGATGCGCTGTGTCCTGAAAGACCTCATCGCGATTTCCAAGGACGGAGAATGGGGAAAGGGCGAACCGTTCGACGATTGTGTTGAAATGCTTGCCATCCGAGGGACGGACTTCGAGCACGTGCGTTTGGGCGACACGGCCTCTACTCCGCGTCGGTACGTTGCCAGGCGAATCGCAGAAAGAAAGACGCTTCAACCGTGGGATGTCATCATCGAGGCGGCTGGCGGAACGAAGGACCAGATCACTGGACGAACGGTTCTGCTGCGTCCGCGATTGTTTTCGCGTTCCGACATGCCATTCACCTGTGCGAGCTTTAGCCGGTTCATCAGATTCAGAACAGACCTTTGTGACCCTCAGTTCATGTTCTGGTATCTCCAGAATCTTTATTTCTCCGGTTTAATGCACGCGTATCACACGCAGCATACCGGCGTGGCTCGCTTTCAGTGGACGACTTTTTCTGAACGTGAGCCGATTGAAGTGCCTTCTCTGCCGGTGCAGCGCCAGATCGCCGCCATCCTCTCCGCCTACGACGACCTGATTGAGAACAACACGCGGCGGATAAAGATTTTGGAGCGGATGGCGCAGGCGCTTTACCGGGAGTGGTTCGTCCACTTCCGCTTCCCCGGCCACGCCAAAGTCAAACGCGTCGCCTCCCCGCTCGGCCCCATCCCGCAGGGGTGGTCCGTTCGACGGTTGGATCAGGTTGCCACTGTAAACGCTTCAACGATCCGGCGCGGGCATGAACCAGAGAACATTCTCTACGTGGACATCTCGTCCGTAGTCACCGGGCGGATCGAGAAGATCGAGCCGATGGCGTTTGCCAACGCGCCGGGCCGCGCCCGTCGAATCGTGCGCCACGGCGACACCATCTGGTCTTGCGTTCGACCGAACCGGAAATCCTTCGGCTTGATTCTTGACCCGCCTGCCGACCTGATCGTGTCCACCGGCTTCGCAGTGCTGACGCCAACGAAGGTGCCGTTGAGCTTCCTCCACCAAGCCGTCACCACCGACGAGTTTGTCGGCTACCTGACCAACCACGCGACCGGCGCGGCGTATCCCGCCGTGACGGCCAAGGATTTTGAGGCTGCCGAGATTCTGGTGCCGAACGAGCCACTGCTCCGACGGTTCCACGAGCACTGCGAGCCAACGCTACTGCTCAAAGAGAATCTGCTGCGGAAGAACACCGCCCTTCGCCGGACCCGCGACCTGGTGTTGCCCAAGCTGATTTCCGGCGCGTTGGACGTGTCGAAGCTGGACATTCAAACGGGCGGCGGCTGAAGCTGGTTTCTGCCGCGGAAGCCGCTACACTCGCGGCCAACGACAACTGACGCTGACGATGGCTTGGTTACTATTCATGGACGAGAGCGGGCACAGCCACAAGGAATTGCCCTACGAAGTGCGCGGCGGTTTTGCGCTGGCGGACACGCAGCTCTGGCCGTTCGTGCAGGACGCGCTGCGGCTCGAACAGTCGTGCTTCGGGGCGCGGCTGGCGGATTACAAGTCCGAGATCAAGGGGATGAAGTTGTTGCAGAAAGACCGCTTTGAGCACGCCGCGCAGATGCCGGAGATTGAGAATGGAAAACGCCAGCATCTTTGCCGGGCGTTGCTGCAAGCGGGATTGGAGAAGCGTCCGCCGACACGGGAGCAACTGACGGCCTATGGTCAGGCGTCGTTGCGGATGGCGGATGGCATCTTCGTGTTGTTGGAGCGGCACAAGGCGTTGGTTTTCGCCTCCGCCGTGCCGTGCGGGACGGCCAAGCCGGTGACGGGCGTGTCGCCACCGTCGGACATTCTGCGCAAGGATCACATTTTTCTGCTGGAGCGGTTCTTCTATTTTCTGGAGCGGGAGCGGCAGATGGGGTTGCTGGTGATGGACGAAGTGGAGAAGACGGAAGACCGGCGGTTCGTGCAGCGATTGCATGATTATTTTCTGAAGACGGCCAACGGGCGGATTCGCTCCAGGTGGATCGTGCCCGCGCCGTTTTTCGTTTCGTCGGATATGGCCTTGCCGGTGCAGGTGGCGGATGTGGTGATCTACGCGCTGAATTGGGGCTACCGGCATCCGGCGGAGATGACAGCCCCGACCCGCCCGGAAATTGAAGCCCGCTATGGCCCACGCATCGAAAAGCTCAAGTGGGTTGGCGAAGGCTATGACGGCACAAAAACATACCGGAGTTTTGGGATCGTGTGCGTGCCCGACCTTTACACGCCACGAAAATGAAAAAGGAGACAATGCTTTTGAGTTTCCTTCGCAACCGAGGAACTTTCGCTCCTGACGCAAAGGCCGCTCGCAGCCGAGTCTCCGCGCACAATAGAGCACAATTGCAGGGGGTTGCCAAGCCCTGTTTTGGCACAAGGGCGGGCCGGGCAAAACGAAGGGCCACCGGAAATTTCCAATGGCCCAGCGCCGAACGGGTCGTCCCATTCCAAAGACGAGAGACGAATACGCTACAAACAACAGGCTGGCAAGGCCGGAATCAGAACGGATTCGGCGAGCGAGTTCATTTGAGTCCAAAAGGGCATGAACTTGGAACGCCCTTGTTCGCAACAGGTTCTTATTTGAGTAGAAAACGTCCCGATGAAGTGTGCCCCACATCACCACCATGAGCGGTGAGCACTCCGAAGACGCGCTGGTCGAGAAACCGGTCATTGAGGTTCGTGCCGGGCTGAGATTATCCTGAGTCATGCTATTTGAACGCCAACGGCTGTTGTTGACCCTGCTGGACGCGGTGGGCGAGCCGGTGGGCCACACGGATTTTCAGAAGTTGCTGTTCCTTTATACGCAGGAGTGCGAGGCCACGCCCAGCTACGAGTTCGTGCCGTACAAGTTCGGTGCGTTCTCGTTCACGTCCTACGCGGACAAGCGGAAGCTGATTGCCGAGGGCCTGCTGGTGGACGACGACCAGGATTGGAAGCTGACGGGCGGCGGGCAGACGGCAGCCCGCAAGCAGGCGGTGGAGCCGTTGCGCGTCGCGGGGTTCTGCCGCCGCCACGCGAACCTGCGCGGCAACGCCCTGCTCGCCGAGCAGTATCGGCGGCATCCCTACTACGCGACGCGGAGCGAAATCCTCGACAAACTGCGGCTGGAGCCGGAAACGCTGGCGCACATCGCGGCGGCCCGGCCAAAGCGGAAACCCGCCGGGTTGGTGACCATCGGCTACGAAGGCCGGACTCTGGAAGGTTGCTTGAACGCGCTGCTGCGTGATGGGGTGACGGTGTTGTGTGACGTGCGGCGGAATCCGTTGAGCCGGAAGTATGGGTTCTCCAAGGGCACGCTCAGCAAGGCGTGCGAGGGTGTGGGCATCCGGTACGAACACCTGCCCGAACTGGGCATCGCGTCCGATGAACGGCGGAATCTCGAAACGCAGGCGGACTACGACGCATTGTTCGCCCATTACCGGCGGCACGATCTGCCGAAACAGGGCGCGGCGCTGTCGAAGATTCGCGGATGGATTGAGCAAGGCGAGCGGGTGGCGTTGACGTGTTATGAGGCGCAGCCGTGCCAGTGTCACCGCCATTGTGTGGCCGAGGCGCTGGAGCGCATGGGCGGCGCGAGCATGAGGGCGCATCACTTGTGAGTGGCGAAAGGAACGCATGGCCAAGGAGCGCATCCTCATCACCGTCGTTCAGCTTGGTCGGAAGCTTGCCGGTGTCGCCATGCGTGGCGTATAGTGGCTTCGAGACACGACGATGAGCGAGACGACGGCCATTGAGTTTGCGCTTCACGGCAAGGTGGAGGGCGTGGAGATCACGCCGCGCACCATCGGGTTGTCGCAGTTCAATGAGTTCAATCAACAGGTCGAGATGTTCATCGGTGGCAGCCAGAAGTTGAAGCTCGATCAGGTTCACGTCGAAATCACCCAAAGCTCGTACGTTCTCAAAGCCATCCTTCCCGTCGTCGTTTTTTCCAGCCTCGAACCGGATTTGAAACTGATGGTGCGGCAGGATGTGCTGGGCGAGTTGGACATCAAGCGGGCCGAAGTCATGCAGAAGTGGCAAGCGCGGACGAAGAACAACCCTGACCTGATCTACGAAGTGCGGCCCAAAGGCGAAGGGTTGCCGAAGGTGCGGGTAAGTCGTGAGACAGACTTCCGGGTGGGCGACATCGTGCCGTGGGTGGCGGTGGAGAAATACCTGTTCGGTGAGATCATGGACATGGGTGGCACGCAGAAGGCGAACATCCATCTGAAACTCGACCGGGGCGGGAAAACACTGCTTGTGGGAACTTCGCAAGGTTACCTCCGCGAGCAGGTGGAGAACCGGCTTTACCACAAGGTGCTGTTGCACGTCCGGGCGGAGCAGCATTTTCGGACGGGCGACCTGCGCAACATCCAGTTGATTTCCTTCGTGGACTACCAACCGGCCTACAATGAGGAAGCGCTCGACCGCTTCACGGCCACGGGCGCGGCGGCGTGGGCGGATGTGCCCGATGCCGCGCAATGGGTCAGGGAAGTGAGGGGAGGATAGCGCATCATGGCCGCCGGGGTACTGCTCGACACCAGCTTCCTGATTACGCTCGCCGACAAGAACCGGGCGAACCATGAGACGGCCCGGCGTTATTGGAAGCACTTTCTGGAGAACCAAATCCCCATCTACCTCTCGACGGTGGTCGTGTCGGAGTTTTGCATCAAGCAGGAGATTCCAGCGGACATGCTCCGCTGCTGTGTGGTGCTGCCGTTCAATTGGGATGATGCGCAGCGAGCGGCAAAGCTCGATTGGAAACGTTTACAGCCTGCTGGCGTGAAGCGCGACGCGCTCAAGGACGACATCAAGATCATCGCGCAGGCGGCGAGGATTGACGCTGAGTTCGTCATCACCGACGACACGGAGTCGTTCCACCGATTTTGCAGGACGTTCAAGGACGCTGGTGAAGTTCAGTTCAAAGCCATCAAGTTGGACGACGGTTTCGACCGCGCTTTTTTCGACGCCAACGGCCAGCGTGAGTTTACGGACGATCTGAACGCGGGAAACGACGCGCAGTCGTAACTGCTTCGTGCGTTCGAGTCCGGCGTGGCCGTACTCAGGCTGACGTTCCAGACAAATTTTTAACGCATGAGCGGTGCATTCTCAGAAGACGCGCTGGTCGAGCAACCCGCCGTCGAGCTTTTGGCCGGGCTGGGCTGGCAGACAGTCAGCGCCTTTCACGAAGTTTTTGGCGTCGCTGACCCCTCACCCCTGCGCCCCTCTCCCAGTGGGAGAGGGGATGGGGGTGAGGGTGCAAGGCATGAGGGTGCGGTCAGCTTGGGCCGGGAGAGCGCGGGCGAGGTCGTGCTGCTGCGGCATCTGGTCCCGGCACTGAAGAAGCTGAACCCCAAAGCGCCGCCGAAAGCGATTGATGCCGCTGTAAACGATTTGACCCGCGACCTCAGCGTGATGTCGCTGGCCGCCGCCAACCTCCGCCGGACCCGCGACCTGCTGCTGCCCAAGTTGATTTCCGGCGCGTTGGACGTGTCGAAGCTGGAGATCGAAACCGCATGAGCCTGCGCGAACCAGACCAGTTCAGCGATTACCTCGTCTTCGTGGACGAGAGTGGCGACCACGGCACCACCATCATCAACCAAGACTTTCCGCTCTTTGCGCTCGCGTTCTGCGTGTTTCCCAAGGCGAGCTATGCGGAACAGGTCACTCCGGCGTTGCGGCGGCTCAAGCTGGCGATCTTTGGCCATGACATGGTGGTGTTGCACGAGCACGACATCCGCAAGAAGGAGGGCGCGTTTTCCCGGATGAGCCGTGAACCCCGCGAGGCATTTCTCGATGGCCTGACCCGGATTATCGCCGAGGCGGCGTTCACGCTGGTTGCCGTGGTGATTGACAAGCGGGAACTGCAACCGGCGACCACGCCCGCCAACCTTTACCATCACGCCCTGTTGTACGGGCTGGAGCGCGTGTTCCGTCTGCTCGCGGAACGCGGAGATGGGCAGTGGCTTACTCACGTCATCGTCGAGGCGCGAGGGAAGCGGGAGGACACGGAACTGGAACTGGAGTTCCGGCGCATCTGCGAAGGGGTGAATGGGCTGGGCCATCCGTTGCAATTCCGGTTGGTGATCGCGGACAAGCGCACCAACTCAGAGGGACTGCAACTGGCCGACATGGTGGCGCGGCCCGTAGCCTTGTCGGTGTTGCGGCCCGGCCAGCCGAACCGGGCGATGGAGGTTTTACGGGAGAAGTTGTGGCGCGGGCCGTACGGTCAGGTGGAGGGTTACGGGCTGAAGTGTTTCCCGGAGAAAAACGAAGGGCCACCGGGAAGTCCCAGTGGCCCACCGCCGAACGGGTAGTCCCATTCCAAAGCCGAGAGATGTATACATCATGCACAGCGGGCTGGCAAGGCCGGAATCAGAACGGATTCGGCGAGCGACTTCATTTGAGTCCAAAAGGGCATGATCTTGGAACGCCCTTGTTTGCATCAGGTTCTTATTTGAGTAGAAAACGTCCCGATGAAGTGTGCCCCACATCTCCACCATGAGCGCTGAGTTCTCAGAAGACGCGTTGGTCGAGCAACCCGCTATCGAGATATTCGCCGGGTTGGGTTGGCAGACAGTCAGCGCCTTTCACGAAGTTTTTGGTGGCGCTGACCCCTCACCCCTGCGCCCCTCTCCCAGTGGGAGAGGGGATGGGGGTGAGGGTGCAACGCATGAGGGTGCGGTCAGCTTGGGCCGGGAAAGCGCAGGCGAGGTCGTGCTGTTGCGGCACTTGGTCCCCGCATTGAAAAAGCTAAATCCGAAAGCACCGCCGGAAGCGATTGACGCCGCTGTAAACGAATTGACCCGCGACCGCAGCGTGATGTCGTTGGCCGCCGCCAACCGGGAGGTTTATGCGCTGCTCAAGAACGCGGTGAAAGTGGAAATCCGCAACCCGGAGGGCGAGTTGGTGCCGGAGCGGATCAGGGTCATTGACTGGGACAACCCAGCGAACAATCACTTCCTGCTGGTGTCGCAGTTGTGGGTGACGGGCGAGATGTACAAGCGCCGCCCAGACTTGGTGGCGTTCGTCAATGGGCTGCCGTTGGTGGTGTGCGAATTCAAGTCCATCAAGGAGCGGGTCGAGGCCGCGTTCAAGGACAACATCAGGGACTACCGGCAGACCATTCCCCAGTTGTTTGTTTACAACGGCCTGATCCTCGTCTCCAACGGTGTCGAGGGCAGGATGGGCAGCGTGACGGCGGCGTGGGAGCATTACTGCGATTGGAAGAAGATCAGCAGTGAGACGGAGCCGGGCAGCGTGTCGTTGGAAACGCTGGTGAAGGGCACGTGCGAAAAAACCCGGCTGCTGGACTTGGTGGAGAACTTCACGTTGTTCGAGGAAAAGGGCGGCAAGATCAGGAAGGTGGTGGCCAAGAATCATCAGTACCTCGGTGTCAACAACGCCATCAACGCGGTGCTGGGCTTGAAACACAACCGGGGACGGCTGGGTGTGTTCTGGCAGACGCAGGGCAGTGGCAAGACGTACGCGATGGTGTTCTTCGCCCAAAAGGTGCTGCGGAAGATTCCCGGCAACTGGACCTTTGTGGGCGTCACCGACCGGAACGAACTGGACGATCAGCTTTACAAGAATTTCGCCAGCGTGGGCGCGGTGACGGAGCCGGAAGACCGGGTGCGGGCGACCAGCGCGGAGCACCTGAAGCAGTTGCTCACTGAGGATCACCGGTATGTGTTTACATTGATCCAGAAGTTCAGGACTGAAAAGGGCCAGCGGTTTCCCAAGTTGTCGAACCGGGATGACATCATCGTGATGACCGACGAGGCGCACCGCACCCAGTACGACATTTTCGCGATGAACATGCGCGATGCGCTGCCCAAGGCGGCGTTCATCGGGTTCACCGGCACACCGTTGATTGCGGGCGAGGAAAAGACCAAGGAAGTCTTCGGCGATTACGTCAGCGTATACGATTTCAAGCAGTCGGTGGACGACGGCGCGACGGTCCCGCTGTTCTACGAAAACCGCATCCCTGAGCTTCAACTGACCAACGAACAGTTGAACGAGGACATTTACCGGGTGATCGAAGACGCCGAACTGGACGACGAGCAGCAGCGCAAGCTGGAGCGGGTGCTGGGCAAGCAATACCACCTGATAACCCGCGAGGAACGACTGGACAAGATCGCGGTGGACATCGTGCGGCATTTCACCGGGCGCGGCTTCAAGGGCAAGGCGATGGTGGTCTGCATTGACAAGCTGACGGCGGTGCGGATGTACGACAAGGTGAAGGCGGCGTGGACGGGGCATGAGGCCGAATTGAAAAAGTCCTTGGCCAAGGCCACGCCGGAGGAACAGGACGCGATCCTCGACACGTTGAACTGGATGAAGACCACCGACATGGCGGTGGTGTTGTCGCAGGCGCAGAACGAGGTCGCCGATTTCAAGGCCAAGGGCTTGGACATCACGCCGCACCGGCAGCGGATCGTGAAGGAGGACTTGGAAACCAAGTTCAAAGACCCGGAGGACCCGTTCCGGCTGGTGTTCGTGTGCGCCATGTGGATGACCGGGTTCGACGTGCCCAGTTGTTCGACCATCTACCTCGATAAGCCCCTGCGGAATCACACCTTGATGCAGACCATCGCCCGCGCCAACCGGGTGTTCGGCGAGAAGGTGAACGGCCTGATCGTGGATTACGTGGGCGTGTTCCGTGATTTGCAGAAGGCGCTGGCCATTTACGCCGGTGGCGGCGCGGGTGGCGGAGGCGGGCCGACGCCGGTCGAGAAGAAGGCGGAACTGATTGCCATGCTGAAGAAGGCCATCGCCGAGACGGCGGACTTTTGCAGGGAGCGCGGGGTGGATGTGGACGCAATCCTCCAGACCAAGGCGCTGGAGCGCGTGAAAGCCCTTCAGCACGCACGGGAGGCCATTCTGGTGTCGGATGATTCCAAGCGGCAGTTCCTCGCGCTGGCGGGGCGTACCACGGTCGTTTACCGGGCGATCCTGCCGGACCCGGCGGCCAGTCAGTTTGCGCCGTACTGCACCCTGTTCATGACGCTGGCGGACATGATCCGGGCGTTGCAGCCGCCGGTGGACATCTCCGGGGTGATGCAGCAGATCGAGGGCGTGCTGGACCAGTCCATTGGCACCAGCGGCTACACGATCAAAGAGGATGCCAAGCCGCTGGACTTGAGCCGGATTGATTTCGATGCGTTGCGGAAGTTTTTCAAGAGGGCGCACAAGCGGGCGGAGATCGAGCGGTTGCGAGCGGCGATCACGGCCAAGCTACAGGCCATGCTGGCCCAGAACCGGACGCGGATTGATTTCTTGGAAAAGTTTCAGGAGTTGATTGACGAGTACAACGCCGGGTCCGCGAACGTGGAAGCCATCTTCGAGGAACTGCTCAAGTTTGCCAAGAAGCTGAATGAGGAAGAACAGCGCCACGTGCGGGAGCAGATGACTGAGGAAGAACTGGCGATCTTCGACATCCTGACCAAGCCCCGCGTGGACATCACGGCCAAGGAAGAAAAGCAGGTCAAGGCGGTCGCCAAGGACATGCTCCAGACGTTGAAGGCCAAGGCGCTGGTGCTCGACTGGCGGAAGCGGCAACAGACGCGGGCGGCGGTGCGGCTGTGCATCGAGGAATGGTTGGACAAACTCCCGCCGGTGTATACATCCACCATCTACCAGACCAAGTGCGATGCGGTTTACCAGCACGTGTATGACATGTACGGCGGCGCGGGGCTGGCGTAACACCACACCTTTCGGCAACATCTATCCGCAACCACCAACATCCGACTATGAGTTCACTGTATCTAAACCGCCTATCCGCCGGAGAACGCGAGAAGCTGATCGAAAATCTTCACCAGACGCAGAAGGGAGATTATTTCATTTGTGAAGAAGCAATCGACCTTGTGCTTCACAAGGACTCGATTGACATCGACCACGTTATCCCGACCAGCGATCGGCAGAAGCCAAAGCTGAGAGGCCGGCCAAGAAGCTGGAGAAGCGCGAACTGCCCGGCTTGATGCTGAATGGCCAGGAGCGTTTGATTTACGGACGCGCCTTGGAGACGGTGGGGCCTACCGGTTTCGACCTCGACATCCTCGTCATGCATGCGGTAGCGGCCCGCCAAACTTTGAAGGGTGTGTCACTGACGGAAGCCGCAAGGTTCCACGTCGACCACACGGCCAGTGTGATCTCCAGGACCGTCGCGGAGGTTGTCGAAGAACTCGTCAACGACAGCACGAAGAACGGCCGATCTCCGGGATACATCTGGGACTTGAGAATTCGGCTGATGCGCCAGTTGCGGTTGGCCCGGAAGATGAGCAAGTTGCCATGACGCGCGAGCTTCCAGCGGTTAAACGAGCGAGAAGTTACGTCGGCAAAATTCCCGGCGCAGTTTCGGTGCGGGTGGGCACGATCAAACGCTTGGCGTTACCTGCAAGCAGGTGGAATTCGGGTTGTCGCCGGATGAAGCGTGGCCTTTGTTGCTGGAATACAGTCACCGTTGCGAGCCAGATTCCGTTCTCGTGGTCTTCGCAGTTGGCCAGCACCGCGCCGCCGATGCGCGTGCCGTCCGACTGGTTCACAAAGCGGCCCTGCTCCAATTCGAAGAACCCGGCCCAAGTGCCTGCCCGAATCGCCCCGCCCTCATCTTGGATGATGGGCCAAACGTGGCCGTTCATCAGCCCTTGAGCGGGAACGAGATGCTCGACCCGGTCGCCAATCAGATGATCCACGCCGCGGCCGTTCATCCCAATCCAGGAACTGCCGTCGGCCTCATTGCAGCCTCAGCCGGTAAAACCGTCGCGCGAGCAGGGCCGCCCCGACGTCGCTGAACGGGACCATCCCGGATTCCGGCACCGCATTGGTCTTGAGCGGCAGCCAGTTCAACAGATTGGTCGAAGCCTCAATCACCCCGGTCAACCCGGGCGCAGCACTCGTATTGAATCCGAACTGGTTCGAGTTAAAGCCAAATCCAGGATCGTTCCTGAGAATGAGCGGTGGTGGCGGCGGAATGACCCGAACGGCGTAGGCGTTGCATTGTTGCGCCGGCAGCGTCAACGTGAAAGAGTTGCTCCCCGCAGCCAGGTTGATGGTGACAGTGCCGCCATCAAAGAGATTCGTCAGCCGTAGCGATTGCGAGTTGGGGAACGTCCAGCGGTTCGTATCGAAGGTGATGGTCGCTGTCACGGCCTGCGGGCTGGAATTCCGCACCGTCAGGTACGCCCGGCCCGCCGCGGCGTTCGTGCCAAACGCTTCAATCCCCACCGTCGCGTTGTCCACCGTCGCGTCGGTGACGGCCCGCCAGCCGGCGAGACTCATCGCCCGGATGATCGGCACATACTTTTTGAACAGCAGGCGGTCGCGCTCGTAATTGGCCGGTTGCTCGAAATAATTGTTGCTCGACGCGTCGGCGCTGAAAGCGCTCGGGTAAATCGCATAGACCGCACACAAGCGCATGTAGTCCTCCATCTCGGCGCTCGAAACCTTGGTGAAATCCGTGTTCAGCAAATAGCCGTAAGGCCGCACACCCGACAGAGCCCGCGCATACAAGAGCGAGTCATCCGACGGCGGCACGAAACTCCCGGCGGCGTCGAAGCAGTTGATTTCCGTGCCGGCAAAGTCAAACAAACCGATGCCGAGGGGCAGCCGCGGCCACGGTGCGAAGACGGTGTTGGCGATGATCGGTTTGCCCAACGCATGAACGTCCGCGCCAATAGCCCGCGCCATCTCGTACGTGCCAAAGATCAACGGCGTCATCAGCGTGGAATTGTCGCGCGTGAAGGTCGGGGGAAACGTCGTGGTACGCAAATGATTCGAGCTGTGATCGGCAACCGTGGCCGCGGCGCCGAAGCTGTCAATGTATTCGCCGTCCAGCACGCCGTTCCCGGGATGATTGTAAACGTCGCGCACAGTGCTGTTCCATTCGATGCTGAACTTCGTGACAGTGTATGGCGGGTTGGAAATGCCGGGGCTGGCATTGACGTAAAATGCCGCGCCGTAGGAACACCACGGCGCCGCCGCCGGAAAGAATGAGAGCAAGCCGTTCGGATCGCGCGCGCCGGAACTGAGCGTGGCCGTGGCCGCCTTGACGCTCTGCGAGTGCTGCTGGAGCAGGTAATCATGGACGGAGTTATAGTCGGTGTTCGAGAGATTCGTCGGCATGTTCATCCAATAGGACCACGGCTCGGAGACATAGCGGAACGACCCGATGCCGTTCGTATCGTCGGATTTCACGAACGCCGTGTTGTACCCGATCTCGTGATAGCGGATGCCGAAATCGCTGACGTTCGTGATGCCGCGAATGTCGGCGAACGCCACCCAGATGCCTTCGTTCGTGAACGCACGGGTAAAGGCCGCCGGAAAGCGGCGATAGAAACCCTCCAGACCCGAACGCAATCCCCACGCCGCATCGCTGCGATAAAGCCACAATTCAGCCGTGGCGATTTGCGGAAAGTTCATCGGCGTGGCGCTGAGGCCAACGTCAAACACGGCGAAGAATTGTCTGGTCGCACCATTGTAAATCATGCGGAAGGGCCGGTACCGGTCGGGCGGCACGGCGAGCGTGAGCGCCGAAGAATTGGCGACCGTGGCGACCGGATAGGCGCTGACCTGGTTGCGTGCGCCCAATTCCAGGTCCGCAAGCGTGGCGCTTTCGACGGACTGAGTGATCGCAACGCGGTCGCGTGGCGAGTGCCACCAATAGCCTGAATCCATCGTTAGCGGCAGAGCGAAGTAGAGGGAGATGGCGCGATCAGCGGCAGTCAGATTGGCAACCGTCGCTTGAATCCGAATGGCATCGTTTGTCGTCGAGTAGCGAATCTCCGCGCTGAGATTGAGGTTTGTGATCACGCCCTGCTGCAGGAGAACGCCGTTGCTATTGCTGACCCAGCCGCCCACGTTCCACCAATCCGACCCGGCGCCGCGGTCGCAGACAAACCACCCGGAGGCGTAATCCTCCGCCGCGCCGCGCAGGTTGTTCGTGCCGTCCGTCACCGCCGCGATCACGCCGCCATCTTGCGCCACCTTCACCTGCAATCCGTCGCCGCTCAACAGCGTGAACCGGCTCGCTGCGTCGTAGGGCAGCGGACTCGGCGCGCTGGCTATCACCGGCGCACCGTCGAACTGCACCACCGCGTCCTGTACCTCCTTGACGCTGAGGTCGTCGAACCAGACTGTGCCCGTGTGCGAATTACGAAACAGGGCGTAACAGTAAAGATGCTGAATCGGCAGCGCGGGCATGATGAACGCCTCCTTGTATTCCCAATCGTGCGTGCCGGTGGAGAAGTTGATCGTTTGTCCCCACAGCGGCGTGCCGTTGGTATAGATGATGTCGAGGTAAACGGAGTAATCACTGTCGGGCACGCCGCTGACCGACTGCGCTTTGCTCCAGCCGCTCAACTTGAGCACCTTTGGGGTCGTCTGGTTTAGGACAATCATTTGCGAGGCGCCGTGAACCTCACCCGCAGCGACTGCCGAGCATTGCAGCGAACGGACGCCGCCGTGCGCGTTGGTCGTCGTGGCCAGGTAGCCCGAACCGTAAGAACTCCAGCCGGCAAGTGGTAGATTTGCACCCGTGGTCTCCATGCCCGGGTTGCTAACCTTGTTGGGCCCGGTCGTTGCTCCACTCGATAGCGACCTGAAGACGCGCCAGGAGTTTGTCGTGCCCGCCATCGCCAGCGATGTGGAAGCCAGCAGCCCCAACGCGATCAGCCGGGCGAGGCTTGCCCGGCCAAAACCCGATTGAGGACATCGGGCCAGACTTTGTTGATTCACGACACAACTATTCACGCTTCGAGACGGAAGTAAAGTTCGGCACAGGCAAGGCGGGAACAACCGGAATCCAAAGCCTCATTTCCCGTGCCTGACCATGACCTGGCTCCACACTGAACTCATCAGGTTTGCGCCAATCCTGCCCGAAGTCGGCCGACTTGTCAGGTCGCCCATCTGGGCGACAGGCGCGAGGCAGACATTGATCACGAGCCGGGTTCGTGAATGGAGAAAGGTCTTTCTACCGTCCTTGCTCGATGGATCGTCTCCTGCCAGTGGGGGAGTGGGGCGCGCTCGGCGTTGCAGGGCGGTGCCACGATCCGCGCCTTGATGCGGCACCATGTCCCGCCGGGATTAACGTGGAGTCAATTCCAACCAACGTAGCGTTCAAGCGCCTCGGCAAAACCAGGTCCAATTCTCTCCTTGGCACAATCTGACCCAGTTGTGATTCGCTCCCGGTCGGTTTGGTGTGAGGTTCCGCCAAACACAACTCTTTTGGACAGCAATCTCACACAAGGAAGTAGGAAGGTTAGACGAACGATCCATTCCTGTTGCGTCACTGTGGGAGCAATAGATCAAGGTCGGCGGTCACTGATCACCACTTCAACGATTCTGCCATCGGATTATCTGCGCACCTCCCGTCGCGGCCTCCAGCTCTTTCGCCGACTCCGTGATGTAGCCCAGCTTGAAGCGCGCAACCTGGCCTGTGGGCGGGAGATTGCTCGTACCGCCATTCAGGCAACCGGAGGTGCCCTCGCGACGCCACGGGAGGATGTCCATCAAGCAAGTAATGCCTCTTAAATGAGAGGCGGACTGTATCAAGATTGGGCAGCAGGGGTGCGTTTGACGCGGCGACAGCGTGAACGCCACTGCATTTCAGCTTCATCGGCTGCGGTGAGGGAGGCGATGGAATGGGTGTTGCTTGCCAGTAAATGCAGCTTTTTGATGCGCCGGCGAATATCCCGGACTTGAAGTTTTGCGACGCAACGAGATAGGATCAAGATACTCTGATTATGCCTTCATTCGTTTATGTAGCCCGGGAAACGGGAAGTGGCCGCGAAATCCGCAGTTCGGTCGAGGCGGCGACAGAACAGGCAGCCGTCGCAGCATTGCTGAACCGTAACCTCCTGGTGGTTTCCATTCAGGAGAAGGTCGGCAAAAAGGGACGCACCAGCGGCGGGAAGGTGGCACTGGCCGATTTGGTCATTTTCACCCGCCAACTGGCTACCATGATTGATGCCGGTCTGGCCATGGTGCAATCCCTTCAGGCGCTCGCCGACCAAACCCCCAACAAGGTGATGCGCGACATTATCAAGGACGTCTGCACCCGCGTCGAGGGTGGCGACAGCTTCTCCGAGGCTCTCCAGAAGCACCCCAATGCGTTCAATCGGCTCTATGTTTCGATGGTGGGCGCTGGTGAAAAAGGCGGTTTACTGGCTGAGATTTTGGCGCGCTTGGCGGTTTACTTGGAGAATACGGCGCGGCTGCGCAAGAAGGTCAAGTCCGCGATGATGTATCCGACCGTTGTCACGGTGGTCGCCATTGTGATCACGATTTTCCTGCTGGTGAAGGTGATCCCCGTTTTCGGCGACATTTACAAAGGTTTTGGCGCGGAACTGCCCGGTCCCACCCAGTTCTTGATGAACCTCAGCGAGACGGTGAAGCAGTATTTCCTGCTGTTCATCCTGGGGGGAGGCGGACTGGTTTACGGCTGGCTTTATTTCATCAAGACCAAACCTGGGCGGGAATTCTGGGATGCCCGACGCATCAAGCTGCCGGTTTTCGGATCTATTGCTCACAAAATCTGTCTGGCGCGTTTTACCCGCACACTGGCCTCGCTGATTCGCAGCGGCGTGCCGATTCTGGAAGTGCTGCAAATCGTCTCGCAAACGGTCGGCAATGTGATCATGGAAAAGGCGATCAAGGTGGCTTCGACAGACATCGAACGCGGAGAGAGCATTTCCGCCGCCCTGAGCAAGCATCCCGTCTTCCCCAGCATGATCATCCGAATGATTACCGCCGGTGAGCAAACCGGCAAAATTGACAGCATGTTGGAGCGTATTTCAGACTTCTTGGACGAGGAAATCGAGACCACTCTGGCCGGGCTTACCTCGCTCATTGAACCGATCCTGATTGTGTTTCTGGGTGTGGTCATCGGCGGCATGGTGATCTGCATGTTCCTGCCGATATTCAAGATGGCCGAGATCGTTACGCCCAAGCGCTGACGCCGCCGATTCATTCAGATTGGCTGAACCGCCCCTCCTTCGGGAACGGGCGGTTCGTGCTTTGGGAATAGTGTTCAGGCCAGAAACACACGATGCCCTCCGTTCGCAGGTTCGCAATTTTGGTTTTCATTCACTCGGGTAAATCCTATTATCTACATGGGCCGGGGAAACCAGGCCTTTGATTAACTGAATTCGAAAACTTATGCCACTGACACACACTCGAGAACTCTTTGCCAAGGCGCTGAAAGGCAAATACGCGCTGGGCGCCTTCAACGTCAACAACATGGAATTGCTCCAAGCCATTATTGAAGCTTGCGAGGAGGAGAAAGCGCCGGTCATGCTCCAGATTTCCAAGGGCGCCCGCCAATATGCCAATCCGGTGTACTTGAAGAAGTTGATCGAAGCCGCCGTCAGCCTCTCCAACATTCCGATTGCCGTTCACCTGGACCACGGCGATTCCTTTCAACTCTGCAAGGACTGCATTGACGAGGGTTTCACCAGCGTGATGATTGATGCCAGCCACGAGCCGTTCGAGAAGAACGTGGAAATTTGCAGGCAGGTTGTCGAGTACGCCCACAAGCACAACTGCGTCGTCGAAGGCGAACTCGGCATGTTGGTCGGGGCGCAGCACGACGATGGTGAGGAAGGGGGCGGCTATTCCAAAGGTGGTTGTTACACACACCCGGACGAAGCGGTTGCATTTGTGAAGGCTTCCGGCGTGGATTCCCTGGCGGTAGCCATCGGAAACTCGCATGGCGCCTACAAATTCAAAGGCGAGCAGCACCTCGATTTGGAACGTCTTAAAGCCATCAAGAAGGCCCTCATGGACGCCGGCATGGGCGACTACCCGCTTGTGCTCCACGGCGCTTCAAGCGTGCCCAAGGAACTGGCCGAGGAGATCAACAAATACGGCGGCAAGCTCGGCACGGACACGGCCGGCGTGCCGGAAGCCGATATCGAAGTCGCCCGCCGTGTTGGTTGCACCAAGGTGAACATTGATACTGATCTTCGCCTGGCAATGACGGCGGGCATTCGCAAGGCCTTTGCCGACAACCCCAAGGAATTCGACCCGCGGAAATATCTCGGTCCCGCGCGAGCCAAAGTGAAGGACTTGGTGCGGCACAAGGTTAAGAACGTGCTCTGTTGCGCCGGACACGCGTTCGACTGAGTCAACCTCGCTCGACCTGCTCAGTAAAAAGCCCCAAGCGTTCCTGCCTGGGGCTTTTTGCTTCCGCAACTCAAGGACTCGGACAGTGAACAAGCCGGCGAAATGGCTCGCGGCCAGCAAGCGAACTTGGGTTGTCCTCTTGGAACGCGATGCCGACAAAATGGGCCAACGCAACGGACTGAGGTAGCGTTTCCCTGGTGTCGGTGGCTTCAGCGCCGCTGCTGGCTCTGCATGGCTTCGTATTGTTTGACCGCCTGAATCGCCCGGGCATCGCCCTTGGCCGCAAGGGAATAAATCTCCGTCATCACGGCCGCCATGGCGTCGTTCAAAGCCATGCGTTGCTGGGGGGTCATGGCGGGAGTGGCTCGCAACCGCTGCAGGCGCGTGACGGCGTCCTCCAGATTGCCGCTCTTGTACGCCGTCATGGCCTCACTCATCTGCTCGGCCGGCGGAGGGGTGGGTTGAGCCTGGGCGGGCTGGGCCGCCGTTCCGGAGGGTACATACACCGGGGAGGTAACGGGCGCAGGCGACGATCCGGGTGCCGGCGCCGGCTCTGCCTCCTGCAGGGCACGCGCCGCGCGTTCCAGTTCACTGTCGGCATCCGTCTTCTGCCCGCAGCCGCAGACCAACAGCGCCGCACTGGCGCAAGCGATCAAAGTCCAAACCAGATGATTCTTCATACCATGTCCCGGTTCGTGGCATCAACGGCCGTTTAGAGTTGCCGGATTGCACCAAACCCGGTTTTTTTGTGGGATATTGACTTCGGCGTAAAACTTCGCGGTCTTGATGTATTCCACGCTGCCGCTCACAATGCCGACGGTGGTGCCGACTGAGTGCAATCTGGTGATGCCTTCATTTGGTGCGCTGGAGCCATCGTTGTAGTCACCCGGATTGGTTTCGAGCGCCTGCCAGAGGATGATGGAGTCCTGCCGGAATTGGCTCACTTTGAAAGAACGCGGCGCAATGCTGCCAAATCCAACCACCGCGCCGTTCATCAAGTAGCTGGACAATTTCTGTGTCCGCAACCGCCAGGCCGGCGCATTGGTCTTGTCCAGCGGGCAGCGATACACCTCGTGATTCTTCACGTAATCCCACAGCAGGCCTCCTTGGTAGGCCAGGACCGCGTTGGTGTTGTAGGGGGCGGCGATGAGGTTGGGCACCGTTCCTGGTCGGGCGTCATAGAGCCAGCCGCGGGCCACCCAGGGAGAATTCCAGTTTGCTTCAGGCAAGTAATCAGTGAAATCCGCGGCGTACATGTGCGAAGCCAGGGAAATCTGTTTGATGTTGTTGGCACATTGCGTCCGAATGGCCTTCTCCTTGGATTTGGCCAAGGCCGGCAACAACATCGCCGCCAGGATGGCGATAATGGCGATGACGACCAGCAGTTCAATGAGGGTGAAGGCCAGACGGGCTTTGGGTTGGGTGCTCATAATCAGTTTTGCTCGGAGTTGCGAGTCGGTTTGGATAACCAATTCTCGAAATACTCTACCCCGGCGACGCGAAGTCGCCAAGTTTTTAACACGGGATTCACCCCCGGCGGCGCCGCGCTGGCGGCGAGCCGAACCTTCGTCGGCAAGCGATCCGGTGTCGCAATCATCGCGCACTAATCTCTGGAAAATCTCCGGCTTGAGCAATCCCCCTAATGGGGGATGACCTCCACCAGTCCCCTGGAGTTCGCCCGTCGCTTTTCGAGCAGGGAAATCTCCAGCAATCAGGGCGTTGGAATGGCCAGCCGCAGGAACAACTGCTCTCCTGAAATGGGCAGGGCCACGCGATAACGCCCGTTCACTTCGTCTGGCTGGACTGCCGTTTCAGTCCAAACCGCTGCCGGGCCGGTCAGCGCCGGCGCTTGCTCCAGAACGCACGCGGCACATTCCAGCGGCCATTCGAGAATCACTTGGCCACCCTCCAGGCGAATGGTCAGGGTCACCCCGACCGCGCCTTCCAGCGCGCGGAAGAATTCAATCGGCCCGCTGGCCGGTCGCAGGGGCAGGTCAGTTCTCAAACCGACGGCGGTCACCAGACTGTCGAAGCTCCAGGAAGGCGTGCCACCAACCGCAGTGGTGCGCTCCAAGGTATAGACCTGGCCCGGATGACCGTACAGCGTGAGCGCCAATTGCCCCCCACCCGCCGGTGCCGCATCCAAAATCGGTTCCCGGCCGACAATGAACACCCGGCCCAAGCCGGCCTGACCCTCCACGCTCTGCACGGAACCTGCCCGCACGCCTTGAAGTGATTGGCCACGCAGTTCCGCGATAGCCGAAGACTCGTCCAACACGGCGGCAAAACCAAGCTGGCCGAGCGTCAGATTGCCCTGCAACAGGGCGCCCGACTGCTTGTCGAACTGCACGTTGAACCGGTCGGCCCCCAGTGGAATCAAGTTGGCGGAGCCAATTTGCGGCGACAGCCCCGAGAGGTTGAGGTTCGTGAGCCGTCCCCCGGTGACCACCAGAACCAACTGCAGTTGGTTGAGGTCAACACCCGATTGCAGCGTCAGCGCCACATTGCCCACGCCGTTGGACCAAATGGCGGTGGTGCCAATGCCGAGCGAGAAGTCCGGCTGCGTGTCAATCACGATCACCGCGAAAGTTTGCGTCGCACTCAGGGCCGGCGGACCATCATCCGTCACGATCACCGAGATCAAGTTGGTGACGCCGCCCTGCGTTTGATTGGGCTGCCAGGTAAACACGCCGCTGACCGGATGAACCGCCGCGCCCGCAGGAGCACCCGCGCCGAGGCTGAAGGTCAATTGTTGCGCCGGTAAATCCACGTCGCTGGTCACGTTGGTAAACGTCAGCAGCGCGCCTTCCGCAATGGTGAAGTTCGGGATCGGGGCCAGTACCGGGGGCGTGTTGGATTCGAGCACGATCAGACTGAAGGTCGCCGTGTCGCTCAACTGCGGGATTCCACTGTCCCGCGCTATCACGGTGATTTGATTGGTGCTGGGCCCGTGCAATTCGCCGGTAAGCCAGGTGAGAAGACCACTTTGTGAATTCAGCAGCATGCCGGCCGGCGCCCCGGCGCCGAGTTGATAGGTCAACGAATCACCGTCCGGATCGGTGGCCGAAAGCGTCAGCGAAAACGTCTCGCCTTCAGGGATCACTTGCGTGGGGATGGCCGACAAAACGGGCGGTTGATTGACGAACGCCACCGTGGTTTGCGCCTGGGGTGCCGCGGGGGCGGACTCCCGATTGCCCGCGTTGTCCACGGCCACACTGTAAAACGCGTAAGTTTTACCCAGCGTGCCTTGAAACACGGAACTGGTAGTGGGCGTGCCGGTGAGCCAGCGCTGAAACGCGCCGCCATCCTCGCTGAAATAAACATCGTAGCTGGCAATGCCGCTGCCGCCGGCGTTGTCCTGGCCGGACCAGCTCAACAAAAACACGGCCTGACTTTCTCCCGGCAGGGCCGCTACCGAACTGACCGGCGGTTCGTCGTCCACCGTGGGCAAGAGTTCATAAATCAACGTGTACTGCCCCGTACTGTCGTGGTCGAGCAAGTGCAGGATGTTTTCCTGTTTGGGCCGCTTGCCCTGCCCCAAGAAGGTTCGATCCGTCACCCACGCATTGGTTTCCACGCCCACGGAAAAACTGTCGGAGCGAACAACCTGAGCCAGCCGATACTGACCGTCAGCAGGATCGGGTATGCGCAAGTAGGTCCAACCCGCCGGCATGTCGGCCGTCATTTGTACCTGCAAGTTGCCCGGCGAGAGCGCACCGGTGATGACCGCATTGGTCACTACGGCCACGTAATTGCTCGAACCGTCGCTCAACCAAAGCGTGTCGGGCAGGTCGCGCAGGTCGGCTTTGTCGTTGACCAGAAAGTCCGGCTTGCCGTCCTCAAAGGGCCCGCGCGCATGCACCAAGCGGATCATCTCGTGGATGCGCACTTCGTCAATGAGCGAGAGGCGCGGATTGCCCTGACCATCCAGGTGTTCAAAGGTCGCGCTGTAATTGATGAACAACCCTTGCAGCGTGGAAGTCATCAACCAACGCGCCACGCTGATGCCACCGGGCGGAATGGTGCCGAAGTTGGCGGTCAAGGTGGGCGTCAGATTCTGGCCGGCCACTTCGGTGGCAATAATCCTGAAGTCAATCAACAGGCCCTTTTCGTTTTCAACGATCTCCGGCTGGGCCGAGGTGATGCGGAAGTTCTTGGCCTCGCCGGCGCCCCAGTTATTGACCATTACCGCCAGGTTAAACGGAATGCTCGGTTCGACCACGTCCGTGAACGGATCATCCGAATACACGTCGCGCTGGTGGAAGTAATCCAACGTAAGCCGCGCGGTGGGATTGACCGTGATCGGCACGGGGGAGAGTGGCACCGTGACCACCAAACCGTTGAGGGTGTAACGGAACTCGCCGCCCACGAAATACTGGACCGGCTCCAGCGGAGCGGCATCCACTGTGGGCACCAGCGTCCAGCGCGCCGTGCCCTTGGCGCCGCCCACCACGGAACCGCCACCGTCCACATCGCTCAAGCCCGTGAGTTCGGGGGGCCGCAAACCGAACATCTCATTTGCGTCGTTGCCCTGCCCGTCAGTCACGCGCACGATGACGCGGATGTCCGAGAGCGTGTTGGCGGTGGCGTTGTCAATTTCCAACGTCGCGAGAAAAGCCTCGCGGCTCAGGACGGCCTCCTGATCCAGTTTGATTTTCACGCGGGCGCAGACGCCGCCTTCCTCGCCTTCCTCCGCGCGATAACGGATCGTGTCCACAATGGCGTTGATGGAATCGGTGAAACCAGCCGCCTCGGCTTCCGCCTCGTAGGCGGCGGCCAGCACCAGCTTCTCGCGCAGGGCAACCGTATCAATGAAATCCAGATTCGCTCCCTGGGGTGCGTCGGCCGGACGCAGAATCCCGAGCGCCACGTTGTCCAGCGTGCGATTCCAGCGGTCCATCAGACGGACCACTTCGGACGGCGCCACCCCGGACGGTTGGTCGCCGGCCAGCAGCGCGGCGCGTTCGGCTGTAGTGATGAACCGTTCGCCGTCCGAAGCCTCGGCGCACGCGGCCTGGAAACGCGCATACCAGTCGCCGGTGACGGGGTCCGCTTGCGGATTCAGCCAAACGCCATCCGGTGAACCGGTCATCAGGTTGAAGGCGTCCAGTTGGGCGCGTACTCCCGCTTTGAAGTAATCCACCGCATCGTCGCTCGCCATGCTGATTTCCGGCGAACCGCCTGCCGGTCCAATGAAGCAGCGCAGGAGGGAATAGATGCAGGCCGGCACCCCGGCGCCCGGCACGACACACCCCGCCAATCCGATGGCACAATCCACAACACTGAGGGCCGATACGCCCTGAGCCAATCCGCCACCGCAAGCCGCCCCGCCGGCGGCGCAGCCAATCGGCCCAGGGATACAACTGAGTATGGCTAGGGCCAGACATTCCGGATCGCAACCCAGCTTGAGGCCAATCGAAGGGCTGCTGTAACTGGTGTTGACGCCCCCCCCGCCCGGGCCACCACCAGGGCCACCCCAACCGGGACCAAAGCCACCACCACCCGGGCCACCACCCGGGCCACCACCGCAATCTCCCGACACGCCGCTGACGGCGACCGGTGCGCCGCCGCTGATTTTGAGCGGGCCACACTCAAAGGACCACGAGGCGCCGCCGCTCATGCCACAAGGGACGCCGCTGGCCACCCGCACCAGCCCCGGCGCCGGGCTGGGGAAATCGCCAATCCGCCGCAGCGTGACCGGAATGGTCAGCGACGACTTCGCCGGCAGCCGGCCAATGTCACCGATCAAAGGCTCAATCGCGTAGAACGGATGCGAGCCGAAACGCAGTTGAACGTCATCCGCCGCGATCAATCCGTGATTGCGGAAGGTCATGTTCACCTGTTTGGTCTGCCCGACGATCTTCAAATCACCCACATCCAGCACGGGGGGATCAATGGTCACCACGGGCGCCGGCACCACGGTTTCAAACTCGGTTTCAATCGTGATGCGGTAATGATCTTCGATCTCAATGCGTTCAACCGTCCAGGTGTAGCGCACGGCCTGATAGGACAGGAACGCGGTTACATCATTGGTAATACCCGGCTCGACGAAGATCGTGCTGCGATGGCCGTTGTGCTGCTCGGCATCCAGTTCAAGGTCATAGTAGCCTTCCATCAACTGGGGCACGAAGAACCGGCCGGACGCGTCGGTCACCCCGTTGGTCACCACCAACCGGCTGACCGCGTCGCGCACGCGCACGGTGGCGTTGGTCAACGGCGGTGATCCCGCGCCGTAGTAAGTGAACTCATCCACCGAGGTGATCAGCAAGTCGCCCTTGGCCTCCGATAGCGCCCGGAAACTGAAGGGCACCGCCACGCCGGTGCCGACTCCGTTCACGGCCAGATTGCCCTGATGAATCGTGAGCGGGAGGTCTTCGGGCGGGCTTAGCTGCAGGGTCACGCGGTTGGTTTCGCCCGGCGCCAGGGATGGCATCGGGTTGGGCGAGGCCAGGCTCATCCACGGCAGCGGCGGAAGTGACACCGTGATGGGTCCGGTTTCCAGTCCACCGGTGTTGGCGATGTCGAACGAGACCGTGCGCTGGGCGCCGCGCTTCATGCCGCCGTCCAGCCGGCCCGGATAGGCCACGAGCCGCGGGACCAGCGGGTCAATCGTCACCCGGATCGGCACTTCGAGTACTGCGCCCTCGGCGCTGGTGATGCGCGCTCCGATGAAGCCCGACGTGAAGGTGGCGTTCAGGGCGGAAATCCCGTAACCCAATTGCATCGTGGCACTGCCCGCCAGATAATTGGTTTCCAGCGTCGCGGTCGCATTGACGTTTGCCGGCACGTTAAGCAACTGGACGGCCAGCCCGGTCAACGGCACGTCGCTCAAGTTGTGAATCTCCACCATGCCCCCCACACTGCTGCCCTCACTCAACCGCACCGCCGGTTGCGTGGGTTGCGCCTTCATGCCAAGCAAATAGAAACTGTCTTGCGCGGCCGGCGCCGGCGCGCCGGGATGCGAAGCAGCGATTTCGTAAAAGCCCGCCTCGCCGGGCAGCGGCTGCCACGTCGTGGCAAAAATGCCGCTGCCATCCGTGATCGCCGCAATGGTGCGCGTTGTGCCGCGGACACTGATATGGATGCTCACCAGCGCAAATTGCGCGGGCAGACCACCGGGGCGCGTGGCTTGGCCCGCCAGCGGCACGGGCGTGTTCGCCGGCGCGGTTTCCAACGTGGTGGCCACCACGGCGCCGTAGGCGGGCGACACCTGGATGGAATTGGGAGAGATACCTACGTTATTGTTTTCAACGATTTCAGTGACGTTGTTCAACACGTCGGTTTCGACAATGACCCAGTAATTGCCGGCCGTCTGCGGCAGGCGCGCCGAGAAAGTCTGACCAAACTGACTGCCCGCCGGCAGGCTTGCATTCAAGGTCAGTTGATTGAGCAGGATGTCGTCACCCACAAACGGGTCGGGCGACAGATAGATGCGCTGCACAATTGCGTTGGACGGCGACGCGACCACGCCATGATTACGAATCTGATAGCCGATATCCACGAACTCCTCGGTCGCGGCCGTGGCCGGCACGGTGACACTGGCAACCACCAGGTCCGGCAGATTGATGTCGCTCACGGTGATTTGCGCCGCCCCGGTGGTAAAACCCGCGGCGGTCGCCGTCACGGTCACCACTTGATTGCCATCGGTTTCGCCATCCGCCACCGAGGCCGCATTGAACTGCGCGGAGAACGCACCGGCAGGGATCGTCACCGTCGGCGGCACGGTCAGTTCGCTGGGGTCAGAGGAAACCAGCGACACCAGCAGGGCGGCATTGGTGCCGGCGTTGCGGGTAATGGTGCCGATGGCGGCGGGGTCCAAACCCTCGGCCACGAGATTCTGGTTAAAGGTAACACGCAGCGTGGGGCCGTCATCGTCGGTCACCGTCACCGGAACGATCAAGGCGTCGCCCAGGCGATTCGCCGAGCCTGAAGCGCGGAACCAGGCACGCACCTCGACGTGCTTGTCACCATCCACCAGATCGTTGTTCACGGCCGCCATGGGAAAGGTGATGACGGTGGTGCCGCTTGGGATGGTGACGATGAACGGCACGCGCAGAGCGTTGGTATTGCTGCTCATTAACTCCACCTCGAGCGGACGCGACGAAACCGCTGCGCGGGTAAGGGTGGCCACCGCCGCCTGGGGGCCGGCGCCTTCACTCACGGTTTCAGGAGCAATGGTCAACGTTAACGTGGGCCAGTCATTGTCGAGGATGACTATGTTCGTGCTGCCTGAGTGATAACCCGGCGTGGAAGCCGTGACCGTCACCCCCAGCGGCGCTTCCACCAGCGTATCCTCCAGCGCCCGGATTTCAGTGTGTGTGAAGTATTCGCCGGCAGGAATGGTGACGGGTGAAACCACCGAGAGTTGCCCGGGGCTTGAGCTGTTGATCGCCACCTGCACGGCCGAGTTCGTGCCACCGTTGCGCGAGACCAAGGCGGCGATGGCTTCTCCCTCCAGAATTTGGCCGGCAAAAGGAATGATTGCCAACTGCGGGAGGTCTGCGTCGAGCACGGTCAAGCTAGCCGCAGCAGACTGGTAACCGGGAGCGGACACGCCGATGGTAACGGCTTGTGAACCGTCCACCACGCCATCCGCCAGAGCCACGATATTGAACGTGGCAGAGGCCTGGCCCGCCGCAATAATGACCTGGGTCGGAAGCGACACCTCCGTTGGGTCGCCATTGTTCAGGGTGACGGTCAAGGCGGCCGCCCGGCTCCCATTGCGCGTAACGGTGCCAATCACAGGCTGCGACGCGCCTTCAGTGATTTGACTCAGGTTCAGTTGCAGCGTCAGCGCCGCCGGCACCAGCGTGCTGTTGGTGGCCACGCTCAAGTTGTTGGCTTCGTTCAACTCGATGACATCGCCGCGGCTGTCCGCCTGCACGGTGAGCCACAGATTGCCCGCCACGCCGGACGACGGAATCGTCACTGACTGCGTGCGAGTGATCGCTCCCCCCGCGGCCAGCGTGTTGGTGAAGGCAAAGGTGGCGAGTTCCTGTGCGCCGGCCCCGGCGCTGTTGGTGGCGAGGAACACGGTTTCGGACCATTTGCCCGTGAGGCCCAACGGGCCCTGATTGGTCGTGGTCCAGACCAGCGGCAACGGCTCGCCGGGCAGGGCGTTGGTCGGCGCGAGCACGTTGACCACCGCAAAGTCCGGCATCGGCGGCAGGGAGAGAGTGATGGGCGAAGATCCCAAGTTGTTGTTCTCGTCCGCTTCGGCGATGGCATTCCCGTGATCGGCGGCCAACACCAAATGATACAAACCGGGCGTGGAGGCGGCAGTGTGCGGCAAAATGGCGTTGACGGAATTCGTGTAACTGGCGCCTGCGGCCAGCGGAACGACCGCGGCATTCATCGTGTTCAGCAACGTGACCAGCGTATTGCTCCCGGGTGACAGGTAGAGGCGGTCGGTCCACGCGAAGGACGCCGGAGCACTCCCGGCATTCGTCACCACAACCTCGACCGGCACGGTCTGGCCGAACTGGGCGGCGGCCGGGGCGGTGACCCGGGCCACGCGCAGGTCAATGGCCACGATGTTCAAGGGTGACACCGCAAACGCAGTGTTGTTGTTTTCATCGAGTTCAAACAATTGATTCGCGCTGTCCACCCGCACGCCAAGGTAACGCGGGCCGGTGCCGATCGAGGGCACGATGACGTTCTGGGTGACGGTGAGGAAAGCGCCGGGGGCGATGCCGCCCGCCGGGTTGAAAGTGACCGCGCCCAGGGTCTGCGCACCGATGCCGCTGGCGTTGTCGGCGTAAAGCACCGCGTTCTGCCACGGCCCGGTGGCGGCCCCCGGCCCGATGTTCGTGATGATGAAGGTGAGCGGCACCACCGTCCCCGCCTGGCCGGCCGCCGGGGTGGTGACCGCGCCCACCGTCAAGTCCGGCGGCGTCAATGTGGTGAAGGTGAGGTCGCCCGAGAAGGTGACGTTGCCGGCGGCGTCCGCGGAACGGACGCGGAAATGATACAGCGTCGCCGGGGACAGGCTGGAGAGCGTCAAACTGTGCTGGGTGCGCAACACGGCGGAACTGTTGGTCGAGTTGTAGGCGGCGGTCGGACCGTATTCAACCCGCGAGGTTGCGGGTTCGTCCGTCGTCCAGGTGATGACCGCCGTGGTGACGCCCGGGGAACTGGAGATGCCGGTGATCTGCGGCGGCGTGGCGTCCACCAGTTCGTACTCCGCGATGAAGTGCATGTTCGTCGGATCGGTGGTGGCGAAGGTTTCGAGGAAGCTGGCGTTGGTGTTGTAGAGCGCGCCGTTCAAGGTGAAGCGTTTGAACGAATAATAATTCGGCGGCGTGTTGGTCACGTTGGCCGGCGTGGAGACCGCGGTGCTTTGACCGTTGTTGTAAGTGCCCGCGCCCGTCACGGTGGCCAGGCCCGCCGGCAAGGTGGCGGTGGTGACCACGTGGATCAGGTTCGCCTCGGCGTAGTGGGCCACAAAGAGCCGGTTGCTATAAACGACGGCGGTCAACGTCAAGTTCGTGCCGATCGTCACGCTGTTCTCGGTCCAATGGCTGAACTTGTAGCCGAACGCCGGCTGGGCGGTGAGGGTGTTGGTGCTGCCCCAGATGTGAAAACCTGTGCCGACAACGACGCCCGCCGTCGGAGGATTATTGGACGCGGTGATTTCAAACGACGGCAGGGCAAACACGGCGTTCAAGCTTTGATTGCGATTGAGCGTGAACGTGTAGTTTGGATTGGCGCTGCGGACCACGTTGCCCTCGGCCCAGTGGACGAAGTAATACGGCGCCTGGTTCGTATTCGGCGTGGCGGTGACGTTGACGCTCGTGCCGTCGGGATAAGTGCCCGCACCGGTCAGGGTGCCGCCCGCCGGCGGGATCGAGTTCAACGCCAGCGTGTAGAACGCGGTGATGGCGAAGCTCGTGGTGAAGGTGTTATTCTCAGCGCTCTGATGGCTGATGGCGTCGTACTCGAAGATCGCCTGGTCGGAATCCGTCGTCACTTCCACGAGATACGCGCCGGGCGCCGTGGCGGTGAAATTGATCTGGCGCGGAATGGAGGCATTGATGGCGAGCGAGCCCGCGTTCGTATAGGTCTGATCAAAGATGGTGGTGGCGGTGGTCTGGTTACGGACGCGGACGCGTTCGGTGAAACCCGACGCGGGGGTGGCGGCGCTGCCGCGATTAAAGGTGGTCCAGGCGAGGGTGTAAATCTGGCTGGCATTGGGGCCGGTGAGATTCAAGTTCTCCACCACGAGATCGGGATAGTCCGCCAGGGCGATGGTGAAAGGACTGTCCGTCGCGGTTTCGTTGTCGCCTTCGAGGACGAACTCGTTGACCGTATCGGTGTAATCCGCCTTGGCGATCACGTAGAACGAGCCGCTGATGCCGTCCGGGAGATTCACCGTGTTGGTGACGCTGTAGCTTTGCCCGGGCGACAACGCGCCGTTGTGCTGAAACAGTCCCAGCGTCAGGTCATTACCGTCCATGACCGGATCCGCGGACAACACCACGCGATCAAACCAAAGTCCGACCTGCGTCACCAGGGACCCCACGTTTTGCACCGTAAAGGCGAAGGTGAACGGATCTCCGCTCTTCAGCCCGGTCGTGACGGGAAGGTTCAACTGCGTCACTTGCAGGTTCGGGAAAATGACGTCGGTGGTCGGCAGGACGAGTACGTCCAACAGGTATTCGCTCATCAAACCATCGGACCCGGCCGTGGAACGCACCAGCGCGTAGTACGTGCCCGTCTGCTCGATACGCACCTCCGCCACCCCATCGGAGGGACGGCCACTGCCGGCCTCGGGTTGGTAGGTGTTGCTCGAATTGTAAACACTCACCACCGGAATCAGCGGACTGCTCGCCGGCTGGCGGGTGCCGAGAAACACCGTCTTGCCCGCCTCGATCACGCCGAGATTGAAATAGTCAAGATCGCTCGACAACTGCGCGTAACCGCCGATGACCGAACTGCGCGTGTTGCCATTGGTCGTGTAGCTCAACGCATTGGCGGTACCGAGCGTGTTGTTGCTCTCGCTCTCCACGGCCAGGCCATTGCGATACAGTGAGGCGCGCAAACGATATTCACTGTAATAGCCCCAATATTGGGTCACGCGAACTGTGAACGTCCCATTGGTGGTCAGCGTCAGCGGGGCCACTTGCAGCAGTCCGTTGTTATCGGCCAGCACGTTGACCAGTTGCGTGCCGGCCGGATTGTAGAGCGTGTATTGCAGGCCGCTGTTGGCAGGATTGCCGGGAATCTGGGCCGCCAGGACCAGCGTATCTCCAGCCTGTCCCTCGAAACTCCAGAAATCCGCATCGTTCCCGTCCCGCAGGTAGCCGCGGCCCGCGCCGGAAATCAGATCGGGCTGCGTGCTCGCCATGCCGAGCGGCGTGGCGGTTCCGCGGGTGTCGTTCGGCTCGACTTCGATGGCAAAGCCCGCAATCTGCGCCACGGTGAACTGCCGCACGTACGCGGCCGCCAGCGCATTGCCGGCGCGGTCCTGCAGGTTCGTCTTTACCGTGAAACGATAATCGCCGGGCTGCAACGCACTCGGCACATAGTAATTGGCCAACAAGCCTGAACTGTAGGCGGGGCTGATCGCCAGCGGCCATACTGCGTCATCCACGGTGTCGAACTGGCCGTCCGCTCCTTTCGCGCGCAGATCATAACTGTTCGTGTCGTTCACGCTCGCCGCCAGCATGTCCTCGGAAAACGAGAGCGTGAACCGGTCGAACAACGAAACGATGGCGCCGCCTTCGGCCGGCAGCGTGTCGGCGATGATCGTCGGCGGGAACAAGTCGGTCAGTTCCATCGTCAGCAGATATTGCGTCATCAGGCCGGGTTCAGCTGCGGAAGCGGGGGCAATCGAACTCCAAGTCACGCCGTTTTGCAGGGTGCCATTCCGGCCTTGCGCACTGGCATCAGCCGTGGTGCCGCCCTGGCCTTCGTTGAACCGCCAATAACCGGCCAACCCGCTTTCGCCACCAGTCAACGGACCGGCCAGCCGCGCTTCGATCTCCACGCCCGTCAACGCGCGATTCCAAATTGCCACCTCGTCTATGTAACCGGGAAAGGTGTTGCCGCTGCAACAAACCTCGCTGCCGATGCGCGTGCCGGTGGCGGTACCGATGTAATTCTCCTGCACGGCCCCGGACACCACAAACTGGCCGTTCACGTAAAGCCGCGCGGTCAGCCCGTCGCAGGTGCCAACGACATGATACCAGTTGCCCAAGGCGACGGTATTTGGTGCGGAGATTGTCTGACTGCAAGTACCCGGCGGCTTGATCGCAATTCCGAACCGGCCATCCTGCAGGGTGATCCCCCAGTCCAGACATTCGGCGAATCCGCCCGCAATCGTGCGACGGCCGCCCGGCAGACTGACCGGACGCACCCAGGCTTCCACGGTCCATTGCGCGCCGGGTGTCCAGGTGCCGACGTCCACGTAGTCGTTGCCGCCATCAAAGTAGAGCGCGGTCTCGTTGGCCGTGGCATGGCCTGCCTCTCCCGCCTGGATACGCGCGTAGTAACTTCCCGCCGCGCCGCTGGGAATGGCGAAGTTGAGGTTCGTCGTTCCGGCGGCGGCGCTGGCGACCACGTTTCCGGATGCGTTGAGTACGTTGAGCACACCGCTGATGCCGCTGCTGACGGGTTTACCATAGGTAAGGTGGACGTCGGTGCCGGGAGACAGATTGCCCAAACTGAACACATCTCCCGGATCCCCAAACCGAATATAACCAAGCACGCTGGCTTGTTGGCTGATGCCCATCGAAGTGAAGGTTGGGACATTGGCCTGAGCGACGGAGTTGTTGTCCTCGGCTTCGAGCTGCCAGGGTGGCGGCGCAAGGGTGACGCGGAAACGGTATTCAGCGTAATAGGCATGATACTGCTGGACGCGGATCACGTAGGTGCCACTGAAGGGGAGGGTGACAGGGGCCGACTGGCCCGTCCCGTTGTTGGAAACAAAACTTAC